>Ga0105356_10002003_pt1 | contig 20393 bp, 19 predicted proteins | sample GOMGulsemesocosm_3_FD_83502 | JGI IMG/M metagenome (GOLD analysis project Ga0105356, IMG submission 83502) | Methane-oxidizing microbial communities from mesocosms in the Gulf of Mexico - GOM9D Gulf of Mexico | ecosystem: Environmental > Aquatic > Marine > Cold seeps | place: Gulf of Mexico... | reverse complement strand
GGAGTTTATCCAGACAAATATTATTGGCACCTTTACCTTACTTGAGGTAACGCGGCAATATTGGTCTAGTTTGGAGGAGGGGCGCAAGAACGGCTTCCGTTTCCATCACATATCCACGGATGAGGTTTACGGTGATCTTGAAGCCCCGGATGAGTTGTTCACTGAGAAAACGGCCTATGCGCCGAGTTCTCCTTATTCTGCCAGCAAGGCCAGCTCTGATCATTTGGTAAGGGCTTGGTGGCGTACCTACGGTTTACCTGTTCTGATAACCAACTGCTCCAATAATTACGGTCCGTATCATTTTCCAGAAAAATTGATCCCATTGATAATCCTAAATGCCTTGGAGGGTAAAGCGTTGCCTGTCTATGGTAAAGGTGACCAGGTCCGTGATTGGCTCTATGTTGAGGACCACGCTAGAGCACTTTATAAGGTTTTAGCGGAAGGTGAAGTCGGAGAAACGTACAATATCGGTGGGCATAACGAAAAGCAAAATATAGAAGTAGTACTTGCGCTCTGTGAGCTTCTAGAGGAATTGGCAAGTGATAACCCGTATTCCCTTACCAGTGATAGTGATGCCGGATTTAAGCGTCTGATCACCTATGTAGAAGATCGCCCTGGACATGATCAACGTTATGCCATTGATGCCAGAAAAATAGAAAAAGAGCTGGGCTGGAAGCCTCAAGAAACCTTTGAAACAGGGATAAGAAAAACGGTGGAATGGTATTTGGCTAACAGTGACTGGACCCGCAGGGTACAAGATGGTAGTTACCAACGTGAACGGCTTGGAGTAGCAAAATAATGAAAGGGATTATACTTGCAGGCGGTAGTGGCACACGGCTTTATCCCATTACTATGGGCGTATCCAAGCAGCTGTTGCCTATTTATGACAAGCCGATGATTTACTATCCTCTGTCAGTGCTCATGCTGGCAGGTATCAGTGATATTTTAATTATTACCACGTCAGAAGATATCGCTGGATATCAGCGGTTATTAAAAGACGGTAGCCAGTTTGGTATTAACCTGAGCTATGCAATACAGCCAAGTCCTGAAGGCCTTGCACAAGCGTTTATTATCGGTGAAGAGTTTATAGGCGATGATGATGTGTGCCTGGTGTTAGGAGACAATATATTTTTTGGTCAGGGTTTTACACCAAAACTTCGGCACGCAGTATCACAAGCAAAAGATAAAAAAGGTGCGACAGTGTTCGGTTATCAGGTGAAGGATCCTGAACGTTTTGGTGTGGTAGAGTTTGACGAAAATAAGCGGGCACTGTCTATTGAAGAAAAACCCCTCAACCCCAAATCGAATTTTGCCGTTACCGGTCTTTATTTCTATGATAATGAAGTTATCGATATTGCCAAGAAGGTAAAACCTTCTGATCGTGGCGAATTGGAAATCACGTGTATAAATAATGCTTATTTGGAACGGGGCGAGCTTAATGTTGAGGTGTTAGGGAGAGGCTTTGCCTGGCTGGATACGGGAACTCATGAAAGCCTGCTTGAGGCTGCACATTTTGTGGAAACATTAGAAAAACGGCAAGGTTATAAAATTGCCTGTCTTGAAGAGATTGCCCTGAGTAATGGTTGGCTTAGTACAGAACAAGTTTTAGAAACCGCGCAATCACTGTCTAAAAATAGTTACGGTCAGTACCTAAAAACCTTAGTTGAATCAGAAGCTTAATGATCCCGGTTACAAAAGTATATTTACCCGATAAGGGGAAATACAAACAGTATATTGACCGTATCTACGATGCTGGTTGGCTGACCAATAATGGACCTCTAGTTAGGGAATTAGAGCAACGGCTACAAGAGTATTTAGGTGTTAAGCACCTTATCTTAGTAGCCAATGGATCATTAGCGTTACAGCTGGCATATAAGGCGCTTGACCTAAAAGGAGAGGTGGTTACGACGCCGTTTAGCTTTGTCGCCACCACAAGTACGCTAGCTTGGGAAGGGCTTAAGCCTGTCTTTGCCGATATCGACCCATCTTCTTTTAATATTGATCCGCTGACAGTGGAAGACAAAATAACAGATCAAACGCGTGCCATTGTGCCCGTACATGTGTTTGGGAATCCCTGTGATGTCGAGGCTATACAGGGCATAGCGGGTAAGCATGACCTGAAAGTAATATACGATGCCGCTCATGCTTTCGGGGTGAACTATAAGGGCCAAAGTGTTTTAAACTTTGGTGATATTAGTACCTTGAGTTTTCATGCCACCAAACTATTTCATAGCATCGAAGGTGGCGCTGTTGTGACCAATGACGATGAGCTTGCAGATAAAGTTCGACTGTTAATGAACTTCGGTATTGCGGGTTCCGCTTCAATAGAGTCTTTGGGCATCAATGCTAAAATGAACGAATTTGAAGCGGCGATGGGCTTGTGCGTGCTGGATGAAATTGAACAAATCAACGCACAACGAGAAGAGATTTGGCAGGTATATCAGCAAGAGTTAGATGGGCTGGTAGAGTTCCAGCAGTTTAATGCCAATGCAAATAATAACTTCGCCTATGCCCCCGTATTGTTTGTGTCCCAACAGCAGCTATTATCCGTAGAAAAAGCCTTAAAAGAACATAACATTGTCCCTCGGCGTTACTTTTATCCAAGCCTTGATACCTTGGGTTACTTACAAACGACACAAATTTGTAACGTTTCTCATGATATTGCCAATCGGATTTTATGTTTGCCCATGTATCCGGGATTAGAACATGAAGAGCAGATGAACATTGTTAAACTGGTGAAAAGCTGTCTATGAAACTAGTTTTTGTACCTTACCTTGGCTACTGGCAGTTGCTGAATGCTGTGGTTTGCTTCGTTATTTACGATGGTGTGAGAGCATTTAGTAATGAGTTTTGATTTAGAGCAGATGGCATGTTGTTTTTTATAAAGAAATTACAACTTAAAATTGTAGGTGTTGGTCTTGAACTCTATAACTATATCCATTCTAGAGGGCGGCAGAAGGTCTTTTGTATTGGGCGAAATAAGACCGGAACAACTTCTTTAAAGAAAGCTTTTGAAGATCTGGGATATCCTGTTGGTAGTCAAATAAGAGCTGAGCGGTTGGCACATAGATTTTATTTTAAAAAAGATTTTCGTCCTATCGTAAAGTACTGTAAATCTGCACAAGTGTTTCAAGATATACCTTTTAGCTGGCCTGAAACCTATCAGCATCTGGATAAAGCCTTTCCGAGTAGTAAATTCATCCTGACTGTACGTGATGATCCTGAGCAGTGGTATAGCTCCATAACACGATTTCATGCAAAGAATTTTGGCCTAGATGGCCGCACCCCAACTGCCGATGATTTACTTAATGCTGCCTATGTCAGCAAAGGCTTTATGTACAACACATTAAAGATTCACGGCACAAGTGATGACGATCCATACAATAAGGAAGTTATGACTGCTCATTATGAACGTTACAACCAAGAGGTGGTGGAGTATTTCAAGGATCGTCCTGGTGACCTTTTGATTATTAATATTGCAGAACCTGGTTCTTACCAGCGATTTATAGATTTTATAGGTGCTAAGTCTCCTTGTGATGATTTTCCTTGGGAAAATCGTACCTAAACTTTCATAGCGAACGTTAATTATCCTGTATATCAGCGAATATAGATGGACTTACGTGTGAACTTGATCTGTTAGCAGCGTCAGATTAATTTTAGTAGAAAGAATCTTAGCTTGCTCTAAAAGAACCCCGTCAGAAACTTTCTAACTGTGTTTCTAAAGTCTTCACTTTTAGCAGTTTTTTTGGGAAATCTAAATATGAGGTTCTCTGCTGAACTATTGGCTTTATTGTAATGGGGCGGTCGATAACAATTACTAGGGATACTAAATGAGAAGCTTATTGTTGAGGGTTAGGCGGAAGTTACGCAATCTTTCCCCGTTAAGTGATTTTAGAGGGGGCCTCTTTATTGTTGGAACGCAAAAAGGGGGGACCGGTGCATTATATTCATATCTAGAAAATCATCCTCAATTAGCCTGCGGTGATATTAAGGAGATACATTTCTTCGACAGGGAGAAGAGTTTTGCTCAAGGCCTTAGACATTACCGTACCCACTTCCCTATATTTTCATCAAACCGAATTAGCTTCGATGCGACGCCTAAATATTTGTACTACAGCAAATGTGCTGAGCGAATACACGAATACTCACCTGATGCGAAAATTATAATTTTATTACGTGAGCCTGTTTCCAGAGCATTTTCTGCTTTTAATATGTACCAGCAGATCTTTGATCAGAAATGGTTTCGAGACCTGGCTAATAATGCTAACCAAGACTGGGTGGATTTCGCGATGCCCATTATGAAAAATAAAAAGAAATGTGACATTGAATATTTTCTTGAACGTGAAATTGACATTATAAATTCTCAAGGACCAGAGGAAGAACCCTCGCTAATTAGAAGGGGGATTTATGCTCCACAGATTGAGCGGTTTGTCAGACTGTTTGGGCGAGATAATGTGCTAATTCTTTTTAGCGATGACTTAAAGAAAGATCCGGCAAATGTCGTAGAAAAAGTGCTGGATTTTTCTGGTCTCGAACCAGTTCTATCTAACGTGAAGTACCCTTTAGTACATGCACGAGACTATACCGCTGATATGCAAGCAAAAAACTTAATATCTCATCATGCAAGTGGACTGTTTGAGGAGGACCGCAAAGCCTTAATTGAGACTTATGGATTAAATGTCCCATGGTAGCGTTTAACTGGAAGTCCCGGTTGGTGGATATTTCTTAATGAATAAAGCAAAGATTATACAGGCCACGATTTGGAGCGCTGTTGAAATATTTCTTCGCAATGGCGTCAGCTTTCTGGTTATTGTTTTATTGATGCGAATGATTGAGCCAGAAGCTTTTGGTATTGTGGCTATGCTGGCCATTTTTGTCAGTGTGGCATCCCTGTTTGTTGATGGCGGCTTAAGCAAGGCGCTGATCCAAAGACAAACAGTCTCTCATACTGATGAATCAAGTGTTTTTTTTTTAAATCTCCTGCTTGGTTTTATCGTCGCGTTACTTTTTTGTTTCGCGGCGCCTTGGATCGCAGCCTTTTATCATCAACCTGTATTGATAGAAATTACCTATGCCATGTCGTTAGGTCTTTTTATAAATGCTTTTTCTTCAGTGCATATAGCGTTACTTTCCAAAAACCTTGATTTTAAACTAATCGCTAAGGTGGGAACCGCGGCAAGTGCTATTTCTGGGGTGATTGCAATTGCTGCTGCTTATAAGGGTTTAGGAGTGTGGAGTTTGGTTTTGCAGTCACTATCATCGTCACTGCTTACCGCAGTAATGTTGTGGATATTGCATCCTTGGCGACCAGGCTGGGTATTCAGTTTACAGTCAATCAGGTCTTTTTGGGGGTTCAGTAGCTACTTAATGTTGTCAGGTTTTTTGTATAGAATCTATGATAATGTATTTGTCATGATGATTGGTTATGCTCACTCTGGGTCGCAAGTTGGATTTTATAATCAAGCTAGAAAGTTTCAAGAACTCCCTGTTCGATCATTTACAGGTATCATTTCTCGCATAGCATTTCCTGTATTTTCTTCTTTTAATCATGATAAGGATATTCTTGTCAAAGGCCTGAAAAAGGCTTTGGCTCTAGCTGTCTTTATGAGCGTACCGTTGACTATTGTTTTGCTGCTATTGTCTGACGCTATAATTTTGACATTAGTTGGTGAGAAATGGTTGCCGTCCTCGCCTGTATTACAGATGCTAAGTCTTGCTACTTTATTAGCGCCAGTGCAGATGTTAAATATCAATATGCTGAAGGCTCTTGGAAGGGCTGACTTAAATTTTTGGATTATGGCTGGGAAGCTCATACTGAGCATTGTATGTCTCTGGTTTGTTTTACCCTACGGGATAGTAGTAATTGCAATAACGTATACATTATTGGCATTTATTAATGTATTTATTAATGCCCACTACACAAAGAGATTTCTGGATTATGGTGTATGGAAGCAGCTGAAAGATATTTTACCTTATGTTTTGGCGGGTGTTCCTATGGCTTTGATTATCATTGGGATAAAAGCTATGTTTCATCTTCCGGTACAAATGGAGTTATTGGTGGCGGTATCAATTGGTGGGTTAGGGTATTTGTTAATATGCTGGTATGCAAAGCTTGAGGCATTTGAGGCTCTATTGAAGATTGCTTCGAAAGATAAAAAACGTGAAATATAGAATATTAGAATTGTCGAGATATAGGAGTGCTATCAGAGGTGTTTAATGATAATTACAAATGACTTTGTAATGATAAATTTTCCTAAAACTGGAAGTTCTTTTGCTAGAGAAGTGATAAAAAAAGTCTATGGACAAAAAAGCTCGTTAGTACATAAAGCGCTATTTTCGGTTGGATTGCGGAATTCGGGGTACATTGAATTAATGTTGCCTAATATTCATAATGCAACGCATAAATTCAGAGGTAAACACGCTAAAGGTCAGCATGGTTTATTGAGCCAAATACCTGAAAAATATAAGGGGAAACCTGTTGTAAGTATCGTTCGGAATCCGTTTTCAAGGTATGTTTCAGGTTATCAATTTAAATGGTGGGAGAAATATCCGCCAGAAAGTGAAGAGGTTATCGCTAAGAAATACCCTCACTTCCCTGATCTGTCGTTCCAGGAATTTTACGATATGATGCACGATTTTGGGAGAAAAAACCGGTTAAAGGGAGTTAAGCCTAAAATCGACTTAGGGATTTATACTATTCAGTTTATCCAGTTCTTTTTTGATAATCCGACTGAAATACTCAATAAAATTGACGATGATTATATCGAGCAAGAGCTTTTTCGTGAGGATATGGGGAATATTGAATTTATCAGGCAAGAAAACCTGAATGAAGATTTGAAAGAGTTTTTACTTGGTGTTGGTGCGAACACTGACGAATTACGATTTCTTGATACGATGGAAAGAGTTAATGTCACTAAAAAAACACAGCAAGAAACAAGTGGGTCGGTTTTTATTGAGCCTGAAACAAGAGATAAGATACTTTCGCGAGATAAGCTGATATTTAAATTATTTCCTGAATATGTAAGTTATCTAGAAACGCACCCTTGAAATGAATTTTTCAGGTTGAAATTGTAGTAGTTCAGACTTGGTCTGACTGTTCCCAGTTTTCGAGGATGTGAGATTGGGTCTGAACTAATACTACTCAACTGGCTTTTAGAATATAGCTAATAATATCATTTGCTGAATTAAAACTATCAGCGTCTTCGTCCGGAATTGAAACGCCCGATTCTTCCTGTATTTCCATCAAAATTAACATAAGCTCCAATGAGTCAATGTTTAATTCATTTAAAGGGATCTCAAGCTTTTCCTCATGCATTTCTAAATCTTCAACATTCTTTTCAAAAGCATTTGTTAAAATTGTGACTAACTTCTCTTTGTCCATTTATACCTCTTTTCTTTTATAGATAGCAGTAGCCCAGGAGAGGCCAACGCCAAACCCTGACATTAAAAATGTATTTAGTTTTTCATTGTTTAAATGCTTGTTAAGCAAAAGTGGAATGGAAGAAGAGACCGTGTTACCCGTATTTTCAATATCAACAGGGGCTCTATCATCTACACCCGATATTTTTTTTATCGCATTTTCCACCATAAAGCGGCTACCCTGGTGGAGCAGGAAAAGGTCAATCTCTTCTTTTGCAAACGATGATTTATTAATGGTTTCTCGTATTTGTTTTGGAACGTCAGTAAGCGCAAAGTTAAATACCGAACGACCATTCATATATAGATGCCCACTCTCCTTTGTTAGTGCACTTGCTCCTGTTCCACGCGTTGAAAATGTAACCGTTTCTGAAACAAATCTAGGTATTTCTGATACCAGCGTTACAGTTGCAGCATCACCGAATAATAGCGAAGTATTTTTATCTTCTTTATCAAGAATTTTTGAATATGGGTCGCAAGTGAATAGGAGTCCTTTCTTCATGTTGTGCATTTGCATGAAGGACGCTATGACCTGCATGCCGTATACATACCCAGAGCAGCCTAGGCTTATGTCGAAGCATGCGCAATTCTCAGGGGCGCCAATTTCCGCCTGTATCAAAGCTGATGTGTGTGGGATTCCATTCTTATCAGGTGTTTGAGTACACACAATGATGCATTCAACGTCATTCAAATCGATATCTGATTTGGATTGCAGGTCGAGGAAGGATTTAACGCACGCAGATGTAACCGTTTCATCATCAGCTAAGCGTGGTAACTTTAGCGCTCCAATTTTATTTTCTATAAATTCTTTTCCGGTGTCGTACTTTAAGCCTTGTTCAATATTGTCTATGTACTTTTCAGGCGTATAAACGCCGATACTTTCTATACCTAACTCGAAATTTTGCACAAATCTCCCCTAAAATTAAGAAAAGTAAATTTCTCCGACCTTTTCACCGTCTGAGTAAAGTTCACTGCAAGTAAGTTTGATGCCAATATTTTTCACAACTTCTAGCTCAAGAGAGCGCCCTAAGTTCAATGGTACTCTGCCTACAAAACGACTGAATATCCATTTTTTTTCTTGTGATAGCTTGGCCAAGTGTAATTTTTTACACATGGCCACTATATTTTCAGAGTCTGTGAACGCCTCATTTTTCGTGGCATAAATTTTCTTATTTTTTATTGTGAAGTCGCTGACTATATTTTCTTCATCGTAAGGGGCTCTGTCCCCTTGCCCGTTTGAGGGGGCGGCTTCAGGATTTAAGCAAAAAGTTGAGGAGTAACTGTTGTCAGACGAGCCTAACTTTATAACTGTAAAATCGTTAGGGTTCTCTTTTTTTCCTCTAAAATACAACAAGGAGTGGTTATCATTTTTTTGAAAAGGATATCAATCTTGTCAATACTTTCATTTGATCGTGCTAACTCTCTTTCTATTTCATCAAAAATAGACGGACCGTGGATATATTGCCGGTCACCTTTAAAACTAAAAGTTATTTTTTTCATGACTTCGTTTCTTAGCGTTTTGGTCCAGTAGTAAGTCGAGCTAGTTTTTTGGCTGGATTCCCAAAAATTGAGGTGTTTGAATCAAAAGATTTTATAACGACACTCCCCATTCCGACTGAAACATTCTCTCCTATGACTTGGTTGTCGCGTATGTTTGCGCCAAGCCCTATTGTGGCTGATGACTTAATAGTGGTGTGTCCGCCAATGGTAGCACCTGCTGAAATCCAAACCTTATCAGCAATATGAGCCCCATGCCCAATATTACATAAGTTTCCAATTACGACGTTGTTCCCAATAACTGTGGATCCAAGTATCCCTCTAGGGATAACTGAATTAGCGCCTATTTCTGTATCGTTACCAATCAAAACGCCACAAACATGGGGGAACTTTAAAAGTCTTCCTGTTTTATCTTTATAAACAGTAATGCCTTCAGAACCAATGACTGCATTTTCTCTTACTACGGAGTTTTTGCCAATCTGAGTTCCTTTTATTATTACTGCGCCAGCTAATATTCGGGCTCCTTGAGCGATAGAAACTCCTTCCTCAATAATTGCTTTTGGATGGATATAAGTATCCCTAGCAATATTTGTTTTAGCATTCATTATGGATGTATTCGGTTTAAATCCCACTTTTTGAATTAATAGCTCGGTTAAATCTATGAAAGAAGCTCTGGCATCATCAACAGTGATATAAATATTTTTCGTATTTGTAGTATCAATTTTTGATTCGGTTAGGACTATTGAATTGACAATATTTTGTTCTAACTCCTCTGGATTTGCTGTCACGGAAAACCCAATTGAGCCTTCACCGCCCATCCGTATATCGCATACGCCTGCTATTGATAGGTCAACTTTTTTATTAATAGCGAAGCCTTTAGAGGTGACAATTTCAGATAAGTAAGCGATAGCTAGATCTGATGATATTGGCTTGTTTAGATATGCAATTTCCATTTCAGAATTCTGTAATTAAATAAAATTTTGTTGATGGTGAATAAAGCGAAGAAGAGATGATTCCTGGCCATGATGGGCTTTAATCTATGGCTAATATTTGAGAGTACACATATTAACCATCTGTCGTTCATCGGTGCATAAGGTTAACAGATTTCAAAGTTTCTAGCACAAAAAACAAAGTGGGGATGTTTGTATGAAAGGTATAGCTAAATTAAGTATCATTGTGCTGATTTTATGACTAGGTTTTGATACTAATTATTTTATTAATGGATAACTTCCAGGAGGCATTTGGTGTTTGAGAGGTCGCAGGAGCAGATTATGCGGCATTGGGGAAATGATGCTCCATGTATGGTAAGTATTGTCTGTATTACTTATAACCATGAACAGTATTTACGCGATGCTATGGAGGGATTTCTAATGCAGGAAACGGATTTTCCATTCGAAATAATCATTCATGATGATGCGTCTACGGATAAAACGCCTGAAATTATCAGTGAGTATTGCTCGCGTTATCCGGATATAGTTAAGCCAATATTCCAAAAAGAAAATCAATATTCAAAAGGAATGTTTAAACCATCGTGTTATGCGGCGAGTCATGCAGAGGGTCAGTTTGTGGCACTTTGTGAGGGCGACGATTACTGGACTTCAGAAAATAAATTACAACTTCAATATGAGACTCTTGAAACTAGGCAGGATATTGATTTGTGCTTTCATAGCCACAGTTTAACCTCTGGTCGTGATGAAAAGCAGGTGGTTTCAAAAGGTTCGTATGATCGTGTAATAGCCGTAAGTGACGTTGTAAAAGGTGGTGGGGCATTTTGTCATACAGGCTCGCTTTTCATCAGAAGAGAAATTTTTAATAACCTGCCAGAATGGTTCTACAGGGCACCTGTGGGGGATTATTATCTTCAAATACTTTCTTCTTTACGAGGGGGCGCGTACTACTTAAGTGAGTGTATGTCTTCTTACCGAGTGCTTTCTGAAGGTTCTTGGACGTCAAAAACTTGTTTTAATATCGATTCAGCAATACTTTCTTGTGAAAAGAATGTTTGGTGTCTGGAGAAAGTTAAACCCTATCTTGATTTAGGTAGTGCTGGTTGTGTTCAGCATGCTTGTGCCATGGAAGCCTATGGGGTAGCTGTGGTTGCATTATATGGGGGCGATTTTCAAGTTTGTCGCGATTATGTTTCAAAAAGCTTTCGGGAAGGTGGCTATTTAGCTCTGAAACAGTTGTGCCTTTGGATATTGACCCGAAATAAGATGATTTATAGTGTTTTTTGTGATTTTCTGGCAAGGAAGCGTAAATGAATTGTGTTACTTTTGCTGTCGATTTTATGACGATAATTATTAATGAAGTGGTTTGTTTGTAGTGCCTCCGATTAAAAAAATTGCCTGTGTGACAGGTGGCAGCGGGATGGTTGGAAAGAGAATTGTAGAGGCGTTGCTAGGCTTTGGTTTTCAAGTAAGGGTACTTAGCCGTCAACTCAAAAGCCTTGATGATCGAGTAGTGATTGTTGAGGGCGATTTGCTTGATGAAGACTTGCTTACGGCGTTTTTTTCTGGAGCTGAACTTGTATTTCATTGTGCTGCTGAACTCCACGATCAGTCGTCAATGTGGGATGTAAATGTCAAAGGTACTGAAAGTGTCTTAGCTGTGAGTAAGAAAGAAAAAATTAAGTACCTTTGCTATATAAGTAGTGCGGGGGTTATTGGAAAAACCCATGAGACACTAGTGACAGAACAAACACCCTGTTATCCACAAGATGCTTACGAACGTAGTAAGTGGGCGGCAGAGCAACTGGTTCAGGAAGGTATTAATGGCGCCAGTGTGGTGATTCTGCGTCCCACCAACGTAATTGATGACACACGACCTGGTGCTTTGTTGTTAGGTAAGGATAGGAGTCTGAAAAACAGACTGAAGGTGTTACTTAAAGGGGGGGAGTGTGCCCATTTGGTCCATGCTGAAGATGTGGCCAAAGCCGCAATTTATTTTATCGGTAGCTGTTTTAAAAACCCCGAATGTTTTTTTGTCTCCTGTGACCATGAACAGAACAATACTTTTGCAGGTGTTTCAGTGATATACCAATCAGCCATTTCTGGTATTAGTGATTCTCGTATTAAACAACCTTTCCACTTGCCGGTTTATATAGCGTATCTGATCCGTCGCTTAGCCCGTGGTGGTGGTAATCTCGGGAGTGTTCGCTATTCTTCTGCGAAACTGATGGGGTATGGTTTTTCGTATAAGTTTGATTTAAAGAAAATGGCGGCTGATATGGTTTTAAAACATGGGAAGTAAACCTTTGCATGTTCTACATGTGAATATGTCCATTGATCCTGTGACCGGGGGAGGCACAGCCGAACGTACTGTGCAGATAGCCAAAGCTTTGGTCAGGGCAGGGCATGCTTGTACACTTTTGACACTTGATTATGGCCTCAGCGAGCAGTTAAAGCAGGGACTTAAACAAAGTGGTGTCGGTACTTTGTTTCTTCCATGTGTTTTAAAAAGATTTTATGTGCCAGGGTTTTCTGTTAAGAAAGTTAGAGCCTTAGTTAAAAGTGTAGATGTAGTTCATTTGATGGGGCATTGGACGCTCATTAACGCCTTGGCGTACCTCTTTGCAGCCTTTTATAAAAAACCGTATGTGGTTTGCCCTGCTGGTGCGTTACCTGTTTTTGGGCGCTCAAGATTTCTTAAAAAGACTTACAATTTTTTCTTCGGTAAGAGAATTGTTAATAAATCAGATTGTTGTGTCGCAATTACAGAAGATGAGTTACCCCATTTTAAATCCTATGGAGTGGGTGAGAAGAAGGTTATTGTTATCCCTAATGGTATCAATACGGAGGATTTCTCGGATAATCGCGTTGAGGAATTCCGAAAAAAACATGGTTTAGGTAAAGAGTTGCTAATTCTCTTTATGGGGCGGCTTAATGAGATAAAGGGCCCTGATCTGTTGTTAGAGGCATTTTTGCAATTGGAAGATAGATTTCCGTCTTGTCAGATAGCATTTGTTGGCCCAGATGGTGGAATGCTGAATATGCTCAAAGAACGTTTAAGTCAGACTACATTAAGCTCCAGAGTATTTTTTTTGGGTTATCTAGGCGGTAATGAAAAATCTCAGGCCTATCATGCTGCTGATCTGCTCGTTATCCCTTCACGACAAGAAGCCATGTCCATTGTAGTTTTAGAAGCCGGAGCAGCCGGAACACCTGTGTTGTTAACAGATCAATGTGGTTTCGATCAAGTTGAGCGTGTGAGTGGTGGCAATGTTGTTCCTGCTTCAGTCGAAGGAATTGCTCGAGGCCTGGAGTGGATGATTGAGTGTGGCGATCTGAAGGATATGGGGGAAAGGCTTAATAAGTACGTGGTCAATAATTTTCAATGGGACGATGTAGCGCAAAAATACATATCTTTATATCGAACTATTCTTGAGCGATAAAATTTGTTTTGTGCCGTTTTTATGGGTGCACTCCCTAGCGCGTTTTTAGCTTATTACTGCTTCCGGTCAGACGTTATTAACAGCTGTTAATGGTTGTTAATAATTTTGTCGAATTGTTATTTTCTTGGTGGTAGACTGCCGTTGTCCGAATGGGTGAGTACTCCGAGGTTATGTTGGTGTATCGGGTTTTATTCAAGTAGAAAACTAATGGCGATACACTGACTAACTATTGCATTATTTGGTTTTTTGTCGTCAACGGTTGGTTTTGTTATTTCAGCTAACTCCCTGGATTTTCAATTAAAAAGACACCTTGCTTCTTTAGTGGGGTTTTCAAAAATAGACAAATATTCCTAGCCAAAGGGACGGCTACAGGGCGTAGGTTCGCTATGCCCAGAACAGGATGATTCTTGAGAGGGAATTTTGATCACTTCTTTGTACTACAGGCAATTGCCAGTTTTTCCGCTGGCGATATCTTCAAACCTTTTTTCTGTTACAGCCCTTTTGATCTTTTTTGGTGTCACAGGTAATTCCGCACTTGCTGCGGATATTGCTGTTATTCAAGGGGCCGCCTTGACGGTCTTTCTGGCTTTTTCGGGTAATTCTAGAAATTTATTGCTTAGTGAATCAGTTCAAATCTCCTTTGGTCAGCTGGCTCGGTTTCGTAGCGTATTTGTCCTGCCTTTTGCTTTAGTTGTTTACTACTTGTGTAAAACAATAGGGGCGGTATCAGATTTTTTGATCTTCGTATTAATACTAAGGCGGTGCTCCGAGTGGCTTGCTGAACTTGTTCTCAGTGATAGGGAGTATGCGGAAGATAGTGCCTTTGCTGGGCGATATGTTTTGTTGCAATCCCTTAGTTTTTCATCATTGTTGCTTTACGGTGTGGTTGATGAAGATGTTTATGCTGCATTCTTTGTTTTTTGGGCAATAACCCCTGTTTTATTGGGTGTAGGTTATTTTTTTAAAGCTTTAAAAGTTCAGGGTAATGACAAAAGACTGCCGGTGCTTGGATATGTTCTTCATCTCGGTTCAAGCTGGGTTATAGCTGCATCTACATTCGTCTTTCGGATAATGATCTTAGCATTAACTAATAAGGTAACGGGAGGGGAATTATTTACAGCTTTTGCAATGGGTGGGATGCTGAATTCTATATATACCTATGTGGTTGGGCCTAGCCTTATCTCTAAAGAAACAGAAACCATCAAAAAAGTGTTTAGGTTAATTAGTTTCTCCTGTGTGGGTATTGGGATTGTAATAGCTCTTCTGTCAGAAGTTATTTCAACAACATTTGGAAGTAGTGTTTTATTTTTTCAGGCTTTAGGTTTTTCGGTTGTAGGCAGTGCAATCATGATGGTTTCGCAGCGGCAGAGGATGATTCTGTTGCAGATAAAACAGGGCAGCGTATTTGTTCCTGATGTTCTTGCAAATATATTAATTGTAGCGATAGTTCCAATCGTTTTCTTTACCGTTGGAAAGACAGCACTTGGGGCTTTGTTTTTATGTAATGCGTTTCTGACCTATATCTTTTATGCGTTACCTATTGATATAAGCAAGGAGGTATAGTTTTTGAGTGTATTATTTCGGTTTTTTTTATGAAAGGTAGGGCGGCAGACAAGAGAGTGGTGATTCAGGCAATGGTTATTTTTACATTACTGCTGCCGTTGTTTTTTCAACTGAAGGGAGAAGTGTTTACAGCCAAAGGGATGAATTTCGACTCTGGAGGTATTTTAACCCAGCTACCATTGCCAATCTCCAGTCTAACGTGTTTCATCGGTTTAGCGTTTCTCGTTCGATATAAGCAGGCAACTCGTTCTGCGAGCGTGCTTTTTGCGTTTTTCATTTTCATGTTGTTATCAACTTTTATACTTTCGTCACAAACGGAATCGGTCACTCTTAGCAAACTGATATTGCTTGTACAGACAATCTTGCCAGTGTTTGCTCTCGTACTAGGGCAGTCATACGAAACACCAGAGAATGTATTTTTACGATTTGAGTCGATAATTTTATATGTGCTGGTATTGGTTGTACCCGTTGAGGTTTTATCTACTTTAATGAGTTCAACAGCATTACTTTCTCCTAATTTATATATTTTTAGTATTTATCAACACTTGCAATATGTGCCAGTGATTTTTATCGGGGGGTATTTCTTAGCGCTTGGTGCACTTAATGGGGGTAGGGCATTAGGATCGTTAGCTGTATTTTTAGCCCCTTTTATGGGGATTTATGTGGCAGCCTCCCTGTCAATTTTAGCCATTGTCCTTGGTTTAGTATGCAGTATCGTACTGGTTTTTCTGTGCTGTAAATACCGACGATGCAACTACGTTTTTATAGCTACCTTGATGTTTGTGCTTTCTTTTGGGACATATTATTCTGCGATAAAATCGAACGATGCATTTAAGCAAAAGTTTGGAGCGTTATCCGAAGATTATGGTTTGAATATTGGTGAAAATCATCCCGTTCCAGAGAATATAAAAGTTAAATCGAATGTAAAACAACGCGTTGAGTATTGGCATTTTTATCTTGATGGAGTGTTAGAGGGGCCAAAAGAATTTATATTTGGGCACCCAGAACGACCTGATCGGGCTTCTATGCCAAGTGCCCACAATTATTATTTGGATTTGATATATAACTTTGGATTTGTCTCCATTCTTCCTTTTTTGTATTTAATCACATTCACAATAAGAGGAGTTTTTTTATCTTATAAGTCGGGCGATGTGACTAAAAGTTTTGGCTGGTTGGCCGGGCTAGTTCTGTTTTTTCTATTGGTTGATAACTTCTTTAAAGTTGGGTTAAGGCAGCCGTATCCAGGGATCTTGATGTTCTTTTTATGGGGCGTTTTGCTTGGCAGAATTTCCGAGCAAGTAACGTTTGAAGGTAAGGGATTGAAGTAATTATGAGTCAAAATTACAGGCTAAGGGATTCTAGTCTTCTTAGAGTTTTTCAGGTCGTACTGTTAATAGCTATTGCCTATTTAACCACTATTGCTCTCATCGAATATAAAGGCGAAGCCTATATTTATTTGCTCTTTACAATCCTGTCCTCGGTATTGCTTTATTGTGGGTTTAGAAGGAATGCCATTTTTTTTGATACCTTTATTGGTATTTTTTTATGGCTTGGCTTCTGGTTGAAGCTAACGGTTCGAGTTGCTTTTATGGGGAGCGAATTTGACCAAGCCGTAGGCGCTTTTGATGGTGGTGGGGATGCCTTTGATGAGGCTTTAGTGGTTAGTTGTTATGCCTTTGCGGGTCTTATTGTGGCCAGTTGGCTTAGAGAAAAACTGTTATTTGTTTACCCCCAGCAAATTGGCGAAGTAACTCAACAAGGCTTATTTTGTTTTTATAAAAAATACCGACTGTTTTTTTTGTTTGGTTTTCTAGTTCTGATTTCTGCAGTAGCGATTACTAATTTGTATTTCGGAATTTATCAAAGAGGTAGTGTAACTAGAACGTTTTTACCGTATGGCCTTAATGGTATTTACAAGTGGCTGTTGTTGTTTGGTTTGGCATCAATCTCTGCTCTGATATTAAAGTTCGAATATATAGAGAAAAAGAAAACTTCTTATTTAGCGGCTTTTGTAGCTTTGCTGGAATGTTTCGCAAGTAATGTTTCACTTTTAAGCAGGGGAATGATTTTGAATTCCGGCGCTTTGATATATGGGGCTATTAGAGGAATAAAGCTATACCAAATCAAATCGAATTTGCGCCATGCCGTAGTTTGTCTTGTTGTCTTTTTGTTTCTCTTTGGTAGTTCTGTATTTGCGGTCAATTATATTAGGGCGGATGCTTTCCATACGAATAAAAATACAAATAACACAGCAGAAGTCCGTGTGAAAAGGGCGGTAAATAAAACCAGCTCCTTGTTTCTAGATCGTTGGGTTGGTATAGAGGGGGTGATGGCAGTATCGAGTTATAGCGACAAAGGCTGGCCGTTATGGAAGGAGGCCCTGCAAGAAAAATATTCAGAAAATAGAATGAGCTTTTATGATGCCAATCTAATAGATTCCCCATATAAAAATAAGGATTGGACAAAGCATCATTTTATTTCTTTGCCGGGCGTTATCGCTTTTTGTTTTTATCCTGGATCTTACATATTTCTTCTTTTCTGTATGTTTGCCGTTGGCATTGTTGGTTCGCTAATAGAAATTTTTGTTTTCAAGCTAGGCGGTAAAAATGTATTTTTATGCGCTTTGTTAGCACAGGTTGTAGCATACAGGTTTGCTAGTTTTGGCTATGTACCTGCACAAAGTTATTTGTTGTTTGGGACGCTCATATTCAATGTGGTTATTATTTATATGGTTGATAAATTTCTAACTTTAAGCTCCCTGCGTAAAATGTTGCGACTGCAATGAAGTTTTTTATTTTGCTTTCTAGTTTAGGGGGGGGCAAGTGACAATTAGGACGGAGAAAAACTTACGGATTTTACTTGTCACTCAATACTTTTGGCCAGAATCTTTCATCATTAATGACCTTGTCAAAACGCTTATTACTCAGGGGCATAGTGTTGAGGTTTTAACTGGAAAGCCCAATTACCCTGATGGTAAGGTGTTTGACGGATATACGGCCGATGGTTGTATGGACGAATTTTTTGATGAAACTGTCTCAGTACACAGAGTCCCACTTTACCCCCGGGGGAGTGGCGGTGCTAAAAATCTGTTACGGAACTACTTTTCATTTGTATTCAATGGGCTTAAAAACTTTCATCGTAGGGTGAAAGGGCGTTCCTTCGATGTAATTTTTGTTTTTGCTCCCTCGCCGATAACTCAGGTAATTCCAGCTATATATCTGAAGCAAAAAATGAAGGCCCACCTTGCCGTATGGGTGCAGGATCTGTGGCCAGAAAGCTTGAAGGCAACAGGCTTTATCCGCCACCCTATATTACTAAGAGCCGTTGGAGTGCTGGTTCGAGGGATTTATGCGTGTACAGACACCTTGTTGATACAGTCTCGCGCCTTCCATGAGCCTGTGTCGCGTTATGCAAGTGCTGAAAAAATTACCTATTATCCTAATTCTTATCTGGAACCAGCATTTGAAGTAAGCAATGAAACTCAAGTGCCTCAAACGACCCTTGAGTTTCTTGAACGCCATTTTTGTCTGGTGTTTGCTGGTAATCTTGGTACGGCTCAGTCGCTTGAGACACTGGTGCAGACGGCTGAAAATTTAAAGCATTTGCCTGATATAAAATTGGTTGTTGTTGGCAGTGGCAGTATGGAAAACTGGTTAAGGCAGCAGGTTGCTTCAAAGGAACTGGATAATTTGGTGCTGGTCGGACGTTTTCCATCCTCTGAAATGCCGCAGTTTTTCTCACGCTCAGACGGACTTCTGGTGACATTAAGGCAACAGGAGATTTTTGCCTATACGATTCCCAGCAAAATACAGGCATACTTGGCGGCTGGACGTCCCATCGTTGCAGCGCTGGATGGAGAGGGCGCAAAGGTTGTTGCTGAGGCGGATGCTGGATTGACGTGTCCCGCTGAGGATTATAAAGGCTTAGCTCAGCGCATCGAGCAACTTTATAAAATGTCGGCTTCGGAAAGAGACAAGCTAGGGGCTGCAGGTCGCGCTTACTACCTTGAGCATTTTGAAATGAAAAGACAGTGCTGTCGGCTTGTGGAGATTTTACAAAGCAGGATAACGGCGGCTAGAAAAGGAAAAAAATGAAAGTATTAGTGCTGGGCGTAACCGGAATGTTGGGTAGTACGCTATTTCGTTATTTGACTGCAGATACAACATTCCAGGTGTGGGGAACGTTGCGAAGCCCTGCTGGGTGCAAGCATTTTTCAAGCGATACTCATTCCCGGTTGATTAGTCATATTGATGTGCTTGATTCAGATGATCTTGTTAGTGTCATGGAGCAGGTGCGTCCAGACGTTGTGATTAATTGTGTGGGGTTGATTAAGCAGCTGGCCGATGCCAAAGACCCCTTAACGGCATTACCCATTAACGCTATGTTCCCGCATCGTTTGGCTAAACTTTGCGGCTTAGCTGGTGCCCGGTTGATACATATCAGCACCGATTGTGTTTTTTCCGGTCGTAAGGGCGGATATTCCGAACAAGATATCTCCGATGCTGAGGATTTATATGGCAAGTCAAAATTTATTGGCGAACTACATGATTCAGCTCATGCTGTTACCTTGCGGACCTCAATCATCGGACATGAGTTGCAGAGCAATGAATCGCTGATTGACTGGTTTCTCTTCCAGAAGGAGACCACCAAGGGCTATGAAAAGGCCATTTTTTCCGGTCTGCCTACGATAGAGCTGGCGCGTGTTATTAAGGACTTTGTGATTCCAAGACCTAAGTTGAACGGCCTGTATCATGTGTCAGTTGCGCCCATCGATAAATTGAGTCTATTGAGGCTTGTGGCGGATGTATATGGCAAGGAAATTGATATTGTTCCTGATGGTCAGGTTTGTATTGATCGCTCCTTGGATTCGTCGCGCTTCCAACAGGCAACAGGCTATATTCCACCCTCATGGCCTGAACTGGTCAAATCAATGCAAGCCTCACGCTAACTTTTAACTGGTTTGGTAATAATTTATGTTTGATAACAAAGTGCTGATGATAACTGGAGGCACGGGTTCATTTGGTAACACCGTGCTCAAGCGCTTCTTGGATACGGCTGTGCGTGAGATTCGTATTTTCAGCCGGGATGAAAAAAAGCAAGAAGACATGCGCATTGCCCTGGGTAATGACAAGGTCAAGTTTTACATTGGTGACGTACGTGATTATGACAGCCTCAAACAGGCCATGGTGGGCGTTGATTACATCTTCCATGCCGCAGCGCTCAAACAAGTGCCATCCTGTGAGTTTTATCCCATGGAGGCGGTACGAACCAACGTGATTGGTACAGAGAATGTATTAAATGCGGCTATTGCGAGCGGTGTTCAGCGTGTCGTTGTGTTGAGTACTGACAAGGCCGTTTACCCAATCAACGCAATGGGTATTTCCAAGGCCATGGCTGAGAAGCTGGCAGTGGCTAAATCCCGTTCTGTACCTGAAGGCGGCACAGTTATCAGCACAACGCGTTATGGCAATGTGATGGCTTCACGCGGATCAGTGATTCCGTTATTCATTGAGCAGCTTAGATCAGG
>Ga0105356_10002000_pt1 | contig 20397 bp, 17 predicted proteins | sample GOMGulsemesocosm_3_FD_83502 | JGI IMG/M metagenome (GOLD analysis project Ga0105356, IMG submission 83502) | Methane-oxidizing microbial communities from mesocosms in the Gulf of Mexico - GOM9D Gulf of Mexico | ecosystem: Environmental > Aquatic > Marine > Cold seeps | place: Gulf of Mexico... | reverse complement strand
ATGTTACGTATAGCCGCTATGAACTTATATATGCACGGCGCAGAAGATCCTGATATTCATTATCAAGATACATTGGCGCTAAGTTTTGCTGACAAATTTCCACAATCAGAGAAAGATGCATTTAATGTCGTGCTCGCTAATCCGCCATTCAAAGGCACGTTAGATGAAGACACCATCAACCCACCTATCTTACGTATGGTAAAAACCAAGAAAACCGAACTGCTCTTTATCGCGCAAATTCTTCGTATGATGAAAGATGGTGGCCGTAGCGCCACGGTTGTCCCGCAAGGGGTGTTATTTGGTTCGTCAAATGCTCACCAAAAAGTGCGAGAGCTTCTCATTGAGAGTAATCAATTGGAGGCAGTAATCAATTTACCTACAGGGGTGTTTAAACCGTATGCTGGCGTAGCGACGGCAATTTTAGTATTTACTAAAGGTGGTGAAACTGACCACGTTTGGTTCTATAACGTAAAAGATGATGGTTATTCATTAGATGATAAACGTGATCCTAAACACTTTGATGAACAAGGTAATGCGTTAGAGTTTGCGGGTGACCTTCCAAAGGTTCTTAAGGGTTATAAAAACCGTGATAAAGCCATTGCAGGTTCTGATGATAATGACTGTTCTAGCCAATCTTTTTGGGTTAGTAAAAATAAGTTAGCTAAAAATAAGTATGATCTGTCGTTTAATCGTTATTACGATGAACCCCATATTGAAGAAGAATTTGATGAGCCTAAAAATATTATTAAGCGATTATCTGTTATTGAAAATAGTATTCAGTTAGAAATTAGTGAGTTGGAGGCGATGCTTTGAGCTGGGGAAGTGAGAAATTAGGTGTTATTTCACCAGCAAAACCACTAAAGAAACCTGTTATTGTAGATGAATCAAGTGTTTGGCAATTAAACCTTGATATGATTGAATCACAAACAGGTAATATTCTTAAAAAACTAAAGGGTAGTTTGTCTAGTGCGGGCTCTTCTACTCACTGGTTTAGTGATAAGCATGTATTGTATTCAAAATTGCGTCCTTACTTAAATAAAGTAGTTTTACCAGACGAACAAGGCATAGCTACAACTGAATTAGTGCCGTTACTTCCTGATACTGAGCGTATAGATAGATCTTATTTAGTACATTATTTACGTTCTAACAAGTTTGTAGGCTGGGTAAATCAGCAGGTTGCTGGTGCAAAAATGCCTAGAGTATCAATGAAGGACTTCTGGGATCACGAAATACCTTTACCTTATGTAGATGAACCAGAAAAAAGTCTGATTGAACAAAAACGTATTGTAGCAATTTTGGATAAAGCAGATTCGATCCGTCGTAAACGTCAAGATTCGATAGAGCTAGCGGATAAACTTTTACGTGATACATTTCTTACCCTATTTGGTGATCCTGTAACCAACCCTAAAGGCTGGGAGGTTAAATCATTAAAAGCAATAACAACAAAAATAGGAAGCGGATCCACACCTAGAGGTGGAAAATCTGCATATCAAGAAGAAGGAATTTCATTAGTTAGAAGTTTGAATATTCATGACGATAAATTTTTGTTTAAGAATTTAGCATTTATAAATGATGAGCAAGCAAATAAATTATCAAATGCTGTTTTAGAGCAAAATGATGTATTACTAAATATCACCGGTGCTTCTGTTTGTAGAACTGCCATTGTAGAAACTTCAGTTTTACCTGCAAGAGTAAATCAGCATGTATGTATTATTCGTAGTAATGAAGTTTGTTCACAATACTTACTCCATTTATTGATATCGGGCCCTTATAAAAGACTGCTATTAAAAATTGCGGGTGCTGGTGGAGCAACAAGAGAGGCTTTAACGAAAGAACAAGTGGAGAATCTGATGATCCCTATTCCATCAGATGATTTACAAAAGAAATTTGCTCGTATAAAAGCATCGGTACAGAGTATTAAAACAAAGTATAAGAACCAAATGTCAGAGCCTTTATTTGATTCTCTTAGCCAAAAAGCCTTTAAAGGTGAGTTGTAATTATAACCATGGAAGATGTTAGTCATATGACAAAACAACAAGATATATCATTAGACGATATTGGCGCCCAACTTAATTTTATTGAGGGTGCCGATGACCTTCGAGAAGTAAATGAACTACTCACGCGTTCAATGGCAAAGCAAAAAATACAAGGGTTACTTAAAGACGATAACCTTTATTTTATTTGTGATCTTGTTGTTGATTTAGCATTAGCAGGAAATGGTAATGAACAAGAAAATCGATTAATAGCTGCTGCCGTTTTAGGACGTATTGCAGCGGTTGCTCGTGGCAGAAGAGAAGGTACTTTTGTAAGGCTTGGCGAGTTGTTTGATAAAGAACCGTTATCAATTGAGGTACTTGCCGATGGTGACGAAAAATATTATGCCTCCCTTTGTTTTGCCTCAGTGAAAGCACCGTGGTTAGCAAATTACTGCTTCAAACAAGCGTTATCGATTGATACGGCTGAAAAAGCCCGACGTAGTTTTTTAACTTCAGCATTAGTCGAGCAAGGTGACTTATCTTCATTTTGGCAAGCATTTAAAACAACGTTTGATGACTTAAAAGCTATTGAAAACAATGAAGCTAGATACAAGCGTATTCGTCGTGTTTCTAAGTCGACTATGGAAGTTGTTCAAGAGTGGAACCAAGAGGTTGGTCCACATGCCGGTATCGCCTTAGGAGATTGGCTATATTACCTAATGTTCACCAATAAAAAAGAAGTTGGTGAAGATGTATTAACTGACATCGTTGATGATTCCTTTGGCATGTTATTACGAATAATAGAACTGCGTTTTTCTAACGCCTTATTAGCGCCAACGTACAATATGCTTGAAAAAGCTCGTAGCGTTGTTGGTCGAGATGTTTGGGCTGAAATTATGCGCCAATCAACTCATTTAGAACGTATTAGAACTTGCTTAAAAGAAGCAGCTTTAGTTATAGCTCGCCAAGGAAAAACGGATAAAGACCTTGTTGAAATGCTTGCTTCGGCTTATTACTCTAAAGCGCAAGTTAAGCCCGCTGTTGTTGCCCATTTTTCTGAAGCTCAAGAATTAGAACCTGATGTAAAAGCATGGTGGGAGCAAGCGGGTAATGTGAAAAGCAGCAAACGTGAAGCTGTTCATAAAATTGGCAACTCAGAAGACCAGCAAATTGGTTCGTTATTAATAAATGTAGAAGACAGCAAGACAGTAATGGAGAAGCTAGAACGTGCCGTAGTTCCTTTTGTTGAAATATCAGATCCAGCTTTAGCAGCAACAGTTAAAAAAGCAGCAGGAAATTATAGTGAAATTGCAATTGCAGCTAGACAATTGGCAACTATGCGTAAGCTTAAGCATATGGGGCTTAAAGGAGCTATTTTAGAGTACAACCCTTTGCAACATGAACTCTTAGGTGGACATCAGCTTGGCGTTAGAACAATTCGCGTTGAACGAGATGGTATTCAAAAAGACTTTGGTGGAAAGATAAAAGTGCTTGTTAAGCCTCGAGTAACAAAAGAAGAATAAAATAGGGAGAGCAATTATGGAAAATATAGAAGCAAAAATTCTGTTAAAAAATTTACTAAAGCGTATTCGTCAAGTTGATGAAGATAGTTATGAACTAAAAGGTACATTGACTGATGACGAAGTTATAGCACTTAAACTTGCATTATCAATGCTTGATAGTAATGCTGCAGCACCAGTTGTAACCCCACAGGTTCAACCTACCTCGGATACAGTAGCTTTAAAGCCTGTGCCTGAATATACTCCAGAACCTGAAGTAAATAACCCGATAGCAGAACCTTTAGTTGCAAACGCAAAGACTAAGCAAGAGCTTGTTAAACGAAAAGTAGAGCTAGATTTGTCAGTTCTTTCCTTGCCAAGCCCCGCTGAAAATGAACGTTTGTGCTTAGATTTTGGTACTGCAATGTCAAAAGTTACTCTAGTGAGGGATAAATCACCAGAAAGAGATTTTGAAGATATTCAAGTCTTACGTCTAGGCGTGCCAGGCGATCAAGAAGAAGTCTCAGAAACAATGCTGATATCTTCTGTTTTTATCGATCCTGAAGGTAAACTTTGGTTTGGTAAAAGAGCGCAAGACTTATCGGTGCAATATGAAGGAATGCAGCGTTTAGACAATATAAAACGTTACTTGTCAGAAGAAGGTTTTAACGAACCTGTATCAAAACTCTTCAACCCAACAGACATACAAATCACCTATGGTGATATGGTTATGGCCTATTTGATGTATCTGACTTGGGCAGTAAATCAAAGCTTGGAAGAATTTGATGCACCAAGAAACTTAAATCGTCGCTTTGCAATGCCTTGTCTTGATAAAAGTAAATCGAGAGATGCTGAACAGTCACTTTCTAGCATGTTAGGTGAAGCTCAAGTTTTGGCTGATACCTTCTATCGTACATTGCACGAAGGTATTCCTTTAAGTGAATTTATGGAAGCTAAGAAGCTAGTACGCGAGGAAAAAAGAGACTATCGCTTTATTAAAGATGGTATTACTGAACCGTTAGGGGTTGCAGGCTCAATTATGAGTTGGGAAGGAAATGTAAATGCCTTAGTCATGGTAGTTGATGTTGGTGCAGGTACAAGTGACTTTAGTATGTATCGCATGGCTTTCAATAGAGAAACAGGTAAAAGTACTGCGCTTGAAGTAGAAAACTCAATGATGGGTATAACTGAAGCGGGTAATTGGCTTGATAACTTGTTGAAGAACTTAATCCTCAAAAAAGCAGAAATTACTTATGAACACCCTCACTTTCGTAATTTCTTGGGCGACTTAGAACTATCCTTGCGTGAATATAAAGAGCAATTGTTCGAAACGGGTGAAGTATATGCGAAGTTGTTCAATGGTGAGTTTATTGAAATTCAATTGGAGGAGTTTTTAGCCTTGCCTCAGGTGCAAAAATTCGCTGATTCATTAGTAAATTGTCGAGATGAAATATTAGATAGAATCGATAGTAGTTTTATCAAAGGAGCTCCTAATGGCGCTTTAGGGTTGGCGTTAACAGGCGGTGGTGCTAGTTTGCCGATGGTTAAAGCTTTGGCAAAAGGGACAATTAGACTGCAAGGAATAGATCTTAAGTTGGTACAAACCCAGGAATTTCCTCGCTGGTTAAATGATGACTTTCCTGAACTTGAGGAGGATTACCCTCGTATTGCCGTATCACTTGGCGGAGCGAGAAAACGAATAATAAGCCATGGTGGTGTTGCTTCTATTACTGCTGGCGGTATTCAAGAAAATCCATTCTTAAGCGGTTATTTTACCAAAGGACAATAATAAAAAAATGGCGAAAGTTACTTCTATAAAGTTAAAAAACTTTAAATCAATTGGCAAGGATGCGCAGGGAATAGACTTAGCGCCGATCACCTTATTATTTGGTCCCAATAGTGCGGGAAAAAGCACTTTATTGCAGTCACTGATTTATCTAAGAGAAATTATTTGTAAAGGTAACTTAAACCCTGATCAAACAGAATTAGGTGGTGATTGGCTTGATCTTGGTGGCTTTGAAAACCTAATTCATGGTCATGATTTAGATGAGGCTATAGATTTTGAAGTTACGCTTGATTTAGATAATGATGAGTTACCTGTCTTTTTGAGTGAGTATGAGCAGGAACAACTAGAAGACCACGGTTACCCACCGGTAGCTGATATTTTTGAAGATCTCAGTAATGCCACTATTTCATTTAGTTTACGCTGGAGTAATAGTTTAAACAAAGTAGTAATAGAACGTTATGAAGTAGCACTCAATGGTCAAAAGGTTGCAGTAATTGAGGCATCATTAGATGGTCGTCAGGTTACAATTTCTAAATTGCCTTTAGAGTTTTCTGGGTTTCAAGACTCGTTAGAAAATCTACCCGATTCACTATCTCTTGTTGAGACGCTTAATCAGTTATTAAGCTCTTCGGTGATTGAGCAATCAATTAGTCAGTTTGGTACTGACCGCCCATTAATAAGTGACTCTGTAGATGAACTGGAAGCTTTGATAAATGGTAAGTTACCACCAAGTAAAAAAATTCTTGAGCAGCTGAAAGAGGAGCTTAGCCATCGCTCAACCAGAAGAGCACATAAGCTAGATATAGAAGTTAATAAACTACTTGAAGCGCATGGAAACTCATCTGAGATAGAGTTTTTAGGTCTATTTGAACAAGAAGGTGCTTTACCCTCTTTAACTAAGGGGTTAACTTTTGACTCAGAGATTTGGGATGAGCCAGAGCCGACTGAAAAGTCTGAGTATGCACTTCAACGTTTAATTACTTCATCGCTGAATGCCTCTATTTGTGGTCCGCTTAAGTTGCTATCTGATTGGCTAGAAGAGCTTAACTATATAGGCCCATTAAGAGATTTACCTCCAAGAAATATTCAATCGCGAACTACACCAGATAAATCTAGGTGGGCTAAGGGATTGGCCGCATGGGAGTTGTTACCAACAGCTAAATCATCTCTTATAGATGAAATTAACTTTTGGTTAGGAGATGGTTGTTTAGATACTGGCTACCAAGTGTTGGTGAAAAAATATCGAGAATTGGAGGACAGTCACCCGCTATATAAAATGCTAGATGGTGATATGGACTTTGATGACCAGTTAATTATTCAAAAATTTTTAAAAGAACTGCCTCATAAAGTTCGAGTTTGCTTAAAAGAAGACATTAGTGAACTGGAAGTGATGCCTCATGATATTGGTGTTGGTATTTCACAGTTATTCCCTGTCATTGCGCTAAGTGTTATTCAACAAAAGGGACTAGTTGCAATTGAACAGCCGGAATTACATATTCATCCCAAACTTCAGGTTGAATTAGCTGATGTTTTTGTTCGATATGCAAAGCAAAACAATACAATATTTTTGCTAGAAACGCATAGTGAGCATTTGATGCTCAGACTTTTGCGTAGAGTAAGACAATCAAGTGATGATTCATCAGAAGCTTCTAATATAAATAACTCACTTGAACCAGGTGATCTTTCCGTTAATTACGTTGAACCAACCGATACAGGTACGAAGTTTAGGAGACTTAGAATAACTGAAGATGGTGATTTCTTAGATGAGTGGCCTTCAGGGTTCTTTGATGAAAGAGATGAGGAGCTATTTTTCTAATGTTTTATGAATATGCGATAGACCCAGTAATACTCTCAAATTTTGAAGCATGTAAGCAATTTTTTCTTAGCTTTCAAAGTCGCCCACAACACCTAATATCTGATGCTCCAAGAAACTGGGCAAGGCAGGCTTTAAACCAAATCAATACCATTCCACATGAACAATGTTTACCGGCCAGAAAGAAAGCTCTTAAGGGATTATTAGCATCATTGGTTAAAGATAATTTAACTAAAAATAGGCCTGTGAATCGAGAAAATCAACAGTGGCTAGATTGTGTGATAGAAGAGAACCAACGTTTTCCTTTTTCTGCATTATTTGGTGCTGATGCAATACAAGAGCCGGTACAATGCTATTCATTTAGTGAACTTGTTTTTGACTCCCCTGATTGTTGGAGTAATGAACAACAGCATGTGGGAAGAGTTGCAGATGAAATGGTTAGTCATATTTGCCCTTTATTATACATATCAAAGACGATCCAACTAGTTGACCCTCATATTCGATTCATAGAGCCAGGTTGGGGTCGGTACAAAGGAATACTCAAAGAGTTATTGGTAAATTTACATACATATAATTTCGGTCGAGGAATCAATGTCCTTGAAATTCATACTTCAGATAGATATGGAAATATGAAGCAGGAGTTACAAGATAAAGCTTATGACTGGCTTAATGCAGGTATATGCATAAAAGTATTTCATTGGCCTGAAAAAGAGATTCATGACAGATTTGTTCTGACTGATGTTGGCGGGATAAATTTTGGCCATGGATTAGATGAATTCGCTGAAGGAAGAACAGCAGAAGTGCTTGTTACACCATTGAATCGCAAAGGTTATAAAGTAGAACGAGCTAAACTACACGGAACCCCTAGCCTTGCATATGAAGTCAAAAAGCCTCAGTAGCTGATATTACCACTTATTATTCCCCTATTTTAAAAGCAATAAATAATCTTATGAAAACATAATATTATTTATTGTTTTTCTTTCTGTATTATCAGTAAAATAATTACCTGTTTGTTTTATAAGGATTAATTCAACTTGGCTTGTTCTGTGCAATAACAAGGTATCTAAACTTATAGGAGCATGATAATGGGATACGAAGTAGATATTTTAGGTGTCGGTGAAAAATCAAATAGCGGAGATGCAATAGCATTAAGGTACGGCAATCTTCACGGTGGTCGTGAAGAGCAACAGATAGCAATTATAGATAGTGGCTTTAAAGATGATGGGCAACGCATGGTTGACCATATTGGGGAACACTATAAAACAGGGAAAGTAGATTTAGTTATTTCAACTCACCAGACCAAGACCATATCAATGGCTTAAGAACTGTGATTGAAGAGTTAGAAGTTAGTGAGTTGTGGATTCATCAGCCATGGGATCATAACGATGGTCTTGCTGATAAGTTTAAGGATGGGCGGGTTACAGACAATAGTCTGAGTGAGCGACTAAAAGAAAACCTTGAAGCAGCTTATGACTTAGTACAACTTGCAAAAGAAAAAGGGGTAAATGTAAAAGAACCATTCACCGGACTTACTTCTGATGATGGCGCTATTACTGTTTTAGGACCAACAGAAACTTATTACGAAGAATTACTAATACAGTTTGATGGTATGCCTGAAGTGAAGACTGAGTCTGCCGCTGATTCATTGCTTGGAGGGTTTAGCAATTTTGTAGACTCTACAAAAGCACTGCTTAAGAAAATATTTGTTTCTTGGGGGGAAGATAAAATTGATGATAAAGATGGAACATCGGCAAAAAACAATTCAAGCGTGATCACCCAGGTAATAGTTGATGACAAGAAGCTACTCTTTACTGGTGATGCTGGCATAACAGCATTAGATATGGCAGCCGATCGAATCGATGCTTGCACAAGTGGGGCTGACTTAAAGTTCATTCAAGTGCCTCATCATGGTAGTCGTCGAAATGTAGGACCTAGCGTATTGAATCGTCTTATCGGGGAGCCAGTTAGCTCTGGGCAAATGCGAAATATCTCAGCAATAGCTTCAACAGCTAAAGAAGGAGAGCCGAAACACCCACATAAGTCAGTTTTGAATGCCTTTGCCCATCGAGGAGCTACGGTTAGTGCAACTCGTGGTAATGGAATTCGTCATAAATTTGATGCTCCAGCTCGAGATGGCTGGACTTCAATAGATGCTGAACCATATCACTATGAATACGACGATGATGCGGCTTAAGGGGGAAGTGTTGGCTACTGATTTAAAAAAAGGAAATCAACCCACTATTTTTTCAATACTTGCTGCTGCCTTATTGTTGTGTGCTGGTTTTCAATTTGGTTTCGATAAATTACCTGAATTAAAAGAGATGGCACTGGCGGGGACTGCAAGTGCTTTGTTCTCAGCAGTATTGATAATGCTGACTAATATATTGCCGGCGAACATAAAACATAAATTAGTGTTTACTCGGCTTGTTAATGAAATGCCAGCAGGTCGGTGTCATAGGTTATGTGCTAGAGATTCACGCATTGATGTTGATATTGCGAAAGAAAGATGGCCTAGCACTTTTAATCCATTGATAACGCAAGCTGAGCGCAATGGGCTTTGGTACAGGGAAATATATAAGCCGGTGAAAGATAGTAATGAAGTAATGCAGAGTCACAGAAGTTTTCTTCTTTATCGTGACCTTTGTTCAGGCTTGATCATTATTTCGATATCAGCAGTATGTTGGAAGTTCTGGGGTGATCCTAATCTGTTTGGTGTTTTAAATAATGAAGTATTTATCGTTTTATCTCTATTTACTGTTACCTCGCTTATAGCGGCTAGAAACGCTGGCAATCGGCTTGTTACCAATGCTGTAGCTAAAGCTATTTGAAAATAACAACTACAAATATAAACAAAAGTAAGGAACGTTATTATGAATACTTCGGCAATTAGCAAAAAATACCCTCGTAACTTGCCTTGTCCTTGTGGTAGCGGAAACAAGTACAAGAAATGCTGTATTAATAAAGACTTTGATTACGCGATTGACAATAGTGGCTCTACGGTGAAAGAAGTAGGCTTAAGTGACAAAGCTGTAGGCTTACTTAAAGCTCAACAGCAGGCATTTATTGATAAATTTGGCAGAGAGCCGGAAGATCATGAGCCTATGTTCTTTGATCCTGACTATGATGAGCCTACACCACTGTCTGAGAAGAAAATTGAAGATGAAATGGTAGCGGTATTAGAAAATGTAGGTGTAGGGCCACAAATAATATATGCATACAAGAAAACAGGACTTCTATTAACGGCAGAAAACGAAAGTCTAGTTAGTACGCAAGATATAGCTGAGTGGGATGCTGCAATTGATGAATATTTTGACTTGGAATCCATAAGTTCTTAGTTCTAATATTCATTAGTAATATTCATTAGTAATATTTAGATTTTAGTCATATTAAGTGATGTATAGGCTACATGACGTTAAGAAAGGTGCTGAATGGAACCCATTAAATCAGACGTAAAACATGCTGTATATCTTGCGCGGATTCGTCGAGGTTGGTCAAAAGAGCAAGCTCTTGGACTTGAATGTCCTCCGAATAAAAAGCAATTTAATGGTAATTGGTATTCGATAGCTGAGTTGTCACGTATACACCCTTTTAAGGTTAATCGAAGTACAATTTGGCGAAGATTTGAGTTAAATTGGTCGGTTGATAGGGTCATGAATACTCCAACAGCCAAAGTGGCTCAACCAACTTTAGGCTACGATAGTCGTACATCCGCAGCAAAGGCTAATGGGATTAAATTAAGTACGGTGTCAAACAGGGTCATGCGAGGTATGGCCCCTGACGCAGCGGTACTATTCCCTCTTAATCATGATGGTTTTGAGGCTATTCAAAATGACGGCTATGGGGAAATTTATGTCATTACTGTACTAGCTACAGGTTTGAAGTATGTCGGTCTGACTACAGATCGTTTAAGACGAAAAAAGATGCATCTCAGATATTTGAGTAAAGCTACAGCTATGGCTGGTGAACTCTACGGAGATATGTTGATTCACGGGCAAACAGAATTAAATTTAGAGTTTATAGAATCAGTTAAAACAAAGGCGCTATTAGCTCAACGTGAGAAGTACTGGATTAATAAATTAGACACCTTTCGTAATGGGTATAACAAAAGTGAAGGTGGAGAGTTAGGTGGTTGGTCAGGCAACCCTGTTGCTTACAAAGGAATACTTTATCCAAACATTAGGTTTGCTTGTAAGCATATTGGAGTACCTTATGGACCTGTTTGCTCAAGAATAAATAGCAATAATATGGAGTTCGATGAGGCTGTGAATACCGTATTCAGCAGTGGCTATTGGTATGATGATATATTTTTTGGAAATTGTGCGGATCTGGCTCGGGCGACAGGAACTAAATCTAGTACCCTTTATAAATGCTTATGTTTAGAAGAGGAAGTTGAAATGGCGGTAGAGCGAGCAAAACAAATTAAGCTTCAAAGTCCAAGTATGCGCAGAGCATTAACACACGGTACAAAAATAATCTGGAATAGCACTGAATTCCTGAGTATTCCTTTAGCATGTAGTGCAGTAAACGCTAGTGAAGTGTTACCTAAAAAAATTACGCCAGGTCATATTTTCCACTTTATGAAGAAAATGAATATAACGGCACAAAAGTCACTTGATATGATAATTTCAGGCGAAGTTAGCAGGTTTGCCCCTGTGACTGTTGATAACGTTCCATATCGTAGTGTGAATGAAGCGTGTCAAAAATTGAAAATTTCATATTCAATAGTTAAGCAGAAAATTAGTTTAGGCTCTACTCCTAGTGATGCTATTGCTCAAGTTCTCCGAGAAAATAAGGGTAAGAACAAGTATCATAAAAACACCTTAATATAATGTGCAATCAAAATACTATTACTGAATCATCAGGTAAGCATTCTGTAATAGTAAAAGGTAATTTAAAGATCGAGCATGCAGTTTCTAAAGTTACCTCTATTGATAATCGTCTCAAACAGCGTAACGGTCTTTAGCGTCAAGAGATGCAAGAATCAATAACTCTGTTGTCGTATATATCCTTTAGCTAAAGCTTCTTGAATTGCTGCTTCTATTTCTTTATTTAATATTAAGCCCTACAACCTATTATTTGTTATTGCGGCCCTGACAATTTCAGGGTTATTTAAAAGCATAAAATATTCATCAATGCATGGATGTTATATTATAAACTAAGCTCAATTAATCATCATAAGTGCTTTTTAGCACTTATCCTGTTTAGAAAGCATAACTAGGCTTATATGACAAAAAATAAAAAAGATAATGCTATAATACTTATGGGAGCATTTGATAAGGCTGGAAGTGAACTAAAGCTATCGACATCCGAAAAATCAAAAATACTTGGTATTCATCCTAGTACATTCGTCCGTAATATTAATAAAGGTTACTCCCCGCAATCAAAAACTGGTGAGCTGCAATTACTTTTTATTCAGTTATATAAAGCGTTATACCAAATGACATCTGGTGACAAGGTATTAATGCAGCATTGGTTCTGTTGCGATAACAAAGCGCTAAATGGTTCTCCTAAAATATTATGCCGTTCGACTGATGGTTTAATTCGAACCATGCAATATTTGAAGCCATTTCGACCTTAATAATTGTGACTTAATCAAAACAATATAAAATAGCACCATGGCGGTGGAGTTATTTCTAATTTATAATGGAAAATAGGCCCGTACTTACTGGCATGTTAAATTGTTTATCTCTCAGGTTTTAGACGCTTTTGAAAACTTGATCTTTCATCTTATTAATTAAAGCATAATCAAAAAAATTAGTTATTTTAGGGAGTAATATCACTCCATCTTTTTTTCTATAATGAAAGTATATTCTTAATTTACCTAGCTCTGATCCACACTCTTCTGGGCAAATCCCTTTTGACTGTTGTAACTCTAAATTAAGTGCATTTAATTTAGAGTGTTCGATAAAACTCATATAAGTTAATTGACTATCTTCAGATATTTCTAATTTGTCACAAAAATGAATTTTTTGAGATATATCTCGATAAAGTCGACAACATGATGAGAATTTTTTTAAGCTATTAATTTGGCTCAAATTGTATGGAAAGTTTTTTAATGTGATTGTATTGATGTTTTTGTAGTCATTTGGTTTATGAAAGTGATTACAAATATATTGGCACAATTCAAAACCATAACGAGCTTTTTCAAAAGAAAATGAAAATAGTCTGAGAATTAACTTTAGTAGCTTTCCATTTATTAATTCCTCCTCATATTTATCACAAGTTTTTTTTTGCCAAAGATGTGCGATTAGTAACGCCGCAACAGCATCAAGCGAATTTGAATGGTCCAGTCTATTATCTAATGAGAATATGAATTCATCATTAATATTGAGTATTTTATTTTGTATAGGAAAGGGTAATTGATGTGTTAGCCAAACCAATTTGCTTTTTGTTACTTTGTTATCTGAAAGCAATGTCCATAGTGGATGATAAAGAATGTGACTAGTGCCAATTAACACACTATCTACTTCATCAACTTCTATAGAGTTTTGTAATGGTTGACCTGAAAATTTTTTATACCAATAACTTTGAGCTTGTTTTTTCTCGGCATACCCTTCTTCTCCAATAATTTTTTCTAGCTTAATAGGCAGTGTATTTAGATTGTCAGACTTAACTCGACGTAGTAATTCATACGTCCAATGTGAAGTTGCTATTCTTTTAATTTTTGGGGCTAAATGTTGGTAAACGTAAAACATTGGTAAATAAGACCCTTTATCTTTTATATCTATAAATCAATATATTGAGATTGAATTTGCTTTTTCAACGGTTTAAACACCAATGACATAACTAACTTGAATGTTTAGGCTAGTCAAAGATTAGGCTTTTCTAGTCTATTTCACAGGGTTATAAGTTTATGGGAAAATACTCGAACGACCTAATAAAAAATGAAAAATGGATCCAAGAAGGGCGTGGTAAAGGACGACTAAATGAATATAAACCTTGGCTAACTGTTAGGGATGTTCCCTCAATGGGACGGTCGAGTCGAGTCTTTGGTAAAAAATCCCAAAGGATTCATCATTTACTTTCGGATTTAGAATTAGCTGTATTCTTGATGTTTGAGTGGAGTGATCGTGTTTTAGAAATTCGAGAGCAATTTCCATTGAACCTGAAATATACCCAGCAATTGGCTGAGTCTATGGGAATTAATCATCCAGCGATACGAGGCATAGACCAATATATGTCTTCTGACTTTCTAGTAAACTCTATAGATGAAAAACAACCTGTTTTCGCAATTCAAGTAAAGCCTCAATCAGCACTAAATGATAAGCGCACTATTGAAAAACTTCAATTAGAGCGGACTTATTGGTTAAAAAAAGAAATTCCTTGGAAAATAATTACTGAAAATGAAATACCCAAAATAGTGATACAAAATATTAATTGGTTATACCCCTTAGTAGGTGAAAATAGTGAAGAAAGCATGGTATTTCTATCTGGTAAAGTTAAAGAATATGCTTATTACTTTTCAATTTTTCCAGATCTAAATATTATTGATTTTTGTAAAAAATTGGATAAAGAGCAGAAATTATCTAAAGGTGAAACATTAGGGGTAATTAGAATTTTATTAGCAAAAAAATATATAGATTTTGATATTTTTAAAGAAATTCATCAACTTCAAATAGTCCAATTATTTATAACTAATTATACTTCGATTAATGAGGAATATTGTGTTTAAGCTAAATGATGTTTGGGAATTAGATGGTGATAAATACAGGATCATTAAGCTTCAACAAAGTAACGTGATTTGGATTAATATTGATGGTAAACATTCACTCCCAACATTAATTCAGAAAAAAGAATTAAATAAACTTATTGATGATTTTGCTTTAAAACGGACAGAAGACCCATTTTCTCAACTATTAGTACATGAACAATTACCACTCAAATATTTAGAGATGCGGGATACTAATTATGAGTTAATAAAACCTCTTATTTTGGAGCCTGAAATACATATAAAATCGGTTCGTTCTAAAATTGTTAATTCAATATGTCGCAATAAAAAGACCTACCAGCAAAATGTTTATACTTTGATAAGAAAATACTGGTATAGGGGGCAGTATCCAAATGTATTGTTACCAGACTATGCAAGAAGTGGTGGCAAAGGAAAGCAAAGGTTAGCTGTACAGAATAAACTAGGAAGAAAAAGGGTTTTATCCACAGGAGTAGGAACAATTGTTAACTCTCAAATCATAGAGTTGTTCAATATTGCAATAAAGAAATATTTACTTGTTAACGGACCACCTCCTATAAATTATGCATATCGTCGTTTTTTAACTTTATTTGGAGTGTACAGACCTGATGTGGCAGATGAAAACTTACCAACGTATGCTCAATTTAAATACTATTATGATAAAAATTTTTCTGCAGATTATAAGTTAAAAAAACAACAATCAGATACAGAATATCATAATAATACTCGAGCACTATCCTCGACTTCAACTACCCAGGCGCTGGGGCCTGGAAGCGTTTATGAAATTGATGCAACCATCGCCGATGTGTATTTAGTTTCTGATGTAGATAGAAAGTCAATCGTAGGTAGACCAACGTTGTATATAGTCATTGATGTATTCAGCCGATTAGTGACGGGTTTTTATATTGGATTGGAATCGCCATCTTATGCTGCAGCTATTCAAGCACTAGGTAATTCAATATCTGATAAAGTCCAATATTGTGCTAATTACGGATTAGAAATTTCAGAAGACCAATGGCCATCGGTTGGGTTACCTGATGTACTCATGGCGGATCGTGGTGAACTGCTTGGGTATAGAATTGAAGCTTTAACTCAGACCTTTTGTGTAACGGTGAAAAATTCACCTCCATATATGGGGTGTGCTAAAGGAATCGTTGAGCGTTACTTTAAATCACTGCAGGCTAATTTTAAGCCATTCTCCCCTGGTGTGGTGACTTCTAATATGCATAAGCGTAGAGGCGGACATGATTATAGGTTAGATGCAACACTGACGTTAACTGACTTTAAAAAAATGATGCTATCTTCGATTATTACTTATAATTTATCTGCATCATTATTATCATATGATCGATCCATTGATATGCCTGATGAGTTGAATTTAACTCCACTTTCAATATGGAATTGGGGAATTGAAAATAGAACAGGACAGTTAAGAACGGTAAGCGAACATGCACTTAAAATCTCTTTAATGCCTAGAAAGAAAGCACCTGCATCAAGAGAAGGGATCTGTCTTTTTGGTCTGTATTATAGTTGCCCAAAAATGCTAGCTAACGGCTGGCTGTTAAGAGATAAAAGCTCTCCAAGGCCTAAGTTTATTTTGGCTGCATATGACTTTCTATCAGTAGATACAATATTTATATTTCCAAACCAAAATAGTTCTGAATATTGGATATGTAAATTAACGGATAGATCTCGAGCAGCTAAAGGTTTAACTTTTTGGGAGCATTGGCAACGTCAAAAATTACAAAAACAAGTAAGATCTAAAACAGATCGAAGAGCGACAAATCAAAAGAAAAATCATGAAGAATTTGTTTTAGGTATTATAAAAGAAGCAAAAAAAGTCCAGCCCAAAACATCTCACATTTCAAATTCGAAAAGGATAGCAGGGATTAAGTTAAACAAAGCAATTGAAAAAAAATTAGAACGAGAAGGACAACAAATAAACGATACTGTAGGTGAAAATGTTGAAGATGAGGTGAGTATTGAAAATAACTTGATTGAATTTCCAAGAAATAATAATGAATATCCTAGTTATATGGACGAATTATTTGAGGATGATGATTAAATGAAGCTTCCTGAATCTTACTTTAAAGCAGTATATAAACAAGAAAGTATTGAATCCTATAAAGGTAATCCATTTATTGAGGCTCTTCCCCCTACTATTTCTTCTGTAAAAATGTTGAAAGAGGGCATAAAGGGAAAAGTGAAAATTGATTTTTCAGATGTCTTTGCTGACTCAGCTAACAGAATTCATATTATTTCATCTTTAATTGATGATTTTTTTCAACCTTTATCTAGTCATGTTCGTTTAGAAGAAAAATTATCAATAATGATCAGACAGGGATATGTAGGAAGAAATATTGAAGATGGTGGTTTACAGAGGCAATTACAAAGAGGTTATGAGCAGTTAATGACTGGTAATGTTAGCTGTTTTTCTTTTACTCAAGCAAAGTCTACCGCTAGAAGCCTAACATTAATAGGTGTTTCTGGTTGTGGTAAGAGCACATCCATAGCAAGAATTTTTTCTACATATCCTCAGGTTATTTTCCATGAAAAATATAACCGCATTCAAGTTGTTTATTTAAAAATGGAATGTCCTTCAGATGGTTCGTTAAAAAGTTTATGTTTAAATTTTTTTAGAGAGGTGGATGCTCAAATAGGTTCTGAATATGAGAATAAGTATCGAAAAGGGCGTGATGGCGTAGAAAGCCTCATTTCTTTGATGGCACAAATATCCAACCAAATCACTTTAGGTATTTTAGTGATCGATGAGATACAAAGGCTTAATTTGGTCAAGGTCGGTGGCAAAGAAAAAATGCTGGAGTTTTTTGTCCAGCTTGTAAATGTTGTAGGAATTCCGGTAGTTTTTGTTGGTACACCTAAGGCTAGAATTATTTTTGAAGCTGAATTGCAATCAGGAAGAAGAAGTGCTGGCTTTGGTTCTATTTTTTGGGAACCTGCAAAGTATAAACTTGGCGATTTTAACAAAAAATCTGAATGGACATCTTTTTGTCATTCTCTTTGGAAGTACCAATGGCTTCAAAAGAAGGATGATAACTTACCTAATGAGATTATGGATTGTTTATATGATCTATCACAGGGTATTTTTGATGTTGTAGTAAAGTTATTTGTAATGGCGCAATTAAGGGCTATTACAATAAAAACAGAAAAGATATCAGTTCAATTATTAAAGCAGGTATTCGAAGATGATTTTAAACCTATCCATGATGTGATTTCAGCTTTGCGGTCACAAGATCCTGAATCAATATTGAAATACTCAGATTTGCAAATGCCTTCCGTTGAAAAGAAACTATTACTTTTAGACTTTAAAAACGAATTGAATTCTCGCAAGGATAAAGTCACTTGTCCTAGTGTATTGCTTTTAAACAATAGTAAGGCTAAAAATCTTTATAACATGCTTGTTGCAATGGATCTTTCAGGTGAACTGTTGATACCAATAGTAAATACTATCGTTAAGGAAAATCCTGATTTAACTTTGAGAGATTTTATGCCTCTTGCTTTGGAGATTTATGAAAAACAAGAAGAAAAAAAGAAGGAAACGTTAAAGTTACAAAGACAAAAAAAGTTAACAAAAAAGTTGAATGCAGAACAAGTTGGAGCCTCTGATATGAGACGTCTACATCAAAGATCTAGTGATTTATATCAAGAGCTTAAAAAAATAAATTTAATATTCAACATACAAGAATGGATAAGTATTTAACTGTTTATGTTTTTATTACCTGTTCCTTATGATGATGAATTAATATACAGCACGATTGCAAGGGCTCGTGTTTATTATGGTATTGAATCCCATAAGGTGTTACTTGATAATGTTTTTGCTGATAGGAGTATTGTTCCAAATGTTCACTTCCATAGCTCCCTTGAATGCATATCCAAAATTTATCCACCGATACTTAACTTAACTGAAACTAACCTTATTTATCAGCACACCTTATTTCCGATATTTGCACCTTTCATTAGTGAGTCGAAGAGATTAAATGCACTTAATCTTTTTAAAGTCAAAGCTAAAGGGAAATTACACTTAATGTTAGGATCCGCCTCACGAGTGAAGTTGATGAAGAAACTTAGGTATTGCCCTGGATGTGTCGATATTCAACTTAAAGAGCAAGGCGAAAACTTTTGGTCTAAAGAATGGCAAGTAACCGGAGCAAACGTTTGTATTGAGCACGGTGAACTTAAAGACACCCTAACTATAAACAAATCTATTCCTAGGCAAGAATACTTTCCTGCAATCCCAAAATATTTAGCAAGTAAAAGCCAGAAGCCAGCGAAAGCTTGCGAAATAATAGTAACTCAACAGGTTTTGAGTTTATTTAAATTGCATGAACAATCATCTCCAACCTTAGCTCAATGGTCATTATATTATCAAAAGTTAAAAAATAATCGTGGGTTGAATAAAGGTAAATTTTTAGATTTTGAAAAGTTAATTCATAAAATCAATAATTTTTGGGGAGAAAAGTACTTAAAAGAATTAGGGCTAAATGTTATAGATGAGCAGAGCTGCTGGGCTAAAAATATCTTTAGAAAACATAGAAAATCGTTTAGCTACCTAGAGCATATTATCATTAATGGTGCGTTGCTGACTGAAAGCTGGTGTATCCAAGAAGTAATTAACCAAGCTAAAAATCTAAAAGTTGTAAAAACGAATGCAGCAACAAGGTCTTCAGATGAAAAAAGTAATACAGAAATCTTAATCTACCGCAAAAAGTGGGCTACTTTAGTTAAAAAATATGGCACCAAAGAAGCTCGTTTGAACCAAGGAGGCGGAGGGTTTTTTATGTGGCTTTATCGCTATGATAATAATTGGTTGAAAAAAATCAATAAAAAAAATAAGCGTGCTACTCCATATATAAACAATAGAGTTGATTGGAAACAAAGAGATAGTCAATTAGTTAAGTCTTTATATAAAATATTGTATGAGTCTGAAAGTGATTTATATACACAAAAAAAAACTAGGAACTGGTATTTTAAACATTTTTCAATGGGATCGTCTATTGAAACAAACTTAAATAAACTTCCATTAGTTACTAGTTTTTTTAAAGGTTATTGTGAAAGCACTAAAGAATTTCAAATAAGAAGGGTTACTCGAGCAGTTATTAATGCGGCTAACGGTGGAGGTAAATTGCAGCGATGGCATATTTTAAGAAGTTCAGGTTTTGATGACAATAAGATTCCCGAAGATGTAAGTAAATTTCTAAATTGGGCAATAGGTAATGCTAAAGAGTTAATTAGATTTGATCTTCCCCCTAAAATTGTAGACATCTAAAAATTGGTTTTTATGCTTATCGAGTGAACCATAGCCAGATTGGTCCCTTGGAGTGTAATATACTGATAATTCAGTATAGCTATCTAGATGTAACTCTATTCTTGAAGTATATTTTTTACTTATTTATGTAAGTTTAAGATGCAACTTTATTGTTGTTATTGAATTTTAGTTAGCCTGGCAATAGCTTTTCGGGGCTTGTTTAGATGTAACTTTATTGGTTGTGTACATTTATTAATAATAAATACCAATGAGTTTTGTAAAAAGATCTGATATTTAAAAAAGCAGCCTACTAAGGCTGCTTTTTTATTTGTAATTGTTATCGATCAAGAGCTCGGGGAGTTAAACCTAT
>Ga0105356_10001997_pt1 | contig 20411 bp, 18 predicted proteins | sample GOMGulsemesocosm_3_FD_83502 | JGI IMG/M metagenome (GOLD analysis project Ga0105356, IMG submission 83502) | Methane-oxidizing microbial communities from mesocosms in the Gulf of Mexico - GOM9D Gulf of Mexico | ecosystem: Environmental > Aquatic > Marine > Cold seeps | place: Gulf of Mexico... | reverse complement strand
CGACGACTAAAGAACCTATGTCTGTGTATTTAACGAACCGTTTATCGGCTGGCTTCGATAAAAATGGGATTAAAGCGAATGTTGTTAATACAGCACCAGCTATGTCTGTTGATAAAGTCGTAGACTCACTTTCCAAAGATGATCTTAAGTCAGTTTTATTTGTATTAAATGAATGGAAATATGACTTCCATACATTTACTGATAATTCGTGGTACGACATGGACGTAATTATTGTTGATAAGTTGGGTAATAAAAAAATCGTCAAAAATTTTAAAGGCGAAAATGATATACCTGATGGAAGTTTGATCTCAAATGAAATGCAGCTCATCTACAAGCAGCGTTTTGAAAAGGTATTTGCTGATCCAGAAGTTCGCCTCGCATTTAGTCAATAAGATTGTTTAAGTTAATAATAGGTGTCGTTACGCGATATCTATTATTACTCGTTCTCTCTGTTTGCCATACCCCATAACACCACTATTCTTAATGCATAATTGTTTGATTTATTAAGCACAAACAGGTTAATTCAATCGATACAAACAGGTTGTGAGGAAGTTATGAAGATATTGGTTGCGGTCAAACGGGTTGTAGATCATAAGGTCAACGTCAGGGTAAAAGCGGATGAAACGGGCATTGAAACCGCGAATGTAAAAATGGCGATCAATCCATTTTGTGAGATCGCGATTGAACAAGCGGTGCGTTTTAAAGAGCAGGGGTCTGCTGACGAAGTCGTCTTGGTGTGTATTGGCCCCAAAGAGGCGGATATACAGTTGCGGGCAGGGTTAGCCTTAGGTGGTGATCGCGCCATTCTGATTAGAACCGATGAAGACGTACAATCCCTTGATGTCGCTAAACTACTGCATAAAGTCGTGCAAGAAGAGTTACCTGATCTCGTTCTACTGGGTAAACAAGCCATTGATACCGACAACAACCAAACGGGGCAAATGTTAGCGGCACTCACTAATATGCCACAAGGCACCTTTGCTTCTGACATCGTCTTTACTGTGCCGAATAAAGTCAAAGTAACCCGCGAAGTTGATGGTGGGTTAGTTACATTAGCGTTGAATTTACCTGCTGTTATCACTGCCGATTTACGTTTAAACACCCCCCGATACGCCTCGTTACCTAATATAATGAAAGCGAAACGCAAAATTATAACCATGACATCGCCTGACTCTTTGGGTGTTAGCTTATCACCACGGTTGACCACGCTTAAAGTCGAATCGCCACCAGTACGTCAAGCCGGGGTTAAAGTGGCTGATGTAGCAGAGCTGGTGGATAAATTACAACAGCAAGCGAAGGTGATTTAAATGGCGATATTGATAGTAGCAGAGCATGACAACCAGACACTGCAAACCGCGACGTTAAGTGTATTGACTGCGGCATCCGAAATAGCTGCGCATAGCTGTGACTCCGACATTGACTTGCACTTGCTTATCATCGGCTATGAATGCCAGCCTGTTGTTGCTATGGCACAGAGTATGGCGGGTTTGAGTAAAATATTGGTATCCGATCATCAGATTCATCAATATCCCTTAGCTGAGAATATCGCGCCGTTAATTGTGTCGTTAGTGCAAGACCAAACACAAACACAGTACCAATATAGCCATATACTGACGTCTGCCGGAACCACAGGTAAAGATTATCAGCCCAGAGTAGCGGCCTTGTTAGATGTTGCGCAGATCTCAGATATTATCAGTGTTGAATCAACAGATACCTTTAAACGACCTATTTATGCGGGTAAAGCCATTGCGACGGTGCAATCGAACGATATCATCAAGGTGATTACAGTGCGCAGTAGTGCATTTCCTGCAGTTTCGTTAACATCCTCGTTCACTGGTAGCAATCAAGTATCTGTTGTTGAATTAGCTGCGCAAGCGGATAGCGGTAAATCTGCATTTATCAAAGCGGAATTAACGCAGTCATCCCGACCAGAATTAACCTCTGCTAAGGTTGTTATATCGGGTGGGCGAGGGATGCAAAATGCCGATAACTTTGAGCTGCTTTACACACTCGCAGATCAACTCAATGCGGCGGTAGGCGCTAGTCGTGCGGCGGTTGATGCTGGTTTTGTGGCTAATGATTTACAGGTAGGGCAAACAGGTAAAATTGTTGCACCCGATCTGTATATCGCTGTAGGCATATCAGGTGCGATCCAGCACATTGCGGGTATCACTGGCAGCAAAGTGATTGTTGCCATTAATAACGACCCCGATGCGCCCATTTTTGATGTTGCAGATTATGGGTTAGTGGCAGACTTGTTTGAAGTGCTACCTGAATTAACTGCGGTCTTGAAAGCGCAAGATTAGCGGCCATTCCGAGTGTTTTACTATGGTATGGCCTGTATTTTCTGTTCTCCATATTGTTGGCAATACTTAAGGAAAGCGTCGAAGAGTGGTGTTTTATATTTGTGTTCTTGATAGGTAATAAAAAGTGGCAGCGTAATAACTTCTTCTAGTGAAAGCGCTTTAATTCTGTTGTCATCTAATGCTGATCTTGCTGTTAACTCTGAAACACATGCTAAACCAAGGCCGGTACTGACGGCATTAATAATAGCTTCGCCATCATTGAGCTCTAGCGCCATATCCCATTGACTTAAGTGGGGGATAAGGGATTGAGTAAATATGTCCCGACTGCCAGAGCCTATTTCTCTCAATACCCACTCTTGATTGCTCAGATCTGCATAAGCGAGGTTAGTTTGTTGGCATAAAGGATGGTCGGTGGGGGCAATAAGGCACATGCGATCTTGCCACCAAGGTAAATGTACTTGCCCTTTTCGAGGGATATCGGCTTCGATTAAGGCTATATCGAGTTCAAAATTGGCTAGTTTTTTGCAAACATCCTCACTATTAAGGATCTTTACTTGTTGATCTTTATGCCCAGTTTGCTGACGAAACCCTGCAAGTAATTCTGGTAATAAGTGGTTACCTATGGACTTACTACAACCTATCCTTAGTTCTCCGGATAGTACTTCATCATCAAATAGATTCTCTAGCAATTGCGCTCTTGCGAGCAACTCATCGGCGAGAAGAAGCAACTTTTCGCCGTTCGCATTGAGCCTCAAGGAATTAGGTAATCTATCGAACAACGTTCTATTTAGGTTTTTTTCTAATTCTTTTATCGATATGCTTACTGCGGGTTTTGATAAGAATAATTTCTCAGCAGCCTGCGTCAGATTGGTGTTTCTGGCGACAGTGGTGAAAACGTTCAATTGTTTAAAGGTAATATTTAGCATTTATTTACCGGGAGGATTAGTTATACATTCAGTATAGAGACTGCAATTGGTAGCAGTCCTATACATTTATTTTTCGTTCATACTTAGTCTTGCTGATCTTTGGCAACATTATCTTTATGTTGTTCCATTTCATACCAAATCACATTGACGATGCCAAAAGCACATGCCAATAAAACACCTAGTATCCAGCTGAAATACCACATACATCTCCTAATTCATATATTCAGCGTATTAATATGCCGAGTGATTATTTTGAATGATTTCCTCTACCGTCACGGTTCGCCACATCTGGTAATAACACCAAGTAGTGTAGAGCAGAATGACTGGGATCATGATAAGCGCAACGATTGATATTACGGATAGGGTATATTGACTGGCTACCGTATCCCATAACGTTAAGCTGTGATTTGGCACGCTACTTGATGGCATCACAAATGGGAACATTGCTGTGCCAGTGGTAAGAATGACCCCTGTTATAGATAAGCCACTGGCGGTAAATGCCAATGCGCCTTTACCTGCGTGAGCCATTAAACCTGCGATAAGCGCCATGATGATACCAAGAGCCGGGAATAACCAAAGTAATGGTTCCAGCTTGTAGTTATGCATCCAAGCACCTAGCACTGTCACCACGTGTTTAGTAGTCGGAACCGCCAACGCTGCAGTGTCAATCTCGCTGGTAATCACAAAGCCTTCAATTGTGCGGGCAATCATAACGCCCGCTAACGCAAAGCTAACCACCAGCACTAAAGACGCGATTTGTGCCGCTTTAGCTGATCTTGCTGCGACTTGCTTATTTGTTCGCATGACTAACCAGGTACCGCCATGCATAATAATCATCGCAACACTCACTATGCCTGTCAGGATGGCAAAAGGGTTGAATAATTCAAGGTAAGTGCCGGTATAAGTAACGCGTAAAAACTTATCAAAAGAAAAAGGAACACCTTCTAATAAATTGCCAAAAGCGACACCAAAGACCAGTGGGGCAACCATACTGCCGACGAATAAAGCCTTGTCCCAGTTGTTACGCCAGCGTGGCGAATTAATCTTGTTACGATAATCAAACGCCAATGGTCTTAGGAATAATGAAAATAGCGTTAACATCATCACAAAATAAAAACCACTAAACGCGGTGGCATAAACCATCGGCCAAGCTGCGAACAAGCAACCGCCAAAAGCAATAAACCACACTTGGTTACCGTCCCAATGCGCCCCAACAGTATTAATGACAACTCGGCGTTCATTATCACTTTTACCAACGAAGAGTAATAAACCACCGACCCCCATATCCATACCGGCGGTGACGGCAAAGCCTATCATCAGGACGCCCATCAATCCCCACCAGAGTAGTTTTAAGTTTTCATAGTCGAACATTGTAGAATTCCTTAGTGTGACGTTGCTCTAATAGACGTTGTGTTAGCTGCTTGTTCAAAATGGTAGCGGCCCGTGTGTAATGAACTTGGTCCTATGCGCGCAAACTTAATCATCAGGAACATCTCGATAATGAACATAATGGTATAGACCGAAATAAAGGCGACCATGCTGGTAAGCACATCACTGACTGCCAAGTTAGATACGGACAGGAACGTCGGAAATACTTCACTGATAGACCAAGGTTGACGCCCTAATTCCGCGACAAGCCAGCCTGTTTCTATCGCAACCCAAGGTAATGGCAGGGCAAATAAAATGGCTTTAAGTAACCAGCGTTTTTGCTCAATAACCCGTTTCGCATTGAAGTAAAAAGCCAGCACAAACAGGCATAGCATCGCCATACCGCTGGCAACCATGATTCTAAATGCAAAGAACAACGGGGCAACTGGCGGAATTGAGTCATCCACTGCCTGTTGGATTTGTGCTTCGCTCGCATCGACCACATTTTCGGTGTAGCGCTTAAGCAGTAGGCCATAACCCAGATCTTGCTTGGTGTCGTTGAAACTGGTTAGGTTTTCCTGTGTTTTGTCACCTGCTTGTAGTTTTAGCAGATAGCTATAGGCAATCATGCCATTGCGGACCCGGACTTCGTTACCCTTTTTAAGGTCGTTTATTCCGGTGACTTGTTTATCCAGCGAACGGGTCGCAATAATACCCAGCGCAAAAGGGATCTTGACAGCGTAATCGGTGTGCATCTCTTTGTCGTTTGGTAACCCTATCAGCGTAAAGTCCGCAGGTGCTGGTTCGGTATGATATTCAGCTTCAATGGCCGCTAATTTGGCCTTTTGCACCGCACCAGCTTCATAACCCGATTCATCGCCGAGTAATAAAACAGATAGGATAGCGGCTAAACCAAATCCTGACGCCACTGCAAATGAACGCTTGGCAAAAGCGACATCTCGACCCTTCAAGAGGTAATAACTGCTGATACTCATCACAAACATTGCGCCAGTCACGTAACCCGCTGCTGCGGTATGAATGAACTTCACTTGCGCGACAGGATTAAAGATCAATTCTGAGAAACTGATCATTTCCATGCGCATGGTTTCATAATTAAATTCACTGCCAACTGGGTTTTGCATCCACGCATTACCAACTAGGATCCACAATGCAGACAAGTTAGTGCCCAGTGCCATGACAAAGGTACCCGTTAAATGTTGTCGTTTAGATAACCTGTCCCAACCAAGGAAAAACATGCCCACGAAAGTAGATTCAAGAAAAAAAGCCATCATACTTTCGATAGCCAATGGGGCACCAAATACATCCCCTACATATTGTGAGAAGTAAGCCCAATTAGTACCAAACTCAAACTCCATGGTTAGGCCTGTCGCAACACCTAACGCAAAATTAATACCGAATAGCTTTCCCCAGAACTGGGTCATATCTCGGTATATTTGACGCCCAGTGATGACATAAACAGATTCCATGATGACCAGTATCCAAGACATGCCGATGGTGAGCGGGACGAACAGAAAATGGAATAGCGCTGTGATGGCGAATTGCCAGCGAGACAGCTCCACCAACGTGTCATTAATCATATAAAAATTCCCTAATAGTATGTTGGTATTCAGAGTTATTGAATTGCAATGAGAGAGCGGGGAGTTACCTTTTGTCGGTTAGGTTGATATGTTTTTTGAGTCATAGTCAGCGCTGACATCGCGACCTCCGTCATAGAAGAATAGAATGCTCTCGACAGGGGGTATATTGGCCTAAATCAATAAGTAAAAACATTTAAATGAATTTACCAACCGTTAAGTTACTTTAAACGCCCTTAAGTTAACGCGAAGACACCTTCAACGGTGAGTTAACAAATCCCGTGAAAACGATGCGTGAGGGTTTCATTGCAAAGAGGAAAACCTGGGCTACCTTTAGTAAATTTCGTTCAGGTTAACTGTGATTTTATTTTTTGTTTAGCGTTTAGTTTTTTTGAACACTAAGTTAAATACACTCTAATATTTTTAACCTGCAGGGAGGGTTATAGTGTCGGCTCTTAGAAAGAGAGAGTCCAACATGTTTAAATTCGTTACTAATTATTCCTTAAAAAACAGACCTATTGTTTATCACTACCAGCTTATTGTGCCTTACGCTGATTCAATTTTTTTTCTTAATAGATAGCCTATCAATAATAAAAATGCGGTGAGATCTAATGCTGATGATATTAATCCACGAGTAAAACACATATCGTATTAACCGATGTAAACAGGGAACATACCCATGTATGAAAATGAAGAAAAATTAACGAAAGCATTTGTTATTGCTGCCATCGTTTGGGGGGTTGTAGGCATGTGTATCGGTTTAATGGCAGCTCTGCAGCTATATCTACCACAATTAAATTTTGCAAATGAGTATATCAATTTCGGGAAAATAAGACCCTTGCATACCAACGCCATCATTTTTGGGTTGGTTTGTAACTTTATTATCGGTCTTTCGTTATATATAGTGGCAAAAACATCAGTTGTGAATCTAGTATCCAAAGGCCTATCGTGGTTCTTGTTCTGGGGTTGGCAGATAACATTGGTAATCGGCCTTATATCAATCGCTTTAGGGTATACATCAACGAAAGAATACGCTGAATTTGAGTGGCCAATTGATATCGCTATTGTGGTCCTCTGGTTAACGTTTGGATATATCTTTTTTGGGACGCTAGCGAAAAGAAAAACAAAGCATATATTTGTTTCAAACTGGTTCAGTGGTGGTGTGATTATTGTTATCGGCTTAATTTACTTGATAAACAATTTAGCTATTCCCGTGTATGCATTTAAAGGTTATTCAATATTTTCGGGTGCGAGTGATGCACTTGTACAGTGGTGGTGGGGTCATAATGCAGTTGGCTTCTTATTAACCGCTGGTTTTGTGGGTACCAACTACTATTTTATTCCCAAGTTAGTTAACAGACCCATTTATTCATACCGACTGTCTTTAATTACTTTTTGGGGCTTAATCGGTTTTTATACTTGGGCTGGTACACACCATTTACTTTTTACATCAGTGCCAACTTGGATTCAAAATATTGGCATCGTGATGTCTATTCTATTGTGGATCCCGTCATGGGCTGGCGCATATAACGCTTGGATGACGTGTACTTCCAATAAAGAGGAAATGAGAAAAAATCCCGTTGTCTGGTTTTTCTTATCATCAATTGCCTATTACGCATTAGCAACATTTGAAGGGCCCCTTATGGCGATCAGATGGTTCAATATGATCGCTCACAATACGAGTTGGGTTATAGGACACGTTCACTCTGGCGCACTAGGTTGGGTTGGTATGACATGTATCGCAACGTTCTACTATTTCATTCCTAAGTTATACAAAAAAGAACTCTACTCATATGGCTTAGTTAAGGTGCATTTTGCACTCGCTCATATCGGTATATTGTTCTACATCGTCTCCCTTTGGATTGGTGGTATAGGTCAAGGTGTTAAATCGTTAAGCCTCACTGAATCTGGTTCTCTAACTTATTCGTTTGTTGATATTTTAAGGTTTATGGAACCCTACATGCTAGGACGTGCAATTGGTGGCGCGCTGTTTATCTTGGGTATGTTAGTGATGGTATATAACCTCATCATTACGGTGAAAAAACCACAACAAGTAGTTACTGAAGGAGCATATTAATGGAAGATTCAATATCCAAGTCAGTAATGGCATTCATTACTATCACAACTGTAGTCGTTTTATTTTCATTTTTTGTGTGGGTTTTTCCAGGTTTTTTCTTCACAAACGACCTTAAAGAAATTACAACTGCCAAACCATATACCGCCTTACAATTAGCAGGACGGGATGTTTATATGGCAGAAGGTTGTGTGGCATGTCATACCCAGATGGTTCGAAATTTGGAACCGGAAAGAAAAAGATACGGTCGCCCTAATAAAATGGAAGATGATGTTTACGAGTTTAACTTTTTGTGGAGCTCACAAAGAACAGGTCCTGACTTGACTAATATTGGTTTGAAGTACACAGAAGGCTGGCACAAACAGCACCTTATCAATCCTCAGGCAGTTGTTGCGGCCTCAATCATGCCGCAATACCCGTGGCTGTTTGAAAATAAGATTAATGTTAGTCATGTGATTGCTTCAATGAGAGCGATGAAAAAATTAGGTGTTCCGTATACAGACACGCAAATTGAAAATTCATCAAGCAAAGTTGAAGGTAAAACAAAAGGAGATGCGCTTGTCGCTTACTTGATGAGCCTTGGTGTAGATACGCGTGAAAAAGGTGGGGATTTAAATTAATGGGATCCATAAAAATATTATCAAGCATACTATCGATTATTTTCTTTTGTATCATGGTTGCAGTTATTTACTCACAGTTCAGAAAAAACAAAACTGCAGACAGTAATAAAACAGTAGAGCAATTTGATGGGATAGAAGAAAAAGATGCTCCTGTCCCTAAAATTTTCTTTGGGGCCTACTTTATTGCATTTATAGGTGCAATTGTTTATGTCCTTTTATATCCAAGTTTAGCTTCTTGGAAAGGTTTTGTCGGCTGGACACAGGCCGATGACGCTTACGTGGCTAAATCAATTGATATTAACAATAATATTAATACGATAATCAACGCTCGTAGTGATGAGCAAATGTTTACTCTTTTACAAAAAGACCCGCTTGTTTTACAGAGTGGTAAAGCGTTATTTGGTGATAATTGTTCTGCTTGTCATGGTCAGGGCGCAACGGGGCAGCATAACTATCCTAATTTAATTGATAAAGACTGGTTATACGGTGGTTCACCTCAGGATATTTATACGACTATACATAATGGCCGCAATGGTAAAATGCCAGCTTGGAAAGGGGGATTGAGCGGTAAAGATATAGACGAACTTACGCAGTATGTTTCTCAACTAAATAAAGGTCCATTTAAAAGCAATGATCTTTTCGATGCTAATTGTTCTTCATGTCACGGAAAAGATGCCCAAGGTACACATGGCATAGGTGCACCTAACTTAACGGATGATATCTGGCTTCATGGTTCAACCAACGATGATATTAAGCGAATTATTGAGAATGGCATGAGCAACAAAATGCCTGATTTTGGTGAGCGACTTACTCGAAATCAAATGTTGTCTTTAACTTCTTATATTGTTTCTCTACAAAGTGACCCACAAGATAATATCGATTTTATGCAAGCGAACACTTATATTTTTTCTAGAAACGAACAACCATTGCCAGCAGTGTTAACAACTTGTGTGGGCTGTCATGGTGTAGATGGTCTTGGTGGTGTTCCTGGCGCGCCTAAACTAGCTGGATTAAAGCAAGCGTATATCTATAACCAATTGAACTTGTTTGTATCTGGTTTAAGAAAAAATACGACGATGCAAAATATAGTTGCAGACTTAGATGTGAAAGACAAGTTACTTGCTGCTAGCTATTTCAGCTCACTCGATTCACCTGCGATAAGTAAAATCATCCCAGAGAAATCAGCAGACGGTCTAATTAAAGATTCGACGGAACGCCTAATATTTCAAGGTGATTGGCAACGAGCGCTCCCAGCTTGCTCTACTTGTCATGGTATGAAAACGGAAGGTAGCCCGTCATTTCCAAAATTGGCAGGCCAATCTTCTGACTATTTAGAGAAGCAATTATTTGACTGGAGAACGGGTGTTAGAGCTGGTGATCAAGGTCAAATGATGCAAAACGTCGTTATAAAGCTGACAGATGATGAAATTAAATCCCTATCGAAATATTTATCAAAAATTAAATAATCGCTGAGCTGCTAAAGGCTAATAGATTTAAAGATTAATAGGATATCGTAATGATGAAAATGAATAAGTTAAGAAGGGAAATCATTAAAGCGGGTGGCTATGTCGCTTTAGCTGCTGCACCATTAACGGCTTTCTCTAAAGAGTTTATGAAAGACGGGAAAATGTATTCGGATGGCGAGGGGGTGAGCTATGCTGCTGGCCCTAAACCAGTATTAAGTACATTTCCTCAAAAAGATAATCTTGTGATCGTACATACTAGACCACCACATCTTGAAACACCTTTTAATGTGTTTAATGAAGGATTAATAACACCAAATAATCGTTTTTTTGTTCGTTATCACTTAGCTGACGTCCCCGTTACGATAGACACTGATAAGTACACCATTGCTATTTCAGGATCTGTTGATAAGGAAATCACACTCAGTTTAGCTGAATTAAAGTCGATTGAAGGCCAGCAAGAAATCGTTGCGGTACAACAATGTACAGGTAATAGTCGAGGTTATTCGTCACCGCGTGTTTTTGGTGCACAATTAAGTAATGGCGCAATGGGTAATGCCAAGTTCAAAGGGGTGCCACTTAAAAACGTGTTAGCTAAAGCAGGTATTTCAAGTACCGCTACAAGTGTCATCATAGATGGTTTGGATAAGCCGGTACGAGACACGACGCCTGATTTTCAAAAATCATTACCTATTGACCATGTTATGACCGGCGAACCTATGCTTGTCTGGGAAATGAACGGGGAGCCTTTGCCATTTTTAAATGGATTTCCAGTGAAATTAATCGTCCCAGGTTGGTATGCAACATATTGGGTTAAACATGTATCGCACATCAAAGTCATAGAGGGTAAATTTGATAATTTTGATGCCTTCTTTATGACAACTGGATACCGTCTACCTGACAACGATACTAAAAGTGAATTACCTAATAAGAGGGCGAAAACTACATTACCTGTAAATCGTTTCCCAATAAGAAGTTTTGTTACTAGCTTGGAAAATGGCGATGAAGTTAACGTTTCTACCAGTATTGAAATTAAAGGGATAGCTTTTGATAGTGGTAGTGGTATTAAAAAAGTTGAAATTTCAGTCGATGGTGGAAAAGAATGGATGCAAGCGGCGCTTGGAGAAGATCTTGGTCGATTTTCCTTTAGAGGTTGGAAGTTAAGCCATAATTTCAGTGAAAAAGGAAGAACACTTGTGATGGTAAGAGCGACAGGTAAGAGTGGTGAAACACAACCTGTGAATGCATCTTGGAATCATGGCGGTTATAACCGAAACGCGATTGAGCGAACAAGCATTAAGGTGGTTTAAATGCGGTTTTTACTTATTATATTAGCGCTATTTTCATTAACTGTTAAAGCCGAAATCGTATCAATTTCATTGCCTATCGATAATACAAAACTTAAGCCGTTGGCATTACCAGGGTATGGACTTGCGCAATCTAAATGTCATCTTTGTCATTCAGTTGATTATGTAATGTATCAACCACCAGAAATGGATCTAAAAGAGTGGACTGGTGAGATGTATAAAATGCGTAACGAATATGGTGCGCCGATCAGTATGGATGAAGCTAAAGTTATTGCTGCTTATTTATCAGTTGCTTATGGCTCTGAAAAAGAAACTAACGAAGAGATAATAGCCTTAACTAAACTCGCTAACACCAAGAAGATCTATAACCCTGAGAATCTAGATGTGCAATCGCTGTTATCGGATAATAATTGCTTAACTTGCCATAAAGATGCGAACGCTTCTTCTATCAAAGACATAGGAGCTAAATATGAAGGAACGGATAACGCAGTGGATAGATTAGGTGCAGCGATTAAACATGGTGCGCTTGGAATGCCTAAGCCACCTATAAATCGCCATGAATCAGAAGCTATTGCAAAATATATTCTTGAGGAAAGCGTGAAATAGGGAAGACTCCGATAAAAAAGGCACTGAGCATTTAACGCTCAGTGCCTTTTATGTCATACGATTATTCGAATTTATACGCTTCAGGTACGACAACGACACCACGTTCCGAAATGGTGAATCGCGCAGCGTCTTCTGCTTTGTTCACTCCGATTTGGGTTCTTGGCGGAATTTTTACATGCTTATCGATAATGCAATTCAGCAGCTGGCTGTATTCGCCGACTTCCACATCATCAAATAGAATACTGGCAAACACCGTTGCCCCGTCTTTGATTTTTACATTCGATGATAAAACCGAATTTTGTACTGAACCACCTGTGATAAGTACACCGTTAGAAATAAGCGAATTGATAAATATGCCTTCATTGCCGGTTTCCGATGCCGTCGTTCTTGCTGGTGGTAATTGTGGTTCGTAGGTTCTAACACCCCAGTCGCGTTGATATAAATCGATGGGTGAGACCGGTTCTAATAAATCCATATTTGCTTGATATAACGAGTCGATTGTACCCACATCACGCCAATAAGCATCTTCGGTAACACGTCCTGTCGAACCGCCGAATGGGTGTGCGTAAACCTTTTCTTTATCAATCAGTCTCGGGATAATATCTTTACCAAAATCGTGGTTAGAAAGTGGGTTATCTGCGTCCTGTTCTAACGCCTCGATTAGCGCATCAGTGGTAAAAATATAGATGCCCATAGACGCCAAGCTTTTATCTGGGTTATCGGGTAGTGGCGCAGGATCTTCTGGTTTTTCAGAAAATTCGATAATTCTTTGGTTTTCGTCGATCGCCATTACACCGAATTTTTTTGCTTCAGCAACAGGCACTTCCATACAAGCGATACTTAAGTCTGCGCCAGATTCCTTATGGCGTTGTAGCATGGGAGCATAATCCATTCGGTAAATATGATCGCCAGAAAGTACGACCACGTATTTGGCTTCGCTACGTGATAACAACCATAAATTTTGATAAATCGCGTCGGCGGTGCCGCTATACCACTTGTCGCCTTTACGCATTTGCGGTGGGACAACGGTAATGTATTCACCCAGTTCAGGGTTGAAAATAGACCAACCATCACGTAAATGTTTCTGCAGTGAATGGGACTTATATTGGGTCAATACCAGAATGCGTCTTAGACCAGAGTGAAGGCAATTGGTTAAGGTAAAGTCGATGATTCTATATTTTCCACCGAAAGGCACAGCGGGTTTAGCTCTGTTATCAGTGAGCGGAGCAAGGCGTGCACCCATTCCACCTGCGAGGACTACCGTTAATGTATCTTGCATTTAAATCATTCCCTAATTGTTTTTATTCAAGTAGTTACGGATCGGTATGTCTTATTTATATCAAAAATCGAGCCAAAAGTTAAATATTTGATATATAAAAGTATTTATAAATGGGTATATTTGATTTCACCATCATACAGCAATGCTGTATATCTGCTGCACCAAATTAATGCGAATGTAATAAAATCAAGTTCAATAGCTTTAAGCTATCGAAATGTTAGATTTAATCGTTTTTTGTTTATCTTAAAATGGTTCTATTCTTAATGTATTGAATTAAGCAGGAGTTAGGCAATGCAAAAAAGAGCATTAATTGTAGAAGGTGGGGGTATGCGCGGCATTTTTGCTAGCGGCGTATTAGACGCTTTTATGGATAAGCACTATTTACCTTATGACTTTGCTATTGGTGTTTCTGCTGGCGCGTCTAACTTGGTCGGCTATCTTGCCAATGCCCCACAGCGTAGTTTCAATGTTATTACTACAATGGCAACGGACAAGGCCTTTTTTAATCCTATTCGATTTGCGAAAGGCGGTAACCTTATTGATGTTAAATGGTTATGGGAAGTATCGAACGAGCGTTATCCGATTGATCAGGATAAATTATTTACCAATATTCCTATGTATGCCGCAGTAACCAATATTGATACAGGTCATGCTGATTATCATCGCATTAAGTTAGACTCATTATCCAATGTGCTCGAAGCAACGACTGCGTTACCGATTGCTTATCGTGACACGCCTTGCTTTTCAGGCGGCTGCTATACTGATGGGGGAGTTGCCGATTCGATCCCTGTACGCAAAGCATATCGACTGGGTGCACGTGATATTACCGTGGTACTTTCACACCCGCTTAGCTATAAAAAACAAACAATTAAATATTCATGGCTAGTTAAAAAATTATTCTCTCAGCACCCTAATATCGCAAAATCCATGATGGTAAGAGCGAACAATTATAACGAATCCCTTGAGTTTATAAAAAATCCACCGAACGACTTAACAATTCGAGTCATCGCTCCACCTGAGCAGTTTGCCGTTAAACGATTAACAATGAATAAAAACACCCTCAATAAAGGTTACTTGATGGGCAAGCTGGCCGGTCAGGAACACATAGAAAATAGCATTTAATGAAAGCGTTACAAGCAATGTAAATAAAAGTAACAAGTAAAGTAAAAGGTAATCAGTTCGTTTCTAACGTAATAAATAACTATATCAGTTCGTTTCTAAAATAATAAATAACATATAGAAGGAATTAGTGATGAGTAAGAAATTAACGACTGCAGCAGGTTGCCCTGTTGCGCATAATCAGAACGTCCAAACAGCGGGTAAACGAGGCCCTCAACTGCTACAAGATGTGTGGTTTCTGGAAAAACTGGCACACTTTGATCGCGAGGTGATCCCTGAACGTCGTATGCACGCTAAAGGTTCTGGCGCTTATGGTACCTTTACTGTTACTCACGATATTACTCGATTTACCAAGGCGAAAATTTTCTCGGCGATTGGTAAAAAAACAGAGCTATTTACACGATTTACCACGGTCGCGGGCGAGCGTGGTGCCGCCGATGCCGAGCGTGATATCCGTGGTTTTGCCATGAAATTCTACACGGAAGAAGGCAATTGGGATTTAGTCGGTAACAATACACCGGTATTCTTCTTGCGTGATCCACTTAAATTCCCTGATCTGAATCATGCGGTAAAACGCGATCCGCGTACGAATATGCGCAGTGCAAAAAACAACTGGGATTTCTGGACATCATTACCTGAAGCACTACATCAAATCACCATAGTGATGAGCGATCGTGGTATTCCGGCAACGTATCGACATATGCACGGATTTGGTAGTCACACTTATAGTTTTATCAACAGTGATAACGAACGTTTCTGGGTTAAGTTTCACTTTAAATCTCAGCAAGGTATCAAGAATCTATCCGATGCTGAAGCAGAAACATTGATTGGTAAAGACCGAGAAAGTCATCACCGTGATTTGTTAGAAAGTATTGATAACCGCAACTTCCCTAAGTGGACGCTGCAAGTGCAAATTATGCCAGAAGATGATGCATCGAAAGTACCTTATAACCCGTTCGACTTAACTAAAATCTGGCCACATAGCGATTATCCACTGATTGAAGTGGGTGAGTTAGAGCTTAACCGTAACCCTGAAAACTTCTTTGCTGAAGTTGAGCAATCTGCTTTTAATCCGGCGAGTGTGGTACCGGGCATCAGTTTCTCACCAGATAAAATGTTACAAGGCCGTCTGTTCTCGTATGGCGATGCACAGCGTTACCGTTTAGGTGTCAATCATCACAGCATTCCGGTTAATGCGCCGCGCTGCCCGGTTCACAGTTATCACCGAGATGGTGCTATGCGTGTTGATGGTAACTATGGTGGCACGCTGGGTTATGAGCCAAACGATCAAGGAGAGTGGGCGGAACAACCTGATTTCTCTGAGCCACCGTTAAGCTTAGATGGCGCTGCTGCGCATTGGAATCATCGCGAAGATGATGATTACTTCAGCCAGCCTGGTGATTTGTTCCGCCTTATGACACCAGAGAAACAAGCGATTTTGTTTGATAATACCGCGCGTAACTTAGGCGGTGTACCAGAAGAAATTCAAATCAGACATTTAAGACATTGTTTTAAAGCCGACCCTGATTATGGTCATGGCATTGCCAAATTGCTGGGCATTGATGTGAGTAAATATCAAAACTAGGACTTAAGTTAGTAATTAAGAATAGGGTGCATAATTTGCACCCTATTTTATGCGTAACTTTTAGTTGTTTAGCAAAGATTCGCTTAGTTGTTCACGCAAAAATTAGTCACAAAAGATACCGTGTAATACATCAATTACTTTGGTCACATTATTATCATCAAGTTGATAAAAAATAGTCTGTGCTTCGCGTCGGGTTTTCACGTATTTCTCACGTCTTAACCAAGCTAAATGCTGTGATAAAGTGGATTGCGGGATCGTAATTAACTCATTAAGGGCTGATACCGACAGCTCACCTTGTTGCAATAAACACAGGATCATTAAGCGATGCTTGTTACTTAATGCTTTCATCAGTGATTCAGCTTTAGCTGCGTTCTGTTCGAGTCGCTCAATGCTCATTGGTTCAGTCATAGTTAATCAATCTTTTGGCTTTGATATCATTATATTAACATAGTTAGAAATATACATCCCAAACCCCATCGCAAATATAAACGCTATAATTTTAGGGTCGCCGCCTGCGATATTGACGATTGCAGGTCCAGGACAAATCCCCGAAATCCCCCAACCGATACCAAATAAACTTGCGCCAATCACTAAGCGGCGGTCTATTAATTTATTGACCGGTAGGCTAAATTCGCTATTGAATAATGGTCGCTTTAATTTCTTCATTACAATTCGATATAGCGGGATAAAGAACAGTAACGCTGCACCCATCACAAACAGTAAGCTAGGATCCCAGTTACCAGTAATATTAAGAAAATTCAGTATTTTATTTGGATCGACCATTTGCGATATAATTAACCCAATGCCAAACAAGATACCACAGAATAAGGCGATGGGTAGGGAGATGAATCGAGTCATGTATTATCCTAGCTTAGGCTATTGACGATAAACACAGTAATGACTGCTGTGCTCATGAAGATGATGGTTGCGACCAGCGAACGCGCAGAAAGTCGACCAATGCCACAGATACCATGACCACTGGTACAGCCGGAACCCACGCGAGTACCGATACCCACAAGCAAGCCACCAATGATAATGGCAGGCCAACTCACATCGATGCTACTCGGTAATGAAAATCCAAATAAAATGGCAAATAAAGGGCTGATCACCAGACCGATAATAAACAACACTCGCCAGTATTCACCTGATGAAGGGGTGTTTTTTAATCCATAAAAAATACCCGAGATGCCACTTATTTTACCTATACCAAACAGCAGTAATAAAGCCGATATAGATAAAATGATGCCACCTAAAATAGAGTCAAAGAGGGTTAATGGAGTCATCTATGAATCCCGCACTTTTAATACATGGTTTAATGCATGGTCTAATGAATAGACCGGTTCTTTCAAAAGCACCTGGTTGCGGTCATTCACTTGCGGCAGTTCTCCCGCTTTAATATTCACTTGCAATGCAGGGTACAAGAGCCTTGGTACTGCTAGCGTTTTATCACGAGTCTGTCTGATTGCCACAAAGTTGTCACAGCTGACATCATGACGAATATGTATATTCGATTTCTTGCTCTCTGCAACAGTCGTTTGGTATTGTAATTCTCTGCCATTTGGTTGGTAGTCATGACACATCCACAGCTTGGTATTGTCAGGGAGTGAATAGATCTGCATGATGCTCAGGTATAGTTCTGGGGCTGCACCACCAGGGAAGTCACAACGTGCTGACCCGCTATCAGGCATGAATAAGGTATCCCCAACAAATGCATTGTCTTCGATGAGATAAGTCACGCTATCTTTTGTGTGTCCGGGGGTTTCAATCACCTTAATAACAGTGTCACCAATATAAAGATTGTCATTGTGGCTAAGTAGCTGATCAAACTCCGCACCCGAAACCGAGATCTCACTGTCACTCAGGGCAAAAATATCTTTAAAAATACGCTGTGCTTGGGTGATGTGTTTACCAATCGCAATTTTACCACCAAGTTGTGATCTTAAATAATGCGCGGCGGACAAGTGATCTGCATGGGCGTGGGTTTCTAATATCCACTCAACCGTGAGTTTGTGGTGTTGTACAAACTCAATTTGAGCATCTGCAAAATGAAACGCAATGTTGCCTGCGCTGTTTTCGTAATCGATAGCACTATCAATGATGGCAGCCTTAAGGCTATTCACATCATAAATAACGTAACTTATCGTATAAGTGTCTTTGTGGAAAAAAGGTTTAATCATAATTGAAGACATCTGAATCGCTCTCATACTGTTGCTATAATCACTATATATAATATAGGTGTATCGTATATTGTAAATGTACGATATTCAAGTGGGACTACGTATAAGAATGTAAAGATGCGTATTATTCACTCTGCAGTTCAGGTAAATCAGCAAACAAGGTTAGTGCTTCAGGGTTGGCGAGGGCATCTTTGTTTGTCACTTTAATACCATGAACTACGTTACGCACGGCCAATTCGACGATCTTACCACTGATGGTTTTGGGAATATCAGCCACCGCGATGATTTTGGCGGGTACGTGTCTTGGGCTGGTATTGGTTCTAATTATATTTTTGATTTGCAGTGTTAATAGCGTATCTAACTCGACATTTTCTGATAACCGAACAAACAAGATCACGCGCACGTCATCATGCCATTGTTGGCCAATTGCAATTGATTCTTGTATCGCAGCCAGCTTTTCTACTTGCCGATATATTTCGGCGGTGCCAATACGTACACCTCCAGGGTTTAATACCGCATCGGATCGACCATGGATGATCACGCCGACTTGGTTAATATGTATATCCTGTGGTATGTCATTTTCGGAATGCCAAGTATTGATGTAATGTTTCACCAATTCGCCATAATCACCATGCGCCCAGATGTTATCAAAGCGAGTAAAGTAAGCGTGATGATATTTACGATCATAAGGGTCTTGCCAGAAACCCGTAGGCATTGAAGGGAAGGGCTGGCGACAAACCAGTTCCCCTTTGCCTTCAATACTGTCTGTTGAGCCTTCATGATGCATAAAGGTAATGTCCATGCCTAACCCTAAGCACTGTAGTTCACCACGATACACGGGCAAGGTTGGCATACCCAGTGTGAAGCAAGAGATAATATCAGTGCCGCCACTGATACTTGAAACACAAATATCCTGTTTAATATATTGATAAATATAATCAAAGCTTTCGTGCGATAAGGGGGATCCGGTTGATAATAAGGTTTTCAAATGACTGAGATTATAGTTTGTCGAGGGACGTAATAAGGCTTTATCACAGGCGGAATAATACTTGGCGCTGGCACCAAAAATAGATACTTTTTCTGTGTCAGCCAGTTCAAAAAGTACTTGTTGATGTGGGTAAAATGGTGAACCGTCAAATAACACTAAGGTTGCGCCCTGAGATAAGCTGCTCACTAACCAATTCCACATCATCCAGCCACAGGTTGTGTAATAAAAAACGCGGTCATCTATCTTCACATCAGTATGTAAGGCGAGTTCTTTTACATGCTGCAGCAAGGTGCCGCCAACACTGTGCACAATACATTTCGGCATACCTGTTGTGCCTGAAGAATATAAAATATACAGGGGGTCTGAAAAATTAACAGGCTCGAATGTTAAAGAACGTGGAATTACTGCACTAAAATGCCGCCAGTCACATTGTGCGGATTTGTCACGGATAGATGTATTAAGGTTGTTTGAATAGGAGCCTTGTATCGGTGTTGTTTTTAAATAAGGGACGATGACGAGTTCAGCTAGTTCGGGTAAGGCATTAGCAATGGCTGACACTTTATCCATGATATTAATTTTCTTTCCAGCATAACAATAACCGTTACACGCGAATAATAACTTAGGTTGGATCTGATTAAATCGGTCCATTACGCCTTGGAAACCAAAATCAGGCGAGCAAGATGACCAGATTGCACCAATACTCGTTGTCGCTAACATGGCAATAATTGCTTCGCTGCTGTTGGGTAATAAACCGGCCACACGATCGCCTTTTACAATGCCAAGTTCACGCATAGCTGCGGCAATACGAGTGACTTCATTACGCAGTTGTTTATAGCTAAGTTGGGTGCGTTGACCATCTTCACTGTGGCTGATGATGGCTATTTTGTCTTCATTGTATTTTTCGTTTTTATTGGCTGAAATATTATTTGGAAATAGCAGGTTTTCTGCAAAGTTTAATGTTGAATCAGGAAACCATTGGCAGCGGTAAAAGCAGTCAT
>Ga0105356_10001990_pt1 | contig 20437 bp, 17 predicted proteins | sample GOMGulsemesocosm_3_FD_83502 | JGI IMG/M metagenome (GOLD analysis project Ga0105356, IMG submission 83502) | Methane-oxidizing microbial communities from mesocosms in the Gulf of Mexico - GOM9D Gulf of Mexico | ecosystem: Environmental > Aquatic > Marine > Cold seeps | place: Gulf of Mexico... | reverse complement strand
GGCCTGGAATGAGCCTGGAAATAAGGGTAAAGATCCCTGGGGTGGAAATAAAGGTGGTAAAGATCAGGGACCGCCAGATCTTGATGAGGTAATTAATAACCTTAGCAAAAAATTTAGCGGCCTGCTCGGTGGTAAATCAGGTGGCAGCAGTAATGGTGGCGGTTCAAGCATTTCTGGCCCCGGCATTGCACTATTAGGCGTTATCGCTATCGCCATTTGGGTAGTTAGTGGTTTCTATACTGTTAAAGAATCTGAGCGTGGTTTTGTGCTGCGTCTTGGCCAGAGTTATGAGTCGGTAGAACCGGGTTTACACTGGAAAGCGACTTTTGTAGATACCGTTATTCCGGTTGATATCCGCAGTATTCGTTCATTCTCGTCAGCGGGTTTTATGCTAACGAAAGATGAAAACGTGGTTCGAGTAGAAATGGACGTGCAGTATCGCGTTGTCGACCCTGAGCAGTTCTTATTTAGTGTGGTAAACCCTGCTAATTCAATTAGTCAGGCGATGGACAGTGCTTTGCGTTATGTTGTTGGTCATACCTCAATGGATGACTTGCTAACAACGGGGCGTGAAGTTGTACGTCAGCAAACCGAAGTAGAATTGCGTAAAGTCATTGAACCTTACAATTTAGGCCTTGAAATTGTCGATGTTAACTTCTTGCCGGCACGTCCGCCAGAAGAAGTAAAAGGCTCATTTGATGATGCTATTGCGGCACAGGAAGATGAAGAGCGCTTTATTCGTGAAGCAGAAGCTTATGCTTTAAGTATCGAACCGCGTGCTCGTGGTCAGGTTCGCCGTCTTGAGCAAGAAGCTAAAGCTTACAAAGAGCAAGTTATCTTCAAAGCGACTGGTGAAACTGCACGATTTAATCAGCTATTACCACAATATCAAGCCGCTAAAGAAGTGACGCGTCAGCGTATTTATCTTGAAACGGTTGAGAGTGTTTACGCAAATACCAGCAAGGTAATGGTTGATGTTGAAGGGGGTAATAACATGCTGTATTTACCGCTAGATCAAATCATCAAGCAATCACAGCAAAATATGCCAGTGCATACTAGACCAGCAACTAGCGCATCACCACGTAATACTTCTGATGTGATTAATGATAGTTTGCGAAACTTTTCGCGTGACGCAACACGTCAAGGGAGAAATTAAGCAATGAAACGTTTAGGATTAATTTTTGTGGCGGTGGCAGCTTTTGTCGCTTACCTATCAGTTTTTGTTATTTATGAAGGTCAGCGTGCAATTAAAGTGCGTTTTGCCGCTGTCTTAAAAGACGGTGCAGATCAGACAATTATCTATGAGCCAGGCATCAACTTTAAAGTACCTTTTATCGATAAAGTACGGATTTTAGATGCCCGTATTCAAACGTTAGATGGTGAACCTGATCGCTTTGTAACGTCAGAGAAAAAGGATTTAATCGTCGATTCATACGTTAAATGGCGCATTGAAGACTTTTCGACTTATTACCTAACCACTGGTGGTGGTAATAAATTTGCTGCTGAAAACTTGCTAAAGCAAAAAGTTAGCGACGGTCTGCGTAATGCTTTTGGTACTCGTACCATTTCGCAAATTGTTTCTGGTGAGCGTAGTGCGTTAATGGATGAAGCCCTAAGAGATGCTTCACTTAAGGCTAAAGATCTTGGTATTAAATTGGTTGACATGCGAGTTAAGCAAATTGAATTACCGCAAGCGGTTCGTAGCAGTATTTATCAACGAATGCGTGCTGAACGTTTAGCTGTGGCTAAAGAGCATCGCTCAAAGGGTAAAGAGCAATCTGAAATTATCCGCGCCGATGTTGATGCGAAAGTAGCGATTATGCTAGCTGATGCTGATTCACAGGCACGAATTCTTCGTGGTGAGGGCGACGCACTAGCTGCTAAGATTTATTCGGACAGTTACGGTCAAGATCCAGAGTTCTTTAGCTTCTTAAGATCAATGGACTCGTATAAAAAGTCTTTTAACTCGAAGAGCGATATCATGGTTGTTAAACCAGACAGCGATTTCTTCAAGTATCTTAATAATCCCAACGCCCAGTAATTGGTGTTGGTTAAGTAAAAAAAGCCCGGTTTTCCGGGCTTTTTATGTTCAGGATGAACGGTATGCCGCAGTGCCACGGATGGCAGAGAGCGGCGATGAACTGGAGGTCATTATCTCTGACAGTATTTGGTTGGCGTTTGCCCTGTTTATGATTTTGGAAGGGTTAGGGCCATTGTTGATCCCACGTCAATGGCAACAATATTTAAAAACTATTAGCGAACAAGCGCCAGAATCAATGCGCAGGCTCGGTGGTGTCTTTGTTGTGATAGGAATTTGTACCCTCTATTGGTTTGTGTAGCTTACTGAGAATTAACGATCTTTTTCTGTTTATAATTTATTAGACTAAAGAAAGTAGAATTAATCTCCGATTTAGGGGTAGATCTCCTAACAAAATCTGATAAAATCCCGCTTTAATTTCAAACCGTGAATAAAATAATGGCTAAGAACGTTGTAGTGCTAGGTACCCAATGGGGTGACGAAGGTAAAGGTAAGATTGTTGATCTACTAACAGATAGCGCAAAGTATGCTGTGCGATATCAAGGTGGTCACAATGCTGGTCATACACTAGTAATCGATGGTGAAAAAACTGTCCTGCACCTGATCCCATCAGGCATCTTACGTGACAATCTAACAAGCATTATCGGTAATGGCGTGGTGTTATCACCTGCTGCCTTGCTAGAAGAAATGAAAATGCTTGAAGCGCGTGGCGTACCTGTACAAGATCGCTTACGAATTAGTGAAGCATGTCCACTTATTCTTCCTTATCATATTGCACTTGACCAAGCGCGTGAAATCGCTCGTGGTAACAAGGCAATTGGTACGACCGGCCGCGGCATAGGTCCAGCTTACGAAGATAAAGTTTCTCGTCGCGCGCTACGCGTTGGTGACTTGTTCGATGCTGAAAAATTTGCGGTTAAGCTTAAAGAAGTGATGGAATATCACAACTTTATGTTAACTAACTACTACAAAGTAGATGCAGTTGATTATCAAAAGACCCTTGACGATGCGTTAGAAGTTGCACCGTTACTGCAATCAATGGTTGTTGATGTAACTGAACTACTAGACACTGCGCGTAAAGCTGGTGAAAATATCATGTTTGAAGGTGCTCAAGGCACATTGCTTGATATTGACCACGGTACTTACCCTTACGTCACATCGTCTAACACTACTGCTGGCGGCGTTGCTACTGGTACTGGTTTTGGCCCTTGTCACCTAGATTACGTGTTAGGTATCATTAAAGCTTACACTACTCGTGTTGGTTCTGGTCCTTTCCCGACTGAACAGTTTAACGAAATTGGTGAGTACTTGGCTGTTAAAGGTCATGAAGTTGGTGCAACTACCGGCCGTGGTCGTCGTTGTGGTTGGTTAGACGCAGTTGCTATGCGCCGCGCTATCCAAATGAACAGCATCACTGGTTTATGTCTAACTAAGTTAGACGTATTAGACGGTCTTGAAGAGCTTCAGATCTGTACTGGCTATAAGCAAGAAGATGGTAGCGTTAGCAATATCGCGCCAATGTCTGCTGATGACTTTGAAAAAGTAATTCCAGTTTACGAGACAATGCCTGGCTGGACTGACGTCACTGTAGGTTGTCAAAACCGTGATGAGTTACCACAAGCGGCACTAAACTACATTGCTCGTATTGAAGAGTTGCTTGAAGTACCTGTTGATATTATTTCAACCGGTCCTGACCGCGTTGAAACTATCGTCTTGGTTAATCCATTTGCTAACTAGTAAATGAACCATGATGTAAAAAAAGCGGCTAATAGCCGCTTTTTTTATGTTCAGGATGAACGGTATGTCACGGTGCCATGGATGGCAAGGAGTGACGATGTCTAGGATTAATATCTATTATGGCTAAACCGAATAAAAAAGGGCCCAGTAAGACCGTTGAGATATTTTGCGCCGGCTGTCGTGCCAAGTTGTTTAAATATCGTAAAGGTGGCAAAGGAGCGCTAATCAAATGCTTTAAAGAGCGCATTGTCAGTGATTTCACCACCCAAGCATGCCAATGCCCTAATTGTCAGGTTATCTTTGCCAGAGAGGCACTAATACGTGGAACTGCGGCCTATAAAATGATTGGTGGCAAGGTCACGATGAAATAAGCGATTGGTATTAGTAATCTACCCGCTTGCGCAAATTCTTTCGATTACCTTGTTGATTCTTTTTATCCAAGCGCCGCACTTTTGAACCAAACGTAGGTTTGGTCGCAATGCGACGTTTTTCCACTTTGTTAACCTGCTGCAGCAGTTCAACAAATTGCTTAAGCGCGGCTTCTCTGTTGCTGTCCTGGCTGCGGGTCGATTGCGACTTTATAATCACCTTGCCTGATTTACTTATCCTATGATCGCTCAGGGTTAGCAATTTATCTTTTAAACGTTGTGGCAAAGCCTGCGAATTTCGAATATTAAAAAACAAATGCACTGCGGTTGAGGTTTTATTGACATGTTGACCGCCAGCACCCTGGGCCCGAATAAACTGAATTTCGAGCTCTGCCAATGGAATAGCAATGGAATTAGAAATTTTTAACAAGTTTAAATCCTTATTTTTCTCTGGTTAGTCAGTCATTAGTAGTGAAAACACACCAGTTGTTGTCCGCTATTTTAAATCTTTTGCTAGGCTTTAGATAATACAAAATGTAAGGGGAATACTATGTATGTATCAAATGATGATAACCGCTTTTTTGCCAGAATGGATGTTGAGTGTGTGGTTCGATTTAAAGTGACTGGCGATAATGACTTATTTCATGGGCATTTAGAAAATTTAAGTGCTGAAGGTGTTTCGTTCAATACCGCGCAGGAATTGACTCAAGACACTGAAATACTGTTAGAAGTTAATCCGGGTAATAATTCAATTCCACCCTTGATGGCCAATGCTAAAGTATTGCGTTGTGGTCCGTCTGATCAGGGTAAATATCGTGTTTGCTGTGAAATGAAAATTTGTGCCTAAATTTTCAAGCTAAAGCATAATGAATTAATGGTGGCCAATGGTCGCCATTTTTATTGCTTTGAGTATATTTATTCAATCAAAATTCTACGTTATATAGTGCGACTTAAGTCCACTTTTCAGCTCCCAGCTATTTGATAGCATGGTCTACGACACTCCATTTGCCCAGAGTCATAACTATGAGCACAGCCATTATTTCTCATCATGAATGTCGCCGTCATAAAATGAGCGATGATCACCCCGAAGATCCCTGCCGAATCGACGCCATTGCCGATCGGTTGATTGCCAGCGGGTTAGAATATAGTCTAGATCACTTTGATGCCAAAACTGTCGACCGTGAAGATCTGCTGTTAGTACATGACGGTGATTACCTTGATCAGCTCCAAGCTATGTCGCCAAAGGAAGGGCTGGTAAGCGTTGATGCTGATACCCAAATGTGTCCGCAAACACTTAAGGCGGCCTCGCGTGCTGCTGGGGCGGCGGTGCAAGCGGTTGAGCTAGTGTGTCAAAGTGATCACCGGGCGGTCTTTTGCAATGTTAGGCCGCCGGGCCACCATGCCGAACGAGCGCAAGCTGGCGGGTTTTGCTTTTACAATAATGTTGCGGTTGCAGCGGGTTATGCACTTGATAAATTAAAGCTGGCACGGGTTGCGGTGATTGACTTTGACGTTCATCATGGCAATGGGACTGAAGACATTTTTAAAGATGATCAACGCGTGATGTTTTGCTCTATTTTTCAGCATCCGTTTTTTCCGTACTCAGATCCAGCGGCACAAAACCAACAGCATATAAAAATCCCATTAGCAGCAGGTGCGGGCAGTGAAGCATTTAGACAAGTGGTCACGAACGATTGGTTGCCAGCACTGGTAGAGTTTAAGCCTCAATTATTATTAATTTCAGCCGGATTTGATGCTCACCGTGATGATGATATGGGCGGGATGAATTTGGTGGACGCAGATTATACTTGGGTTACGGAACGATTGGTGGAACTGGCCGAGCAATTAAACTGTCAGGGTATAGTATCGGTACTTGAGGGTGGTTATGTGCCTGATGTATTAGGGCGCAGCGTGGTGGCTCATGTTAAAGCATTGGCTAAGTTGTAAGGTTACCTTTAAGTTCGAGTCGTGGCTAAAGCGGTAACACAGGGCGTGATGGCGACTATGCGACTTCGTAATAAGTTGCTGACGCAGTAGCGGCCAATTGTTGATTGAGTACTTGCTTAGTTAAGCTAATACAACCACCGCATTGATTGCCCACTGAAAACTTTTCTTTTAACTGCTTGATCGTTTCAGCACCATTATCAACAGCCTGACGGATGTCATTTTCAGTAACAGCATTACAGACACAAACAAACATAAGAACCATTCCCACTTAAAGATATGGCCGAAGTATAAATGATATTAATTTGCATTTAAAGTCTAATTTGCACAAAAAATAGAATGTTTTTTGTGCAAAACAAAGGGCTGCTGCTAAGAAGCTGTTTTAACTATTATTGTAAAGGCAGCTTCATTTCTATCCAACCTTCTTCAATATCAAATTTTACTTTAAAGCCAAGTTTTCGGGCCAAGCTAACCATTCCTGAATTTTGTGGTAACGTAATGCCGATCATAGTTTGGGTACCTCGTTGTTGACAGTAGGCGATCATTTTTTGCATCAATTTTTTCCCTAGCCCCTGTCCTTGCAAATCACTGCGGATCACCACGGCAAACTCAGTTTCATTGTTTTGTGGATCGGTAATAGCGCGCACCACGCCTAAGGTATGAAACTTACCTGCGGGATCTTTATATGACGCAATAAAGGCCATTTCTCGATCAAAATCTATTTGAGTCATTTTGGCCATCGCTTCATGGCTTAATTGACCTACCTCGCCAAAAAAACGTTTGTAACGATCTTCCTTGCTGAGGCTGTCATTAAACTCGAAATGGCTCTGCTCGTCTTCTGCAATAATCGGTCGTAATAATACCTCTCGGCCATCGCGTAAGCTAAAGAGTTCTTCGTGCTCTTTAGGGTAGGGACGAATTGCTAAGCGCGAAGCACCATCGCAGTCGCTATGGGCTAACGTAATTGAGACGTCAAGCAAGGTTATATCGTTGCCTGCAACTAACATTGGATTAATGTCCAAAGCTTCTATTTCAGGGCAATCAACAATTAAATAAGACAACTGGGTCACTATGGTCGACAGGGCATTAATGTCTAAGGCTTGCAGCGCTTTGCGATCTTTAATTTTGTCCGTTTTAAGTGCGTTAATTAACATGTAGCGGGCAAGGGCAGTATTAAGAGGAGGCAAGGCTACTGCAGCATCTTGAGATAAATTCCAGTCAGAACCGCCTTCACCAATGTATAATACAGGGCCAAACACTGGATCGTTATGCATCGCAAAGCGCAATTCTTGAGCTCCAGCAGTTTGTGCCATTTTTTGGATGCTTAGGCCGGTAATTTTAACTCCTGACTCAAAAGAACTGACCCGTTCTAACATGGCTTTGGCTGCCTGTTCAACTTCGTCTGCGTTATTAAGATTTAATACAACGCCGCCGACATCCGATTTGTAGGCTAGTTCTGGGGCTTCAATTTTTAACGCTATCGGAAAGCCGATTTCCGCGGCAATAACTTTGGCTTGCTTGGGATCTTGAGCGTGACGTGTATTTATACATGACAGTCCGTAGGCCGCTAAAATTGGCTGTGCTTGGCCAAGATCTAGCTGCGTTATACCTTGCGCCAAATGCTGCTGCGCTAGAGATCTTACTAGGTTAGCATCAGACTGAATATGGCGGGACATTGATTTTGGGGTTTGCTGCAATATTTTTTGATTGCGGCGATATTCAACCATATGCATAAAAGCGCCCACTGCGCCTTCAGGAGTTCGGTAGGTTGGCAGACCCTTTTTTCGCAAGAGACGTCGAGCCGCATAGGCCGATTGTTCACCGGTCCAGTTGGTCAAAATATTGAGTCTATTTGTTTTCGCCTGCTGGGCGATCACCGTTAATATTTTTTCTGCATAAACTTCGCCGGCTGCGACTGCGCTAGGCGAGTGAATAATTAACAAGGTATCAATATTTTTCGAGCTAAGCATTATCGAAATCGCTTGAGAAAAACGTTCGGGGGTTGAGTCGCCCGCAATGTCGACCGGGTTGGTTCTAGACCAATAAGGAGGCAGTATTTTGTCTAATTGGTCAATAATTTCTGGCTCTAATTGCGCGAGCTTACCGCCGCGAGAAATTAACGCATCGACCGCCATAATGCCCGGTGCCCCACCATTGGTGACTATTGCTAACCGCTCGCCCTTAAGTGGTTTAGCGTGCGCAAGTGTTTCAAAAGCGGCAAATAATTCATGCAAATTGTTTACTCGTAACATGCCGGCCCGGCGAAATGCAGCGTCATACACCAGATCGCTGCCGTGATATAAACCGCCGCTATGATGTGATACTGAGATAGCGCCTTCTTTGGTTTTACCAGATTTAATCACTAAAATTGGTTTAGAACGAGCGGCGCTACGAGCAGCGGACATGAAGTGGCGGTGATCTTTAATGCTATCGATATAGAGTAAAATGGCCTGCGTTTTTTGGTCACGACCTAAATAATCTAGCAATTCATTAAAATCGATATCAATAGCTTCACCAATTGAAATGAAATGGGAAAATCCAATGTTGTTATGATTAGCCCAGTCGAGCATGGTGGTTGCTACTGACGATGATTGCGAAATAAAGGCAACTTTGCCCGGCAATGCTTGAATATGAGATAAACTGGCGTTAAGCCCGATATGTGGCAATTGCAAACCTAGGCTGCTGCCGCCAAGCAATCGAATTCCGTACTTTTTTGCGATAGCGCTAATTTGTTGAGTGCCGTTGCCGGCCGCTGTTACAGGCAAGTCATTAATACCGGCCGCCATTATCGTAGCGTATTTACAACCAGCCCTGCCTAGCTCAATCAAAACATCGCTTAATCGCTGTGCGTTGACTGCAATAATCGCTAAATCGGGCACCATAGGTAACTTATCAATAGAGTTATAAGCTAAAACACCGCAAACAGCAGGATACTTTGGCGTTACAGGCATAATCGGGCCACTGAACCCGCCTTGCAGTAAATTACGGACGATGCGATTACCTGCTCTGTTTGGTTTATCAGAGGCGCCAATCACTGCAATAGATTTCGGTTGAAACAAATAAGATATTGGGTGGCGACTCATCAGCAGCTCCTAACTATAATTGAAGAAAAAATCATAAATAACCTGAGTTCCGGATAACCGAATTTGCCCAATAACGCTCTTTTAGCGCCTATCAGCGTTGTTTTCACTCTAAATAGCCAGCTATTTAGTCGTCAAAACGCCTTGATATCCACTAAAATTGCGTCACTGGAATTTATAGTTCATGTAATGCATTTATTTCAATGGTTTACAAAACTCTTATCCAGAACTCAGGTTAAATAACATATAAAACTTAGTTTATAGTTAAATCATAAAACAGTGACGTTGTCAGTGCTACATGTCACGGCTATTTAGACTTATAAGTTGCAATAAAATTGATTTGGCTACAAAAGCCAATATCGTCAATGGAAATTAGCTGTCAAATAAAGGGGTTAAACCTTCTAGCGTGTTATCATATCGATATAAAAATTAGTTAATTAATCACTAGTTCAGATTGTGATAGTTATCATTGTCTGTATGCCGTTTCAATTGCACATTATTCTACCAAGGAGAGTGTTATGTTCACTCAATTATCGTTTAAAAAAATTACCGCGACCGCGTTGGCCATCTCAACATTAACGTTAACAGCGTGTCAGACTTATGATCCTTACACCGGTGAGCAAAAAACCAGTAAGGCTACAATTTTTGGTCTTGGTGGTGCGGCCGTTTGCGCATTAATTGGTTCTAATAAAAACGGTAAAACAGCGCGCGCAGCGGGTTTAGGTTGTGGCGCAATTGGTGCTGGTATTGGCGCCTACATGGACGCGCAAGAAGCTGAATTACGTCGTGAAATGGAAGGAACTGGGGTTCGCGTTGAGCGAAATGGTGATCAACTACGCTTGATTATGCCTGGCAATGTAACATTTGATACCGGTAGATTTGATATTAATGGTAATTTTTACCAAACATTAAATGCTGTTGGCCGAATCTTAGAAAAATTTCAAGATACCCAACTAATGGTTGGTGGTCATGCTGATAGTACCGGCTCTGTAGCTTTTAATCAGACACTATCGGCTAATCGCGCAGTAGCTGTTGCTAATTACTTGCAAAGTCGTGGTATTGGCGCACAACGTTTGATGAGTCGTGGTTATGGTTCACAATTTCCTGTTGCCAGCAATGATAACAAAGCAGGGCGCCAAATGAATCGCCGAGTTGAACTTGACATCATTGCAGCAGCGCCAAGATAGTTATAAGCCCTTGTTGTTTTTAATAGAAGCCAAATAGCGATACTTTATTGGTCGAGTACGCATTTGGCTTGTTTTTTTATACAAATATAGTGGTAACGACATTGGGTTGTGTTAATTTAGAAGATTGACGGGTGATCTTATTAATTTGAACTAAAATAGTTAACTCTCTAGATTAATCAAAATTATTACGCTGGGAATTTTTATGCTTGGACTGTTGAAATTGTTTAATTTCATGATGCTGTCTTTACTTGTTTATTTATCAGTTGTGACCAATGTCTTAGCAATATCCTCCAATTATTCTGCGTTAATAGGCGCGGCGGTTAGTGAGCTGCGTCCATTGCAGTCAGTTGAATTTTTATCTTCTAATCACGTTTCTGATCTTAATATACTTTACAAAAATATTACATCATCGACTATTGTGAGCACGGATATAATAGGCGCTTCGCCCGCATTAAGTACATCACCTGCATTAGATCCTTCACCAATTCAAAATACCCCAATGGTGTTAAGCATTTTGGCTGCCTTGGTGCTTTTGGGCATTGGCTTAATCGTTACTTATTTTTTGACTGCGCTATTTAAAAAGCAACGAGCCTTTATTGCGATTAAAGAGCGTGATGTAGAGCGGCTTGAACTTGCCTTAAGTGGCAGTGGCGATCAAGTGTGGGATTGGAATATTAGTCACAACACCATTAGTAACTCGTGTCAGCAATTTGATTATCAGGGTTTTACAGATTTAAGCTTAAGTAAAATTCACCCCAATGATCGCGAGCGCACCAAACTTCTTTTAGATCAGCACCTCAATGGTACTATGAGCCAATTTGAAGCCAATTACCGAATCAAGCGTAAAAACGAGCTTGAGCAATGGATATGGATTTTAGACCGTGCAAAGATTGTTGAGTACAATGACGACGGCAGCCCGCACCGCATGGCCGGTACGTTGCGAGATATTACTGCGATTAAACAAGCAGAATTTAAACTCAAGCTGCAAGCCGAAGCTATTGATAACATTTCTGACGCGATTTATATTTTTGATTTAGATTTTAAAGTTGTCGAAGTCAATAAAGCTTTTGAGAGCATCACAGGTTACCAACGCGACCAAGTGGTTGGTAATGGACTTATTTTCAATAGTTATGACCCAAAAACATCGGCCTTAATTCGTGCAAAACTTGAAAAAGGACAACGCTGGAGTGGTGAGGTTAAAGCGCAACGAATAACGGGTGAACAGTACGATGTTTATCTCAATATTAATGTCATCACCAATGAAGATTCTAGCGTCAGTCACTACGTAGCTGCGTGTTCAGACATTACTAGCCGCAAAGCGATTGAAGTTGAATTACGCAATTTATCCAATATCGATCCATTAACTAAGCTGCCAAATCGTTCGTATTTTCAATATGCCCATCGCAATCTTATTCGCCGCGGTCAGCGGCACGCTTTATTAACCTTAGATATTGATAATTTTAAAAAAATAAATGACTCAATGGGCCATGATCAAGGCGATAATTTACTTTGTTTGATTGCAAAAAGAATCGATAAACGCATTAAGTGCCAACATCTATTATGCCGTTTAGGTGGTGATGAGTTTGCTATTTTGCTCGAAGATATTGATCAAATCAGTACAATTACTCAGGTAATTTATGAGATAGAGACTTCATTACAGCAATCCTTTAGCTTTAATGATGCCGAGTTAGTGATGAGTTGCAGCGTTGGTGTTGCAATATTCCCTAACGATGGTGAAAGTACCGAGAATATGCTGCAAAGTGCTGATACCGCGATGTATTATGCTAAATCAGACAGTGGTTTTAGCTATCAGTTTTATAGTGCCTCTATGAATGAGTCGGCGATTCGTCGCTTGCAGGTTGAAAGTCTTATTCGTCAGGCGCTAAAGAATGATTGGTTTGAAGTTTATTACCAACCTAAATATCAGGCTGCAACCTCGCAGTTAACTGGTATGGAGGCCTTGGTACGACTCAATCACCCAGAGCTTGGTATGATAAGTCCAAATGAATTTATTCCTGTGGCCGAAGATACCGGTTTAGTGATTGAAATTGGCGAAATTGTGTTACGTAAAGCCTGTCTTACAACTCAGTACTGGCGTAGTAAGGGCTTGTTTAATGGCCGAGTTGCAGTTAACTTGGCGGCGAAGCAATTTAGTCAGATTGACTTACTTAACCGGATTACTCATATCCTTGAGTGTACTCAGTTACCAGTGACAAATCTTGAGCTTGAAATCACCGAAGGCACCGTAATCGAAGATCCGGAATTGGCTATATCAACCATGCAGCAACTAACGGATATGGGCGTTACATTAGCACTTGATGATTTTGGCACGGGTTATTCGTCATTAAGTTATTTAAAGCGTTTCCCTATTCACACTCTCAAAATTGATAAAGCCTTTATTGATGATTTAACGACTAAGCAAGGTGAGCGACATATGGTGGCGTCGATTATTTCAATTGCCCACAATATGGATTTAACAGTAGTTGCAGAGGGGGTCGAAAAACCTGAACAGCTGGCAATTTTACAGCAATTATCATGCGAAACTATTCAGGGGTTTATTTTTAGTCGGCCACTATCTGAGGCCGACTTTCTATCGTTATTGTTGCAGCAAGAGTTTCAAAAAAAGACCCTAGCTAAACAAATTTAACTTAGGCTAGCACTAAACATCTATGCTGCAGGAAAAAAACTACCTAACACAGCGAGTCTTGATGCACCCGTGACCTGCGGTAAATTAGCCGGTTGGCGCTCGATATAACAATGAGCAAGCCAAGCAAACGCAATACCTTCAACCCACTGTGGTGCTAACCCAAGCGCAGCGGTAGAATCGATAATCGCTGCAGGTAATCTCGCCTTAAGCCTAGCAACTAAATCAAGATTAAAAACTCCGCCACCGCACAAATACAACTCGGTACTTGCGGACAGCTGTTCAACTTCTTGCGCAATCGTCTCTACCGTAAACTGAGCCAGAGTCGCCTGAATATCTGGCGGTGTTAATTGGTTAAAATCATTGAGATGGCAATGTAACCATTGTGCATTAAACAATTCGCGGCCGGTACTTTTTGGGGCGGGCTGACTAAAATAAGGGTGTTGCAACATCTGCTGCAAAAGCTCTGGACTGTGGGTTCCCTGAGCGGCCCAATTACCATCTTGATCGTAAGCTTGCCCTGAATGATGTTGGTTGTACCAATAATCGAGCAAAGTATTGCCTGGTCCAGTATCAAAGCCTGCAATGTCATTACTCGCGGCAGGCAACCAAGTAATATTTGAAATACCACCAATATTTAAAATTACCCGATTAACTTGTTTGGCCCTAAATAACTGCTGATGAAATGCTGGCACCAATGGCGCGCCTTGACCACCTAGTGCAATATCTTTACGGCGAAAGTCAGCAACGGTGTCGATATTGGTCAAAGCTGAAATTACATTAGCGTCACCGATTTGAATAGTAAATGGATGCTCGCCGCTTGGCATGTGACGTACTGTCTGACCGTGCGAACCAATAGCAATTACTTGCTCGGGATTAATTTTTGCCTTGCTTAACAAGTCTAAACTCGCTTGCGAAAATAACTTGCCACAGGCGCTATCACATTGGCCGAGCAAATTAATATCTGCGGTAGTTGGATCGGCCAGCGTATGCAACTTATCAAGCAGGTCGCTGGCAATTGGGTGTTGATGACTGGCGATTAAACGTGGTTTGTTATCAATAAATTCAACCAAAACCGCATCGACACCATCCATACTAGTGCCCGACATTAATCCGATATAATACTGTTTCATTTAATATCTCTGGGCTAAAAGCTGGCCAGCATCACGCGCTTATTGGCATTTAGCTGTTCCATTCTACGTCCGGCCAAGGTTAAAAATGGCCCACGGTCTTTTTTTGCAATCGCTTGTGATTTCGGTAACTTGACCGTTCTTGGGTTGCGATGAACGCCGTTTACTAAGAACTCATAATGTAGGTGGGCACCTGTTACCCGTCCCGTCGAGCCGACGTTGCCAATGCGATCGCCTTGTTTAACTCTAGCGCCTTTCTTGACATAGCGTTTTGATAAGTGAAGATATTTAGTCACGTAACGCTCGCCATGTTTGATCACAACATAGTTACCATTGTACTTATTGTAACTAGAAGCTATTACTGTGCCGCTGCCAGAAGCTACGACAGGCGTACCAGTTTTAGCGGCGTAATCGATACCGCGATGTGGCTTAACAGTTTTAGTGACCGGATGAAGTCGGCGCGGATTAAAGCCTGAGCTAATATATTTAAAATTGACCGGAGAACGTAAAAAAGCCTTGCGCATGCTGCGACCAGTGGCTGAATAGTATTGGTCGTTGCTAGCTCTAATCGCTTGGTAACTTTGACCGCGATTAACAAATTCAGCGGCAATGATATTACCGGTTTTTACCGCAATGCCATCGAGATATTTGGTTTCGTAAATTAAGCTAAATTGGTCGCCTTCACGTATATCTAACCCAAAATCGATATCCCAGCCAAAAATTTGCGCCAAGTTCATAATTAAGCCATCGCTTAAGCCATTTTCGGCCGCGGCATTCCAGAAGTTACTTGTGATCGCTGCGCTGACTATATGCTCACGAGTTTCAAGTTCTCGAACGATTTTTTTTGCTTGATATTTACCTTCTAGTTTGCTGACTTCAAGGCTAGTGACGATATCTTGATGGTAGGTTAATTTGACTAACTGCTGTTGATCGTCGGTTCCAAAATTGAGAGTTTGACCAGGCATTATTTTGGTCAATGCCTTGGTGTCGCTGCCTAAACTGGTGATTTTATATAGGGTGTTGGCGCTAAAACCAGCGCGATTAAAGATCAGTCCTAAATTATCACCCGATTTTACAGTTACTTTTTTCCAACTCAATGGTGGGGGCAGTGTTTGCGCAGATGTCTGTTGTGTTACCTCTTCTGTTACTTGTGCCTCTGTTCGTTGCGCCGAAGCTGTTTTTAGTGCCGGTATTGCCGCTGGCTGCAACTTGTTAAAGGTTGGATTCGCGTTGGTTGGCGTTTGATCAAACACGATATCAGCGGAATAGCGGGTGGCTACTTTTAAGCCGGAACTTGACTGTTGCTCAGTCTGATCGCTAGGCAATAAAAATAAGACAGTCATCACTAAGGCAATGGCTAGCAGCAGTTGCTGATGGCGGCGAGGTAACTTGTGGAAAATTTTTGTCATGACGCTAAGAAAAACCTTGTTTGATGCTCTGATAGGTAACGAAAAGCGTAGCTGAAAGTTTAATTCCAACTAGTAATCTAGTAAGATTAGCAGCTTTATTTATATCCTTAAACCTAGAAGCGGATATTCTGCAGCGAAAAAGTCTCTTTTTTGTCATTTTTTGAAACCTAAGTGGTGTTTTCATCCTGTTTCAATTTATCTAGTTTTAGTTATCAGACGATTTCAGGAGAGCAGTGGATGTCGCAAATAGCCGATGCCTTAGCAGAAATACAACGTGGTGCCGACGAGATTCTTGTCGAAAAAGAGCTGATTGAAAAGCTTAAACTTGACCGACCATTACGGATAAAATTAGGCGCGGATCCAACCGCACCAGATATCCACTTAGGTCATACCGTTATCTTAAACAAGATGCGCCAGTTCCAGCAATTGGGTCATGAAGTTACATTTTTAATTGGCGACTTTACCGCGATGGTTGGTGATCCTACTGGCAAAAATGCCACTAGACCGCCATTAACCAAAGAGCAAGTGCTTAAAAATGCTGAATCTTATACTGAGCAAGTTTTTAAGATTTTAGATCCAGAAAAAACTAAGATTGCGTTTAACTCAACTTGGTTAGAAAAACTGGGTGCGGCAGGCATGATTAAATTGGCGGCGAATCAAACCGTAGCCAGAATGTTAGAGCGTGATGATTTTAAAAAGCGTTATAACAATAATCAACCTATTGCGATTCACGAATTTTTATATCCGTTATTACAAGGTTATGATTCGGTTGCAATGGAAACTGATGTTGAACTAGGCGGAACCGATCAAAAGTTTAACTTATTGATGGGGCGTGAGTTACAAAAAGCTAATGGTCAAAAGCCGCAGTGCGTTATCATGATGCCGCTGCTCGAAGGGCTAGATGGCGTTAAGAAAATGTCGAAGTCGGCTAATAACTACATCGGTATTAATGATGTGCCAAGCGAAATGTTTGGTAAAATCATGTCTATTTCAGACGTATTAATGTGGCGTTATTACGAGTTATTAAGCTTTAGACCACTGGCTGAAATAGAAGGGTTTAAAGCCGATATCGCCGCTGGCGCAAACCCTCGCGATATTAAAATTACCTTGGCAAAAGAGATCATTGCCCGCTTCCACAGTGAAGAAGCTGCGCAACAAGCCCATGATGAGTTTATTTCGCGGTTCCAAAAAGGTGTTATTCCTGATGAGATGCCGGAACATGACTTAGCGCATGCCGACGGTATTGCGATTGCCAACTTATTAAAAGATATTGGCCTAGTTAGCAGCACCTCGGAAGGCATGCGCATGATCAAGCAAGGCGCGGTTAAAATTGACGGTGAAAAGTGTAGCGACAACAAACAAGTTATCGCACAAGGTTTCAGCGGTGTAATCCAGGTGGGTAAGCGCAAGTTTGCCCGCGTGACAATTAGTTAATTCTCGTTATTAGAATAAACGATTGAAAAAGCACAGCCTCGGCTGTGCTTTTTATGTTCAGGACGAACGGTATGTCGCGGTGCCATGGATGGCAATGAGCGACGATGTTCAGGACGAATATAGTTCAATTAAACTCTTTACCTTACAGTAAGGGGAAAGGTTATGATGAGCATGTCTTGATAGAGGAATGCGCATGACTATTCAACTTAATATTTCAGGCTTGCGGTGCAACGGTTGTGCGGGCAAGGTCGAACGACTACTTAACGCAATCGATGGCGTAACCGCTCAGGTGAGCTTCGCGCTTGAACGAGTATCACTAGAACTGGAACAATCACAGCTTCTTATGCAAGTGAAACAGGTGATTGTTGACAATGGTTATCAACTTGCAAGTGCTCAATCTTCATTTCTAGTCAGTGGCTGGAGTTGCGCTGGTTGTGCCAATAAAACCGTTAAGTTATTAGAACAAATTGATGGTGTCACACTGGTAGCTGCTAATGCAGCCACCGAATCCTTAACCATTGAGTACATTGAAGGCGCGGTTAAACCAGCGCAATTTGCCCAAGCAGTTGATTCGTTAGGTTATCAGTTAACACCACAAGCCAATAGCGGCCCTGATCTTGGCGAATCACTCGAACTCAAACATCAACAGCAAAATAGTCATGAGCTTAAGTTGTTGTTGGTTTCCTGTATTTTCACCTTGCCGTTGGTTACCCCAATGATCCTGATGCTATTTAGCATTAGTTTTCATCTTAATCCTTGGCTTGAGCTGGCATTAGCGAGCGTAGTACAGTTTGTTGTTGGCATTAAGTTTTACTGCGGCGCGTGGGTAGCCCTTAAAAACCGTAGCTCCAATATGGATACCTTAGTGGTGTTAGGTACAAGTGCCGCTTACCTTTACAGTATCTATCTAATGATGAGCCTAGGCGACCAAGCCCAAGGTACATTGTACTTTGAGGCCAGTGCGGTAGTGATTACCTTTATTTCGATAGGCAAATGGCTTGAGCGCCAAGCTAAGTTTAATACTGGACAGGTGATCCGCGAGCTAATGGCATTAACACCGGTTAAGGCGCGAGTTCTGCGTAATAAACAAGAGCAACAACTGCCGATTGAGCAAGTGCTGCTTGGCGATATTATCCGAATTTTAGCTGGTGAAAAAATTCCGGCCGACGGCATAATTGTTAGTGGCGAGACCGAAGTTGATGAAGCCTTGGTTACTGGCGAGAGCCTGCCGGTGGTTAAATCAGTAGGTGATAATGTAGTCGCTGGTGCAATTAATGGTCATGGCGTCGTGGAGATTGAGGTTGTTGCTGTTGGCGAGAATTCCAGCATCAGTCAAATCATTAAATTGGTTGAAACGGCGCAAATGACTAAAGCGCCGATCGAGCGTTTAGTCGACCGAGTTGCTGGTTACTTTGTGCCAGTGGTGATGATTATTGCCTTGCTAACAGCGCTGGTATGGCTATGGTTAGGCGCTGGTTTTGAAGTGGCATTAATTAACAGTATTTCGGTGTTAGTGGTGGCTTGCCCTTGTGCGCTTGGCTTGGCGACACCAGCGACCGTAGTAGTTGGTAGTGGCGTTGCGGCAAAAAACGGTATTATTATTCGCGATCCCAAGGCGCTAGAAGTCGCTAGTAAACTTGATATAGTGGCGTTTGATAAAACAGGCACCCTGACAATGGGTAGACCAAGTATTAAAAACATCGATATTGTGGCTGATTATGATCCGGTACTCTTAAGCTCACTGATGCAGTTAAGCGAGCATCCACTGGCGCGAGCTATTGTAAGTCATGGCCAAAGCGATAGTTTAAGCACCCTCGAGATTGATAACTTTAAAGTACTTGTTGGCAAAGGTGTGACGGCAAGTTATCAAGGTCAGCAACTGGTGGCTGGCAATTATGAACTAATGATTGAGCTGGCGATTAGCGGCTTGACCGATGGTTATCAGCAATCAGTCTATAGCCAAATTTTCTTTGCGATAAACGGTAAGTTGCACGCTATTGCCTACTTAGAAGACGCAATACGCCCACTAAGTGCTCTGGCGGTTAAGCACCTGCAACAAGATGGTGTAGCGACGGCTATGTTAAGTGGCGATCATCAAGCGGCGGCAACTCATATTGCACAGCAATTACAGATTGATACGGTTAAAGCCGAGCTAAAACCACAGCACAAGTTAGCGCAATTAGTGCAATGGCAACAGCAAGGCCAGCGGGTTGCAATGGTCGGGGACGGTATTAACGATGCGCCAGCGTTAGCTCAAGCTGATTTAGGCATCGCGATGGGCTCTGGCACTGGGGTCGCAATAGCCAGTGCCGACATTACCTTAATTCGAGATGACCCAATGTTGGTTAGCGCTGCAATAGATATTGCACGGGCGACATGGTCTAAAATAAAACAAAACCTGTTTTTGGCCTTTATCTTTAACTCGCTAGCGATCCCATTGGCAGCAATGGGCGCATTAAGTCCACAATTGGCTGGTTTGGCAATGGCATTAAGCAGTGTGACTGTATTGACAAATGCACTGCTGCTTAAGCGCTGGACTAATGTTAAGAGCTAATGTGAATAGTAAAAACTAACTAGCAATAATATACCCAAAATCATTGGAATTGCAGTGCAGGTTTTATGTTCCGGCAAAACCGTCAAGTATCGAATATTCTGGGAGGAATAATTATGCTGAGCATAGGTCAGGTTTCACAGCAAACTCAATTACCCACTAAAACTATTAGGTATTACGAGGATACCGGGCTGATATCGCCGCCAAAGCGGGGTGATAATGGCTATCGGTTTTATGATGACGACAATATTCGCCAACTTCACTTTGCCAAGGCAGCCCGCCAGGCTGGTTTTTCAATTGCCCAAACTAAGGAATTAGTCACTTTGTTTCGCGATAAAAATCGCGCCAGCAGTGATGTGAAGCAGTTAACGATGAAAAAAATTAGCGAAGTGAAAGAGCGGATTACTGCGATGACTAAGATGTTGAATCAGCTTGAATTACTAGCAGAGCAATGTCATGGCGATGAAAATCCAGAATGTTCAATTTTAGATGGACTACAAAACAGCTCACTTAAATAATATACCAATCGAGGTTGACTATAGAAACAGTTGTCATCCTCGAGATCTATTTATACCAATTCCATTATTTAAGTGATCTATTTTGTAGTGAGGAAAAACGAATTAGAACAAGGCGTTTGTTTTCATATGTAGTTGTTCTACATATGAAATAAACAACGCAGTTATCATTTGTTTTAACCGTGAAAAATGATCACCATTTTTAATGGAATTGGTATTATCGAGGATCTCCAAAGGCTTGCTCGTTAAGTTGATTTTACGACGCGCTAAATAAGATCCCCGCTCAAAAGACAGCGATGTATGGACTCCCACCCCCACTTGGGAGTAACGTATCAAGTGACAAAACTTATACTTGGGAGTCATACATGTTCAATACTAACGTAATCGCCATTGATATTGC
>Ga0105356_10001979_pt1 | contig 20510 bp, 15 predicted proteins | sample GOMGulsemesocosm_3_FD_83502 | JGI IMG/M metagenome (GOLD analysis project Ga0105356, IMG submission 83502) | Methane-oxidizing microbial communities from mesocosms in the Gulf of Mexico - GOM9D Gulf of Mexico | ecosystem: Environmental > Aquatic > Marine > Cold seeps | place: Gulf of Mexico... | reverse complement strand
GTATCGGTTTTTACTTCTACCTTGAACTCTTTATTAGCCGATACCTTAAAGGATTCACCCGTTTTAAAAATTTTAGCTTCTGTTTCATTAGGTAAGGTAACAATTAACTGACCGCTTACGACAGTCATGACTTCTTTTTGTGACGTACCAAAAATATAATTTCCAGAAGCCATAACTCCAATTGTAGAAGACAGACTCTCTCCTTTAAATGGAATCGACTTTACGTTGCCCTCAAAATACTCATTTACATCAAACATACTCATTCCCAAGCTTTATTCTTTATTAAGATAGATCCAAAATATTAAGTGAAATATGTATGTAGATAAAGTGAATAATTTTAAATTAGATACTGCAATATCGGATTATTTAGCTTAATTATAAATTAATTGACTCCGACCCCTTTTTGTTTTTTAGTTTTACCTTTACGAAATAGGAACATTCTGCGAGTATAAATTGTGACCATAAAACATGAATATAAAAATGAACTTAAGAGTTAACCCTATAATTTTTAGTACAAAGGATAAATATCATGTCATCAGAACAAACACCTTATGCCCAGTTTACGAGCTCAGTAATAGCCCAGCCACCTTGTAGAATGATAAATGCCAATATGTATGGTTTTTTTATTAAAGGTGATATTAATAAAATACAAACATATTTAGATGAAACGATAGGTTTAGTTGAGGGCTATTGCTTTAAAGCAATTAGCAAATATTGCATGCTTACATTTACTGATATAGAGAATATAAAACCTACATCAGAGCCTTGGGCTAGCCAAGGTTACTTTCAAGAAACAGATGTTATTGTTTGGTTGCCTGTAGCTAAAATGCAAGGTGATAAAATAAATCATATTTATTGGTACCCTGCATTCATTTGTGTAAATAATGTCTATGCGCTTATAAATGGCCGGGAAACATGGGGATTCAATAAATATCTCTGTGATTATAAAATGCCAGATATTGGCGGTAGCCCTGATTTTTTCTCAATGACGGTTGATGCGTTTAAAACATACTCGCCAGATACTAAAATGGCACCATGTGAACTATTTAATGTAAAAATGGTAGCAAAAGATACTGAAAGCCCAATTGAAAATTTTGTAGATTTAATCAAAGAAGGCATGTCGCTGTTAGAAAATGAAATTGATTTTTTTGACTTAGACGCCTCTGTTTATAAACAATTATTGAGTGGCTTTATTTCTCCTCAAATTGATCAACTATTATTTAAACAACTTCCAGACGGATCTGCCACAAATGCGGTATATCAAGATGTACTGCACTCCCCTTCTGTGATCAAAAAATTTCACACAGGGAAACTCTATTTTCATGAATTTGAGTTTACTTTAAATCAAGTTGATATGTTTCCTTTATCTGACATGTTTGGCATAGAAGTAGGTACTCAAAGGCCTTTATTACCGTTTAATATTTTGTTTGATTTTAACCAAGAAGCGGCGATAAGCCTTTAATTAAAGTGAAGGAGTACATAATGACACAAGAAAAAATAGCAATTTTAGGCGGTGGTGTATCTGCCATGACTGCCGCATTTTATTTAACGGATCAAGCTAATTGGCAAGATAAATATGATATTACTGTATATCAAATGGGGTGGCGTATTGGCGGTAAAGGCGCAAGTGGACGTAATGTGGATTATGCGCAACGAATTGAAGAGCATGGCTTACACATCTGGTTTGGCTTTTATGATAATGCGTTTAGCACAATTCAAAAGGCATATGAATTATTAGAACGACCAGATGGGGCACCACTTCAAACTTGGCAAGATGCATTTAAACAGCAAAGCTTTATCGCTTTGCAAGAGTATATCGAAGATAAATGGCAAACATGGCCTATTGAATTTCCAACTAATAATTTGGTACCTGGTCAAGTAGATGATGAACTTGATGTTTGGGATTTGTTTCGCACGGCTTATATGTGGATAAAACATTTTATATCAGAATTAAGAAATGAAGCCGCAGAGCACAAATTATCAGAAAAAGATGATGATGATGATGATTCTTGGCTTGAAAAAATGGCCAATTTCATTTCAATTGAAAGTAAAGAGCTTGTCGACGATGTTAAAGACTCTATTGAGCATTTAGAAACATTTTTAAAACAGTTGCCCACAAAATTACAAGATAGAAATTCAGATGATCATAATGCAATTAAATTTCTTCTAAAAAGGTTAAGACGTTGGATTATCTCTGAATTTGATGAAATGTTAGATGAAAACGATAAAATTAGACGTTTATTTATTTCTGCAGATTTAGGTTTAACCATTTTAATTGGCATGATTGAAGATGATGTTTTTGAGCATGGTTTTAACGTAATAAACAATTATGATTACAAACAATGGTTACGCAAGCACGGCGCTAATGAAAAATTTACCGTTAACTCTGCACCTGTAAGGGGCTTTTATGATTTAGTTTTTGCATATGAAGAGGGAAGTTTTGATAAACCCAATATCGAAGCTGGCACTATTATTCGCTGCATGATGCGTATTGCATTGAATTATAAAGGAGCCATCATGTGGAAGATGCAAGCTGGTATGGGCGATACCATTTTCACTCCTTTTTATCAGGCGTTACAAGATCGAGGAGTTAAGTTTGAGTATTTTAATAAGGTGGAAAACATAACAGCACAAGATGGTTGTGTCGATACAATTCAAATCACACAACAAGTTGCACTTAAAGATGGCATCACAAATTATAACCCTTTAGTAAATGTACCTGTCAAAGGATATGAATTGGATCTTGCATGTTGGCCTGATAGACCAAACTACAGCCAAATTAATGATGAGCAAGCTGATTTATTACAGCAACATAATATTAATTTAGAATCATTTTGGACAAATTGGCCTGATGTTTATCAAGCTCATTTTGGTCAAGCTTTACCGCAAAAAACACTAAAGAATGGTATTGATTTCGATAAGGTTATATTTGGTATCTCTGTTGGTTCTCTGCCATTTATTTGCTCCGATTTATTAGATAAAAGCCCAGGTTTAAAAACCATGAGTGATAAAGTAAAAACAGTAGTTACTCAGGCTTATCAGGTATGGGGTGATAAAACTCTAAATGAATTAGGTTGGAAATACACGCCTGATGATGGTGAAGAACCTGTATTAAGTGGTTTTGTTGAACCTTTTGACACTTGGGCATCTATGGATCAACTACTCGATAAAGAGACTTGGCCTTCATCTCTTGAGCCAAAAAATGTAGCCTATTTTTGTAGTGTTATGCCAATGAGTCATTTTCCGCCTAAAACTGATCATTTGTTTCCTGTGCAATGTAAATTGGAAGTAAAAAACAATGCAATTGGGAATTTAAAAAATTCTATCTACAATTTGTGGACTGAAGTGGCACAGCCAGGTGAATTTGATTGGTCAATATTAATAGACCCAGATAACCAAGTTGGTGAAGAGAGGTTTAACAGTCAATTTTGGCGTGCGAATATTGACCCATCTGAGCATTATGTGATGTCGGTAGTTGATAGTAGTCAATATAGATTAGAGACAGATCAAACTGGATTTGATAACTTTTATATAACAGGAGATTGGATTCAAACAGGCTTAAATGCGGGGTGTGTTGAAGCGGCAACCATGGCGGGTATGCAAACATCGCGATCTATTTGTGGTCATCCGGAACATATTTCTGGCGAAAAAGACTTTTAAGTCTATATTTATTGTGTAGGGTTTTTAGAGCCTTACGCAACTGCATCTTAAGTGATTTAAGATGAAATAATACGGTTAACTGCTAGCCATTTATATTTAGACGAGGGATCCCGTGAAAAAAACTTCTCTGATTATTTTATCTTCTTCTTTGTTATTACCCCAAGCTATTGCTGATGATAGTGTTAAAGAAATAGAGGTAATTGAAGTTAAGGCGCAAAAGCGAACTCAGAATATTAATGATGTTGCAATTTCACTTACGATAATAGAGGGTAAGTCACTCTCAGATCAAAATATTAAAGATACAACCGCTTTATCTAGTCAAGCAGCCAATTTTAAAATAACCCAAAATGCAGCTGAAGGTACGCCTCCTGCGATTAATATCCGTGGTGTTGGCAGCATGGATTATAATACCTCAACAACTTCTCCAGTGGGGGTCTATGTCGATAACATCGCTGGGGGCTCGGCTAATTCTCAATTAGTTAATTTATATGATGTTGATTCAATTGAAATTCTCAAAGGTCCTCAGGGAACGTTATTTGGCCGTAATACCACAGGTGGTGCTGTATTAATTAATACAAAGCGACCAGAAAGTGAATTTGGTGGCTATCTATCAGTAGGCTTTGCTCAGCGAGATCATATAAAGTTTGAAGGTGCCGTTAATTTACCGGTTAATGATCATATTTATACCCGTTTAGCTATTAATCATCAGGAATATGACTATTCAATTACAAATTTATATGATGGTGCGCCAGAAGCGAAAATGGAGCAAACTCATGGTCGATTTTCATTTTTAGCCAATTTTGATAAGTTAGAAGTTTTTGGTAAAGTACATGTCGAAAAATGGGATGGTACAGTACAACCAGTAGGTAATATAGGTGTTTATAAACAATTGAGCCCTACTCCTACTTTATGTTCTCCTGATGAGGCTGGTTCATCACAATGTACTGATGCATTTGGTTTTAATGATGGTTCTAATGATTTTTATGATGTATCTGTCAATAATAATATCAATAATAACAGTCCGCATAAAACTGATAGTTGGGGTGCAGATCTCAATCTTAATTATCAACTAACAGATAATAGCTACCTAGTCAGTATTAGTAGCTTTAATACCTTAGACCGCATTCATTTTTTTAATAGTGATGGCAGCCCAGCTTCTTTGGTTGAGGGTGGGCAAAATGTTTATACCGATGTTTATTCGCAAGAATTACGCTATCACTTAGAGTTAGAGCAAGCGTATTTTATCGTTGGCGGTTTTTATTTAGATGAGTCATTAACGCAAGATAACTTTTTAGATTTATTTAGAGACTTTAGAGCTGTAGATTCGCTATTTAGTAACGCTGCAACTTTTTTTTATGATAATGAAATAGAGACAGAAGTTGCTGCTGTCTTTGCACATATAGATTATGATTTTAATGATCAAACAACCCTCTCTACAGGACTTAGATACACAGAAGAAAATATTGATTACCGCGCTATAGGTACTATTAATGTGCCATTATCTGTTGATGATCAAACTGGATTAACTGTACCTGGTTGGAATGAACCAGGTACAGTTAAAGATGACAATGTTTCTGGGAAAATATCAATAAACCATAAATTCAATTCAAACTTCACTACATTTCTTAGCTATTCGCGAGGTTATAAAAGTGGTGGTTATAATGGCGCAATTATCACTTCTCAAGAAGAAGCACTGCGTAATGACTATGGCGCTGAGACTTTAGATGCTATTGAGTTTGGAAGTCGAATACATTGGGATAATGACAATGCCTATTTATATTTAGCGGTATTTAATTATGATTATCAAGACCAGCAGGTTTTCATGAACCAAGCTGCAATATCCCCTACTGCCCCACCCATTCAATTATTAGATAACGTAGGTGAGTCAAATTTATATGGCGCAGAAGCTGAATTAAAGTGGCAATTAACCTCTCAGTTTAATATACAGCTAGGAGTTGGTTATTTACCTGAAGCGAACCTTGAGGAGTTTGTTAATGCAAAAGGTGAAACCATTACTGATAATCGTTTGCCTTTCACTTCAAAGTGGAATGTGAATGGCTTTGTAGATTATGTTTTACCGGTGAGTGATTCAGAGGTTTTATTTCAATTGAACTTCGATCATCAATCGGACTTTTACTTTGATCAAAACCAAAATAGTTATGCCTCTCAGCAAGATTATACATTAATTAATGCACGCATTGCGTATGAAATGGATAATTGGAGCATGGCTCTTTGGGGAAAAAATATCACTAATGAAGAATACAGTAACCTTAAATTTGATCTCGTTGGCTTGTTAGGCATGTTACAGGATTTTAAAGATGAATCTCGTCAATTTGGTGTAGATATTAATTATTCTTTTTAATTGTTTTTATTGAATTTTTTAGTGTTTAGGTTGTATATTAATCAATATTAACAATTATGCTTTGTGGAATTTTCATTTTTGGGTAAATTATTTAAATTTTTAACTATTGTTTTTTGTTCTCTCATTTTGTTTTCTCATTTTTCATGGGCGAACGAAAGTCGGCTACCTGCTTTATCTCTAAGTGATATATCAAATAAAGATATCAGCCAAATGGTTTCTTATTATAAATTTGATAAAGGCAGTTTACCAACAGCCCAATCTGATATCCCATTATGGCTTACGACACTAAAAGAACACGGCTCTACTGATATTTTTGGAGATAAATATATTGCTGTTTTCACAATTGAAAACAATACAAAAAAAACAAACTGGTTTATTTATCCTTATGGTTCGGTTGTAGAAAATATTGAAATTCACTCATATCAAAGTCTATCTCATACAAAAGATACAACGGGCTATAACCATAATAACAATCTTAACTTCCACTATGGGAATAAAGTTTTACTTGAGCCAAACAGTATCAATACAATTCTCATTCTATTTGAAAGTGACTTTTTCTTTGCGCCAATTAAACTTATTATTTCCCCTGAAGCACAAGCGAAATCTTCCATTGAATTAGAAAATATTATTTTATTATTATGCTTAGGTGTTGCCCTAGCGCTAAGTGTATATAACTTATTTATTTTTATTGGTAGTGGTGAACGCATGTATTTATTTTATGCGCTTGCGACATTTTGCTATATGTGGGGTTGGGTACATGTTTTTGGTGTATTAGAACTCATAACACAAAACCTCTATCCAAACTGGTTAATGCCACCATTTTTACTCGGTGCGTTGTGCACAGCATATTTTGCGATAGATTTCTTAAATTTAAAAGGTAACTACCCAAAACTCACAATTACCCTATATGCCATTGCTATTTTTTCACTCATATCTACGCCATTTTCATTTTTCAACCCAAGCTTAGGTCTTCTATTAGCTTCTGTTGGGACTGGGCTAATTTTAACTATCGGACTAATCGCGGGCATTATTTGTTGGCTAAATGGTTACGGCCCTGCTAAATACTTTGTATTGGCATTTTTAGCGATGGTTATCCCTAATATGGTTGGAAATATGATTAACCTAGGCTTATTACCGGGGATTAATCTAAATATTTACTTATTAGGTTTAATGGGGAATACCGTAGATAGCCTATTACTTGCTTTTGCTTTAGCCGAAAAAGTAAAAATGACGAATTCGGAAAATATTGATTTAACTCAAAATTTAGAGAAAAAAGTACTACATCGTACAGAAGAGCTTAAAAAAGCAACGGAAAAGGCAGAAAAAGCAACGAATGCAAAATCAGATTTTTTAGCAAAAATGAGCCATGAAATTAGAACACCTATGAATGCGGTAATAGGTTTAAGTCGATTGACTCTAAAAACGTCATTAGACACTAAACAAAAAGATTATGTAGATAAAATATTAGATTCAGGGGAGTCATTGCTAGGGTTAATAAATGATATTTTGGATTTTTCTAAGATTGAGGCTGGTAAATTAACAATAGAAAATAAATCTTTTGAAGTACATAAACTATTAAGAAGAGCTGTTAATTTAAGCGCTATAAATGCGCATACAAAAGGTTTAGAGTTAATCACAGATATAGACCCAAATATTCCACCTGTTTTGATTGGAGACCCATTAAGGCTACAGCAAATCATTGTTAATTTAGTTAATAATGCCGTTAAATTTACACAAACAGGTGCTGTTTGCATCAAGATGGAAATTAAATATGAAATTGATTCAAAAATAACATTATTGTGCTCTGTCATCGATACTGGTATTGGCATGAATCAAGAGCAACAAAGTCGCATGTTTAAAACATTCTCTCAAGCTGATGAGTCAGTAACACGAAAGTACGGAGGCACTGGCTTAGGACTCGCTATTTGTAAGCAGCTTTGTGAATTAATGGGTGGAGAAATTGGCCTGCAAAGCGAGCTAGGAGATGGTTCTACATTTTATTTTACAGTTGAAGTGCAAAAATGTGAGCAAAAGTCAGTAGTTCAAACAATAAATAAAGCCACAGTAGCAAAATTAAAAGTTTTAGTTGTTGATGATATGAGCTTAGCTCGAACCGTTATTATTGAGTTGTTAGATAAACTCGGAATAAAAGCAGATCAAACTGATAATGGTTTTGATGCAATTGAACTCGTTAAAGAAAAAATACAAAACAAAAATCCTTATGATCTAGTTTTTATGGACTGGAGGATGCCCGAAATGGATGGCATTGAAACTTCTCGTTTAATTCATGAGAAATGTGAAGGGAAGTTACCGCATATTTTAATGGTATCGACTTACGATAAAGAGGAAGTTAATTCACAATTAGATGGCACAGTAATCAATCAATTTATTGAAAAACCAATCAATCAGTCCGCATTAGTCGATGCAATTACCAATGCGTTGATCTCTGATGAACTTGATATGAGTGATACAACACCAAAAACAGAATATATCCCTAATTTTTCATCATCTCATATATTATTAGTTGAAGATAACGCGATAAATCGACAAGTTGCACTCGGTTTTTTAAGTGATACTAAAGTTAAAGTTGATATTGCAGAGAATGGCCGTATTGCATTAGAAAAACTCTCATTGTGTGAATATGACTTAGTATTAATGGATATTCAAATGCCCGAAATGGATGGGCTTACAGCCATGGGGGAAATTAACAAAATTCCTAAGTTGTTTAATTTACCCGTAATTGCCATGACGGCTCATGCGATGCCAGCTGATGTTGTTAGAAGTAAAGAGGCTGGAATGTTATCACATGTTAGTAAACCAATAGAGCCTGATATTTTATTTAATACTTTAGCTAATTATTTGGATGTTGTAGAAGATAAAACGCTTGTTCTAGATAGCAACAATTTCCAAGACACTTCAAACTCTCAAAATAAAATATTAAAAAAATTGAATTTAATTAAGGTTATAGATTTACATCAAGCTTTAAATAATATGAATGGACGAATAGAGCTTTATTTAAGTTTAATTAAAGATTTTATTAAAGATCAACAAGACTGTATCGAGCAATTGGATAACCTATTTAATAGTAAAAAGTTAAATGAAATTTATTTAGTTGTACACTCCTTAAAATCTAATTCAGCTTATTTGGGGGCATATGATTTATCACAAGCCTGCGAAAAACTAGAAACATCCCTAGGTGAAGGTCGATGGGAGCAAGACCATTTATTGAATGTTAAGTCACAAATCCCTCCCCTACTCAGTGAGCTGACTGCTGCTTTTGATGATATTATTATGGAAAAAGAAACCTTTTCAATTGAAAAGTTAAAGTTTGAATTAGAAGAAATTATTGTTTTATTGCGCTCTTCTGATTTTACAGTAGAAGAACGGCTGCAGAACCTCTATACATTTTGTAAAAAAACTGACTATGAGAATATTATTTTAAGTATTATCCAAAATGTAGATGATATTGAATTTGAAGAGGCAACCAGTACTACACTTAAATTGTTAAAAGAGCTTGATGTGGTATTTAATGAATAAACAACAAAAAGTACTGATCATCGATGATGAAAAAACAAATCTAAAAATCTTAAGTGGGATTTTAAAAGATGAAGTTGAAGTGATTCTTGCTAAAGATGGTGAGTCTGGCTTTTATAAAGCCATAGAAACAAAACCTGATCTTATTTTACTTGATGTCATTATGCCGGTATTAAATGGTTTTGAAGTCATTGAAAAACTTAAAAATGAAGAGAGAACAAGTAATATACCGGTTATTTTTGTGACTGGTCAGTTAGATGTTCAACAGGAAGAAAAAGGGCTAGAGTTAGGTGCATGTGATTATATTCAAAAACCTTTTCATGTTGAAATATTAAAAGCGAGAGTCAGGTTACATTTACGTATGACTAAACAAAGGGACTTATTGGAAAAATTAGCAAATATTGATCCTTTAACTTCTGTTGCTAATCGACGTTTATATGATCAAACTTTTAGTTTTCAATGGATCAAAGCTATAGAACAACAGAGTATTTTTTCCTTGGTAGTAATTGATATTGATGATTTCAAAAAATATAATGATTATTTTGGACATGCCGCAGGCGACCGTGCTCTAGAAAAAGTTGCAACGGCTATGGCTAATATTTTATTAAACTCAAATAATTTTATTGCACGTTATGGTGGAGAAGAATTTGTAGCTTTATTACCAAATACATCAGCTTGTGAAGCGATAGATATTATGAAAACGTGTTTGCAAGCCGTAGAAGATTTAAATATATCTCATGACCCTTCAATAGGGCGCGAACACTTAACCGTTAGTTTAGGTGGGGTAAGCTATTTACCTATCGATGAAAGTTGTCAGGATACTTTGTTTAAAATTGCTGATGATATGTTGTTTGAAGCGAAATCAAATGGTAAAAATCAAGTTATTTGGCAAGATTGTTTAAAGGGAAATTAATTTCATGGAATTGGAAATGACTCAACCTACAATTTTATTAGTCGATGATGAAAAGGCTAATTTGAAAGTTTTAAGCGAACTTTTAAAAACTGACGCACATATTTGTCTGGCTGTTAGTGGTCAGCAAGCCATAGATAAAAGTCTAACTTTGAATCCCGATCTTATTTTACTTGATGTTGTAATGCCTGGAATGGATGGATTTGAAACGATTAAAAAACTTAAATCTATCAAAGAAACCTCAGAGATCCCGATTATTTTTATTACGGGATTAAGCTCTTCAGAAAAAGAAAAGCTAGGCCTAACATTAGGTGCAGTCGATTATATTTATAAGCCTTTTAACTCTGAAGTTGTTAAGGCGCGTGTTGCAACGCAGTTAAAAATAATTAGACAAAGAAATGAACTACAAAAACTATCTCAAGAATTAGCACACGCGAGTGAAATAAAAAGTCGTTTTTTAGCAAATATGAGTCATGAAATTCGTACGCCTTTGACTGCAGTCATAGGTTATGCAGAATCAATTTTGGCCGGTGAAATTGATGCCGAAGAGCAATATAATGCCATTTCAATTATCAATAATAGTGGGCAGCATTTATTATCTCTTTTAAATGATATTTTGGATATCTCAAAAGTTGAGGCTGATAAATTAGATGTCGAACTTTTACCTACTAAGCTATTTAAACTGATCGAAGAAGTTAAGTTACTCGTTGGCGATAAAGCCTTACATAAAGGCATTGAATTTACGATTAAATATCAATTTCCATTACCATCAAAATTGATAACAGATCCCACCAGATTAAAACAAATTTTAATTAACTTACTCAATAATGCGATTAATTTCACTGATCAAGGTTTTGTTCATTTAGTGATACAGAATAGCCCTCCTTTTTTGCAGTTTTCAATTGAAGATTCTGGTATCGGGATTAATACAAAGGATTTAAGTAAACTTTTTATCGCATTTTCACAAGTAAATAACGTTGCTAAAAACAATGTTGGTGGTACAGGGTTAGGATTAAATATTTCTAAATATTTATCGGAAAAGTTGGGCGGCAATATCAGTGTATTAAGTAAAGAAGGGGAAGGAAGCTGCTTTACTGTCAATATAAGCCTTAAAGAAGCCGATGATTGTATTTGGCTAAATAGTCAAACTGAAGTTGATAATGTGCTTGTAATGCCTTGTAGTGGCGTTAAATCACAAAGTAAACTCAAAGGAAGTATTTTATTAGCTGAAGATGATAAAGGGCTAAGAAAACTATTTACACTTATTTTAGTCAAGCTAGGCTTAACTGTTACGACCGTTGAAGATGGAGAAAAATTAGTTGAGGCAGCTTTAGAGACTGAATATGATCTTATTTTAAGTGATATTCATATGCCAAACATGGGAGGAATTGAAGCGATGAATTTAATTAAGTCTACAGGCTGTGAGACTCCTTTTGTCGCATTGACGGCAAATGCGATGACACATGAAACTGCACACTATTTAGAGGCGGGTTTTAGTGAATATTTATCTAAACCAATACAAAGAGAAAAGCTTGTTCAAGTTATAAATAATTACTTAGACATAAATTCAACTATCGATGAGATAGATATCCCAGAAAGTAATTTATGCCAATTAAAAAATGCTTTTTTAGATGATTTACCTTGTGATATAAAAAATATAAAAAATGCATTTTTACAAAAAGACTGGCGAAAACTTATGTTTTTCGCTCATAGTTTAAATGGTACTTCTGCAGTTTTTGAGTTTGATGAGATAACTGTATTGGCTGCAAAACTTGAAAATGGTTTACAGACGGGAGAGTTTCCTAATAATAGTGTGAAAATGAAGATGCTAATTGAAAATTTATCTAGAACTTATTACAGTATTACTCAAAAGAAAATTCCCCTTACCTGAAATTTATAAATTGCATTTTGTAAAGGGGGTTTACGATGCTATTTAGTCCAACTTGTCACGATTACATTTTTGTAAATTGATTTACTATCGTCCAACTCAGTATTATATTCAGCAAGAGTTTCTCCTTTTTCACTTTCAAATCCACAGTATGTGCTTTCATTAGGTTCTTTCGAATATTTATTAATGACATGGTCTCTAAAATGGGTTTGATATGTTTCTAATAGATCGTAATTTCCGTGAAAAACATCTGTGAAATAAACCGAACTATTTAGATCATCTGTTACCATGCAAAAAATCCAATCCGTATTCTGAGAGCTTGCAATGCTAGATAAAGAAAGAAAAAGTGTTGAAGTTAGTAGGTACTTTACTTTTGTCATTATTAATAACTCTTTTGTTTTTATTAATAATTGCTCATAAGTTGAACTATTGCAAATCATTTGTTGCAAAATTGTAACTTAATTGCTTTTAAACGTGTTTTTTTGAAGACTATCTATATCAATGAACTCTATACTTTAAGGCTTTAAACTTTATAAGTTAATAATATGGATCTTGAATCTTTAGAAATTTAGGGGGGAAGAGTGTTTATACTATTCCTGTTAATAAAGAGATCACTCCGCGGGAATTCAAAGCGCTTTAGGCAAGACATTGGTTGTAGGTAATGGTTGTTCTCTTATTAAAATCAATAACGATGCATAAATCGCTTTGAAACCCGGCTCGAAGGAGTCTTTGAGGATTTAGACTTCGTTGTTATACCAGTTAGAAATAGAGTAACCATTCCTTCACTGACATGCCTAGAATTGTAAAACCTCACAGGCTCTGACTGGTCACTTATTTAATGGGATTGGTATTATTATGACTTTAAAGAGGCAACTTAATGATTATATACATTAAAAAACCGGTTCTCACCGGTATTTTAAGTTTGTATATTAGTCGTTCATTTTATAACTATGGCATTGTGGTAAACGTTTTGTACATCTTCAGCGTTGTCTAATAAGGCCATGAATTTTTCAAATAATATTACATCATCCCCAGATATCTCTGTGTCCGTTTGAGGGATAAATGTAATTTCATCGATCTCAAATTTAATTCCTTCAAATGACTCGGTTAAAGTCGTTTTGGCTTTGAAATATTCGGTAGGAGGCACAAATACAGATACCTTTGAATCTTCAACTTCAACATCAGTCACATCTACATCAGCCATCATTAATGCTTCTAAAACAGCTTCATCATCATCACCCGAAAAACCAAAAACTGCATGGTGGTCAAACATGTGAGCAACTGTACCTGGGCCACCAATTTTTGATTTCGACTTAGTGAATGCATTTCGAACATCTTGAATTGTTCGTTTAGGATTGTCGGTTAAACAGTCAACAATAACCATAATTCCGCCAGGACCAAAACCTTCATAACGTGCAGAAGAATAATCCTCCCCTGCCCCACCAGTTGATTTTTCAATTGCTTTTTGAATAACATGAGCAGGAACTTGATCTTTTTTTGCTTTTTCGATTAGCTGTTGCAAACTTAAGTTTGCGATAGGATCGGCACCGCCACTTTTTGCACATGCGTATATCGCTTTACCATATTTAGAGTTAACTTTACTTTTAGCCGCTGCAGTTTTTTCCATTGAAACTTGGCGTACAACAAATGCTCTGCCCATCTTATCACTCTTAATCAATAATCAATTTAATAGTTTGATTCTAACAATTACTGAGAGTCAGGGCTAGAACATGGTTTTAAAATTTATAGACGTTATGATTAATAAAAAAATATCAGAGTCAATTTAACATAATATGTTTTAAGTCCAATTTAAGTTAAATCAGCAAGGTTATTAAAATCGATAACTAGCAGATAAGATCCAAAAATTGCCAACCTCATCATGATTGGAAAAGCCATAACCCGCACTTATCTCCATTTCCATTGTGAAATAATATTGCGCAGATAAATCAATATAAGTGCCCTTTCTTTCCTTTGTATCATGACTAATACCTAGAGATAATGAAGAAAAGTCAATTGGATAATATGTAAGCGTTGCAGATTGATATTCTAAAAAAGCTTCATCTTCAATTGCGGTTGAATATTCAAATGTAATATTTTGATCATTGTTTAACTCAAATAATTTTTTTGCGCTAAATAAAATATATTCATCCCAACCTTCACCTTTAGAGAAACTCGTTGTTGCTGATATTCGTAAAAAATCATCGAGATAATGTCCTGCCGTAAGCGATGCATCCTGGAAGCTATTACCACCTTGTAAATTGGTACTGATATCTACGTATGTGTTTTCATTGAAAAATTGAGTTCTGCCTAAAATGCCTAAAGTTGAATCCTTTATATCTATTTCTAGGGCTGCAACATACCAAGATGATGTTTTATTTAAATATGCAGCTTCAGCTAAAGGCCCTTTTATAGAAATTTGTTTATCAAAGTGTTCTATGGTTAAAGCATAAATATTGATGTCATTTGACTTTTTGAGCTTTTGTAATGCAATGCCTGTATTTATTTCAGTTTTAAAATTGGCAAACGAGTAAGGGGCTAAAATTAAGGAGAATAAAAAAAATACTGATTTCACGGTTCGTTCCAATGTACCTGATATGTTGTGTATTTTAAATATATGAGTGAAAAAAGAAAGATTAAAAATGTATGAAAATGTTTTATTGGTACCAAAAGCAAATCAAAGCTGTTGAGATCAATATAGTCACCTCTTTTAATGAGAGGTGACTGTTATTTTGTAGGCTTATTTATCTTCAAACTTGGTTTCAAGCCAAATATCTTCGCCACTGAAAGTTAAGGTTTTAACCTTGCCTTTGCCTTCAACATTTACCATATTAACTTGTGCAGGCCACAAGTCACGTAAAGCACCATGTGACATACGAAAACCTTTTACAGAGTCAGGGACTTTAATTTCTTGATAAACCCAAAAAAATTGCCCATCAAGTTGATGTCCTACTGAGTTTAATTGCAATTTTTTATTGGTTAATGTTTCAAGCTTAAATTGCTTTTCAACATAATTAGAAAATGTATCTTGTGTTTCTTTATCTGAAATTAAATCAGCGTGGTTATGTCTACCAGGTGACTTTTTAAATAAATGACTAACTGCATGTTCTGCATCATGTAAATAAAATCGATGCATGACTTCTATGTTATTTGTTCTATCGTTAAATAACACAGTTGTAATAGCCGCTTTAAGTTGATGAGCGTTTACGGCGCTCGTCAACATTAAACATACTAAGCCGAGGAGTGATTTCCTCATTTTTTGTCCTCAGTGAGTGGTTTTTCTTTTTTATCTTCGTTTTTTTTTATTTCAGTTTTAATATCTTTCATGATATCGCGATTAACTTTCCCTTTATTTTTCTTAGACTTGTAAACTTCGATACGAGAAGGAATAATACGACGTGGATAATAGTTATTTTCAACATCTATATCCGCTGTTAACCAAGAGGCATCAACACTGATATCTTTTAGTTCTTTATTTTTATCAGTTACGATAAGTTTTTGAACCTTTTTAGGTGAACGACGCCAAATTTCAGCTGGAATATATTTATCTTCAACCGTGCCGTCAGTGTAAGTTAGCTGTAGTAATATTGGCATCACTAAACCCCCTAGGTTAGAAAACTCAAGCACATAGTAATTTTTATCTTCTTTTACTGCACGCTCTAATGTTTTACGTTCCCATGGTTTTAAACCTTTTAGGAATTTATTATAAGAATTTCGTTCTTTATTTGTTACGGTAAAACGATCATTGTCATCATAGAAGTCCGATATATCTTGATTTTTATCAATCCAAAGGTCACGGCCTTCCGCTTTATTGCGTTCAACAAATTGTGAAATCGGTTTATTAAGTTCTGCTTCACGTAAGCGAGCATAATCGATATCTGGATTTTTAGTATCTAAACGTAATTTGTATACGCGATCAATTGAAATATCAACATGATCAGTACTGTAGAACCAACCACGCCAGAACCAATCTAAATCAACACCTGAAGCTTCTTCCATTGTTCTAAAGAAATCTGATGGAGTAGGGCGCTTATATTTCCATCTTTGTGCGTATTCTTTAAATGCAAAATCAAATAATTCACGCCCTAAAATAACTTCTCGTAAAATATTTAAAGCAACTGCTGGTTTTGCATATGCATTACGTCCAAAGTTTAAAATGCTGTCAGATTGCGTCATAATTGGTACTTGGCGCTCTGATTTCATATATGGCACTATGTCACGTGCTTCTACTCCCCAAGGGATAGTAGGATCCCACTCACGACCAGCAATGCCATCTAAAAAGCTATTTAAGCCTTCATCCATCCAAGTCCATTGTCTTTCATCAGAATTGACTATCATAGGGAAGTAGATATGCCCCACTTCATGGATCACAACACCAATCAAAAATCGTTTTTCAGCTTGGGTATAAGTACGGGTACCATCATCATGTAATTCAGTTCTTGGGCCATTAAAAGTGATCATTGGATATTCCATGCCACCGACCGGTCCGTTTACTGATTGCGCTACAGGATATGGGTAATCAAATGAGAATCTTGAATATACTTCCATTGTATGCACGATCGATTCTGTAGAATATTTTTTCCATAAGTCACCACCATCTACAGGGAAAAATGACATCGCCATTACAAGCGGTTGTTCATCGCCTCCTTGCTGATAACCTTTGGCATCCCAAATAAATTTACGAGAAGAAGCCCATGCAAAGTCTCGTACTTTTTCTGCGGTAAATTTCCATGTTTTTGTTTTTGATGTGCCTTCTTTTTCATTCTCTAAGGCTTCTTCTTCAGTCACTATAAATACTGGACGTTTTGAGGTTTCAGCTTTTTCTAAACGTTGGCGCTGTGCTTTAGTAAGTACACGACTTGCATTTTCTAATTCACCGGTAGCAGATACAATATGATCTGCAGGAACGGTTAGTTCAACGTCGTAGTTACCAAATTCTAAAGTAAATTCACCACTGCCTAAGAATGCTTTGTTAGTCCAAGCTTCATAATCGGTATAAGCAGCTAAACGTGGAAACCATTGTGCTAACAAAAAGATGTCGTTGCCATCTTTTTCAAAGTGTTCATAGCCCGCACGTGCGCCTACAGCATCTTCTTCTGCTATGTTAAATGCAAAATCCATTGAAAATTTGAGACTTTTTCCAGGCTTTAATGGTTTTTTAAGATCAACACGCATTAATGTACCAACAACAGTGGCTTTTAACGCATTGCCAGAACTGTCTTTTACTTTTGCAATTTCATAACCTAATTCGGTATCTGCCATGAATTGCTGGCGACGTAGTTTATTTAAGCTTATTTTAGCTTTACCTTTATCAGGACTTGATTGTAATTTGGTTCTAACTGTTGATGTTAATTCTGCAATTGAATCACTTTTAAATATATTTTGATCCAGCTGTAACCATAGATACTTTAATGTATCTGGTGAATTATTTTTATATGAGATACTTTGATGAGCAGTTAAACGGCGTTTCTTTTCGTCTAATGTTGCTTTAATCTTGTAATCAACTTTTTGCTGCCAATATTGTGCTCCTGGCTCACCAGCTGCATTTCTATAAACATTAGGAGTTGGTAGTGCTTGACCTAGTTGGCGAAATTTATCTTCAAAGTCACCTTTTGTTTGATTGATTGCTGACGCATTAACACTCATGGTTAATGGCAACATAATTGCGGCTGCAATTAATGATACTTTATTGCTCATAACGTTCCTGATATAAGTTTATATTTTTTGATTAATTCGTCTATTTTCCAAACTAGCAGTAAAAAAGCAATTTTTAATCGATAAAGGTCGTTAATATGCGATGAATTATTTAAATATGCGTTCAGGCTTTATTCAGGGACATGCATTTATTCTAAGGTTAAAAATTAAACGTCGTTTTAGGTGGTGTTATGTATTTTTATATTTTACAAAAAGATGATTTTTTTACTGTAATAGAAGCAGATGAAAAGTTGTTTTTGGCCTATGAAAAACAAGGTTATGCTTATATCAATAAAGTAGCGGCTAAAAACAAAAAGTCAGCGATCAAATTAATTTCTAAACCTCTCATTAAACCTAAGTTACTTATAAGTTTGTTTGTATCAATTTGGGTTTTATCTGTGGCTATTTTCATTTTAAAAATGTAAAGGGGGTTTACAGTTTTAGGGGGGAAAAAAGTCATACTTTTAGTTAGAACATCTTTTTTTAATTTATTTCACATTTATCACTATTAATAGTTGATATTACCCCCTAAATATCATTAAAATGCCACACTTTTTACAGGGATATGTATAAGAAATGAAATGAATGATCAGAATCTATTCATTTTTATAAAAATAGCAATAATGTGGTGTACTTATGGATTTTTATATCCTGAAAAAAAATAACGAATTAACAGCCATTCCCGCAGAAGAAAGAAAATGTAAAGAATATTTAAATTCTGGCTATAGCTATGTAAATAAAGTAGCTGCTTGTACTGAAACTGCAGCTGTAAAAAAACAGTTAAGTGAAACAAATCGAGTTCAACCATTATTTATTGGTATTGCGCTTCTAATCGTTGCTCTTAGTACATTCTATTTTTTAATATAAAAGAACAGTGCATTTATTTAATGAGTTAGTATAAATCTGTTTTTTACTAACTTAAGATTTGATATCAATCACTTTCTATTTATATCTTAATCATTATCTTTTAATTTTATTTTTACCTAGGCAATAAATGAAATTTAATATATTTCGATTATCAAGCCTTTTAAACACCAGTCAATAGCCTCATATCACACGATTACGTAATTAAATAATAAATAATAAATAATAAATAAAATACGGGTGTTATTTATTATCACAAAAGAACTGTTGACACCTTCATTATTATTTCACATCGATTTTTAGTTTATAAATCGTGGATAATTATTACTTAATAAAATTTTGATCTAAAAAACTTCGTTAAACACAATTACTTTGTAAAAGTTGAATCAGTTTATTTTTTAATGCAAATTATATCTGCATTTATAAAAGATGGTGATTGTTTACAAATGGGCATAGCTTCGGTCCTTGATGCTGTGATTGCATTACCATTAACTGCAAGCAAAGTTGCAATATCACGAATAGTTGCTGTTTTAAGTGAAGGAGTTGTGACAACACGCTCATGTCCAATATATTGTAACTGAATATGGTGCTGTAAATTTAAGATGTAAAAGCTTAGGTGAACTCGCTAATCCCTAATCGAACATCCTGATTTTAGATCGTATTTTTACTAACTAAGAGTCTATGTAAACCCCCTTTACATAAACTCTTTGTTAAGGGGCCAATTTCTGAGTTTTTTATATTTTACACCCGTATTTGTACTTTGAGAGTGATAAAGCACTATATCAGTGAATTGAACCCTTATACTTGGAGAGTGAACAATATTCGGATATTCAGATGTTTTTCTGGCGACGGTAATATGTGGTTTGTATTCTAAATGATTTAATTTCACTCCCGCACTCATAACAATTTCATTTAATTGTTCTACTAAAATAAGCAAAGATTTTGGAACTTGTTCAGGTTTTAAAAATAGCACTTTGGGTTTTTTAAATAATCCTATTTCGGTAAAAGTTAAATATATATTTTGAGTTTGAATATGATTTAATTTTGCAATCAAATCTTGCTCTATTTCTAAATCAATATTCCCTAAAAAGCATAAAGTAAGATGGAGGTTGTCAGTTATTACTGGAGAGGTTAAAGCAGGTAAAGCCTTCTCTCGCCATAAGGTAATAGCGCATTTTTCAAAGTCAGGCACTTCTAGCGCAATAAATAATCGCTTCATTACAACTATGCTTTCACAAATTTATAATGGCTAATTATAGTTTAAACTGACTCATTTTGTTTCACTTAGGGTTAATAAATTAATTTTTTATAAAAAGGGTTATAACTTGTAATATATTTAGACGTTAACTAAAGCTTAATCTTAGTAAATGGAGCCTCCCCCATTTACTAAGATTAAATATGGTGCTAAACCTTTCGCTTATAAGGTGTAATATTGAATGATTTAAAGGGTCTTTGCTGTGATTTAATCGTTAAGTTCTTTTTTCATAATAAACAGCTTCAATATCCCCTAAAGGATCTTTATGAATATAAGTTTTGATGTATTTCATACCTAGTTTTGTCATTATTTTTATTGAAGCTAAGTTGCCTTCCAATGCGATAGC
>Ga0105356_10001976_pt1 | contig 20511 bp, 18 predicted proteins | sample GOMGulsemesocosm_3_FD_83502 | JGI IMG/M metagenome (GOLD analysis project Ga0105356, IMG submission 83502) | Methane-oxidizing microbial communities from mesocosms in the Gulf of Mexico - GOM9D Gulf of Mexico | ecosystem: Environmental > Aquatic > Marine > Cold seeps | place: Gulf of Mexico... | reverse complement strand
GTTTCGCTATCACAGCCGCTTAAACCTAGCGCACTCATAATAGCCAAACTAAGAACTAACTTTTTCATTTTTTCTCCCCAAAGCCTAGTAATTGTTTTATCTTTTTATTTTTACAATGTAATTTAAAAATTTGTTATGGAAATTCTGACAGAAAATCATCGATGAAGATGACTCATTGTTAATTTTAACAGAGAAACGCACGTCAAAACCAACTTGTTAGACCAGTTAAACTTACCGTAACCGCCTGCCTTGCGCCAGTCTTTTTTACTGTTTTTAGTAAAAAGTTCTTCTCTATAACAGCTACTTTATCTAACAAGTTTAAAAACTATCCTATATAAAGCAAATTTTACTCGTCATTAAAAAGGCCAAAGCGTAGAATAACCGCCATAATTTGTTTATGAATAAAGAAAATGTTTGATTATTCCCCAAAAGACAATGCACTTGCTAATAAAACGATTTTAATCACCGGCGCTGGTGCTGGTATTGGCAGAGCTGCCGCCCTAACCTATGCCAAGCTAGGTGCTACCGTTATTTTATTAGGTAAAACGGTCAGTAAATTAGAGAGCGTTTACGATGAAATAATTGCGCTTGAATTAGCTGAGCCGGCCATTATTCCACTCGATTTAAAAGGGGCAACGAAGCAAAACTATATTGATATGTCGGCTACCATTGCCAGCCAATTTGGCAAATTAGATGGTGCACTGCTTAATGCTTCGGTATTAGGAGAATTAACCCCTTTTGCACAAATTCATGAGCAAACCTTTAATGATGTAATGCAAGTAAATGTGAATGCTCAATATTTATTGACGCAAGCCTTAATCCCTACGCTACAGCTTGCAGAGCATGCTTCATTAGTATTTACTTCTTCTAGCGTTGGTAGTCAAGGGCGCGCTTACTGGGGCCCTTATAGCATTTCAAAATTTGCCACTGAAGGCATGATGCAAGTGATTGCTGATGAATATGAAGACACTAATTTACGTACTAATGCGATTAACCCTGGCGCAACTAATACTAACATGCGTGCTAGTGCTTACCCTGCCGAAGATAAAGAGCAATTAGCAACTGCCGAAGATATTATGCCGTTATATATTTACTTAATGGCTGATGACAGTAAGACTATTAACGGAAAGACCCTAAAAGCACAATAAATAGTATTAATTTATTCACCTCAAGTAAGTGCTATAAAATTAAAAAAGGCTGTAATGAACTATTCATTACAGCCTTTTATTTACCTAACTATTTATCCTAGTAAGTCAACTACCTTAATTCTCTACGCAGTATTTTTCCGACATTGGTTTTAGGTAACTCTTCTCTAAATTCGACTAGCCTTGGAACTTTATAATTAGTTAAATTTTCTCTACAGTGCTTAATTAATATTTCTTCGGTTAAGTCATCATGCTTGGCGACCACAAATATTTTCACCATTTCGCCACTCGCGTCATGAGGAACACCAATAGCAGCCGCTTCAACAACGCCATCGTGCATCATTACCACTTCTTCTATTTCATTAGGAAAAACATTAAAACCTGAAACAATGATCATATCTTTTTTGCGATCAACAATAGTGAAATGACCTTGTTCGTCAACACAGGCTACATCACCTGTTGCTAGCCAGCCATCTTTTAGAATATCGTTGGTTGCGTCTTCTCGGTTATAATAGCCTGCCATTACTTGCGGGCCTTTAACCCACATTTCTCCAGCTTCCCCCATGGGTGCTTCACTGCCGTCATCAAGGATAATTTTGATATCAGTAGATGGCGCAGGTACACCAATGGTACCACTGTAGCTGTCTTGGTTATAAGGACTTAAGCTCACCATAGGTGAACACTCTGTTAATCCGTAACCTTCTAATAACCGGGTGCCGGTCACTTGTTGCCAGCGTTCGGCAACGGGGCGTTGTACCGCCATACCACCACCTAGTGACATTTTAAGATTAGAGAAGTCTAAATCTTTAAAACCAGGCGTGTTTAATAAACCATTAAATAAGGTGTTCACCCCAGTAATGGCGGTAAAGGTATATTTGTTTAATTCTTTGATAAAAGCCGGCATATCACGTGGATTAGTGATTAATAAGTTAGTGCCACCTAAGGTGATAAACGTTAAGCAATTCGCTGTCAGTGCAAAGATATGATAAAGCGGTAACGCGGTAACCACTAACTCACTGCCTTCTTCTAATAAAGGTTTTATCGCCGCTTTCGCTTGCTCTAAATTAGCGACCATATTGCGGTGGGTCAGCATTGCCCCTTTCGATACGCCGGTGGTACCACCGGTGTATTGTAAAAAGGCTAAATCATCACCACTCACTTCAACAGGTGTTAGCGTTAACGCACTACCTTTTGCTAAAACGGTATTAAAACGAACAGCACTGGGTAAGTTAAATGCAGGTACCATTTTTTTCACATATTTAACAACCGCATTAACTAGCGTGCCTTTTACCAAACCAAGGCGATCCCCAAGTGAAGTCATAATGACATGCTCCACCGGCGTTTTAGCAATTACTTTTTCTAAGGTTTGGGCAAAGTTCTCAATAATCAGCATCGCTTTCGTGCCTGAATCTTTGAGCTGGTGTTCTAACTCTCGCGCGGTATAGAGAGGGTTAACATTAACAACCGTTAATCCAGCTAATAAAGCACCAAATAACGCAATAGGGTATTGCAGCGTATTAGGTACCATAATGGCAAATTTATCGCCTTTTTTTAGCCCTAAATCTTGTTGTAAATAAGCGGCGAAATCATTCGCTTGAACGGCCAGCTCGGTATACGAAATTTTAGCGCCCATATTAATAAACGCTGTTCTATCACCATACTGAGCGGTATATTTATTAAACATAGCGAGTAAGGACGAGTATTTATCTGGGTTTATATCGAATGGAACTCCAGGCGGGTAACTTTTTTCTAACCAGATTTTTTCCACAACGCTATCCTCAAAGGTTAATTTGTCGCTAGCTATAGTGTAGCGCACAGATTATATTTTTTTATTTCTACTTCATTTACGATGAAGCTTTTAATTTCTGCCACAGTTTTATCAAATTTTAACTGATAGTACCAGTTAAATTTAAACGCTTGTTTGAATTTAATGCGAAAAATAGAGTTTTAACTCGAATGTCGACTACTTTCCACTATGTATATCTCGGCTAAAGTAATTTACTATGCCGACAAATATCCTTATTAGGTAAATTCCTAGGTTAAAAACTGCTTAATAAGTTGTGCGGTTTGCTCGGGTTTTTCCATATGAACATGATGGCCGCCGGGTAATTCGTAACGAGAAAATTGCTCAAACAACGGGCCAAATACTTCAATGCCTGAACTGACCATATCCATGCCTTTATCACCATAGATAAGCTGTACCGGACATTTAATATCGCGAATGAACTGCTGAGCTTGCGCTAGGCTCATACGGTAAGGCGAAGTATTACGCAGACGACTATCACTACGCCATCGATAACCTTGTTCTTCTTTAAGTAATCCACGGCCAACCAATAGTTTTGCTTGCTCGTAACCTAAGTCTGACACCGCGACGCGTGCCTTAATGGCAGAGTCCGCACTCGGGTGTAATTTTTTACTGCTACTATTTTTTTTAAGATTATTTTTATAGCGACTTAGCATCCCTTCTCTGAGTTGTTTAGTGGTTTGCTCTGCCTCTGCATTAATGAAGCCAATCGAATCAAGTAAAGTGACTGATTTTACCTTCTCAGGAAAAGCGGCCGCAAATGCACTGGCGACCATCCCCCCCATAGAGTGAGCGACAATATCAACTTGCTGCCAGTTATTTAATTCGAATAGTTGCAATAAATCATAAACCCAATCAACAAAGTGATAATGGGCATCTAGACTACGGTGAGTTGAATTACCATGCCCAGGCCAATCAATGGCAATAACATGTTTTTCTGGCAGGTGTTGTTCGAAGTGTGGTATCAGTGGTAAGAAACTCGCGGCGTTATCAAGCCAGCCATGTAAGCAAAGTACTAGATTATTTGAATTTTCGTCGCTACCACACGCTAGCCCCTGTAATGACATGGCGTCAAAAGTATAATGAACTTCGGTTACTCTATTATTGCTAGCCATTAGCAAGATCCTATTTTTTTTGTTGTTTATAAAGCGAATACAGCGCTAACAGCGCAATAATAAACCAAGTTAACACCCAGAAAATCTCAGGCATAAATGTTGTCGAGGCCAATGCCGCGCCATCACCAATGTGTCGACCATCAAGTAAATATATTGGGCTGGATAAGCTATTCAGTAATATCAGTAAACCAAATAACTGCATTAGCTTTTGTAAATAATGGGCTTTCTTTACTTTTAGTGTCACTAAAAATACCGCCATCAGAATCGCTAAAATAAACCAAGTAAGTAAATCTCGCCCCCAAAATACAATGGAGCTAACCAATAACGCTAAAATCACCATTAAGAACGCTTGTGCATAACGATGATGCATAGTGGATAACTTATAAATTCCCCAGCCCCACAACGTTGCACCAGCATAGCCAAAAAAGCTAATCGCGAGTCTACTGCCCCCTTGAGTGGTACATAAACCAGCGCCGTTAGCAAAAAGTTGAATACTGACGACTTTGCCACCCGTTAACAGCGCTGCAATACCATGACTAATTTCGTGAAAATAGCTTTCCAACCAATTAAAGGGAATTGACACTAACGGCAGTTGACGAAAAATAACAGCGGCGAATAATAAAATGAAAAATTGATATCTTTGCCACAGGTTTGATGATTTATGGCTGGTATTCTCTGATGAAAACTTGGACATTGTGGCTCGATTAAAGAAGAAGATGAATAGTGGATAAGTAATGGCTGATTAGCCGTGTGTTTATAAGCTAACCGCTAAGCAAGAAGAATGAAAATCAAGCAAACAAATCAACACCTAATAAGTGTTGTACCGACTCACGTTGCGCTAAATTACCAATAGTTTGATAACTTGCTACCGCCGTTTCATTATGTACTGAAGGTTTATCACGGCCGGTTGCTGAAAATTGCGTTTTACTCGATTGTGATTGTTTATTTTGTTCAAATAACGCAATAGCTTGTTCATTAACGGCTAAGTTCTTAGAAGCTAGCGTTTGAGCAGCTAAGTCGTGAGCTACCTGATTCTCTTTTACCGCTGCCGCCTGCTGCTTTTTATCCGTAGCACTGCCCACAGCAAATTCGGTGCTTTTAGGCACGGTATTTTGTTGATTATTCAGCGTTGACTTTGATAATTGCTCAAACCTGACGGCTTGAGCAGCAGTGCTAGAAATATGCATAGCTTTAATTTAGCAAACTATTCTCGTCCGGGCAATTTTTTCCAAGATACTGTATCACGTACATAAACTGGCTGTGCTTCTTCAGCGCTAACCCCTTCGCCATTATTCAACGCTGCAACCCCGATCACCAACATCGCCTCGGCACTTGGAAATAAAACCTCAGGAGTCCCTTGATTACTTTTTAACGGTGATAATTTTTCCTGATAAGCATCCCAGCCGGTACCAACCCCGTATACTGGCAAAGTAAACTGTTCTGGCAAACGTGCACTAACGTGCTCAGGCGGGGTAACCGCTTCGGCTTGATTATCATTAAGTACTTGTGGTTGCATAATATTATTATTGTCGAGTACGAAATGGCCGTTATACACTTCACTCATGCGAGCATCTATGCAGGCAAAGACACTGGTTTGTTGCTGTTGCATAAAAGCTAATTGCGCCATCGCCTGTAAACTAGAAACACCAACCACAGGTAATTCTGCTGCAAACGCTAACCCTTGCGCAACACCAACACCAATACGAACACCGGTAAAGCTACCGGGACCACGACCAAAAATTAAGCCATCGCATTGCGCTAAGCTAATACCTGCTTCCGTTAATAATTCATCAACCATAGGTAATAAACGCAAACTGTGCGATTGCGGACATAATTCATAACGACTATAGACTTTGCTATTAACTTGTACTGCGACTGAACAAGCTTCGGTTGAGGCATCGATGGCCAAATAATTCACAGGTAATTCCTTAACATTTATTGCTCACTGTAATCATGATGATAATTACAGCTTTACTGATAACAGCCACTCAAATAGAGCGACATCAACTTTTCTTATGAAGCTAAACAAAAGCACTATTTACGCGTTAACGAATGGTGCTTAAAAACTGTTTAGCCTGATCTAAATCTCGACTTCTTTTCATATCGGGCAAACTTTTCAAAAAGGTTTGCCCGTAAGGGCGATTTACCAAACGGTTATCGCAGATAACCATTACGCCACGATCACTAACATCGCGAATCAAGCGCCCTACCCCTTGCTTCAGTGCAATAACCGCTTGGGGTAATTGTATTTGAGCAAAGGCATCACCACCTTGTCGCCTGACATCTTCACATCGTGCTTGCAGTAACGGATCATCAGGAGAGGCAAAAGGTAGTTTATCTATAATAACACAAGTGAGTTTATCACCTCTAACATCAATACCTTCCCAAAAGCTTGCCGTTGCTAGCAACACGGCTTTTGGCGTATTAACAAACTGTTCTAATAAAACGCGCTTGGCCATCTGCCCTTGCACCAACAAAGGGTTATCAATTTGCTCACTGAGCAGCTCGGCCACTTGGTTCATCACACGATAACTGGTAAACAGCATAAAACAAGCGCCATCACTGGCTGCAATTAACGGTTGGGCTAATTTTGCTAAATGTTGTGCCCTATTTCGATCATTCGCTTCCGGTAAATACCTTGGCACAATTAATTGTGATTGCTGTTGATAGTCAAATGGGCTTTCTAATAATAATTGATTAGCGCCCTGTAAACCAAGATGCTCAGCAAAATGATCGAAGCGATTATCTACCGCTAACGTTGCTGAAGTGAAAATCCAACCGGCACCCGACTCTTTAATATATGTACTAAATTTGTCAGCAACACTGAGCGGCGTTAAATGTAGCACCACATGACGAGCGGTAGTTTCATACCAAAAGCTCATGCCGTTAACATTTACATTTGTCATCACCTCGTATTGCGCCAGTAAACTGACGGCACGATCAAAACAACTATCAATGGCTTCATTTCTAGAAACACATAATTTGATCACTTGATATAAAAAGTCTAAGTCGACTTTTAACTGTTCAAACTTGCGCACAAACTGTTGTTGTTGATATTTTTCACGCCAATTTCCCCGCTCAGTATCGTAATTAAACAGTAAGCGGAACTCTTGGCAGGTTTTTTGTAATTTTTGAGCCGCTAAACCTAACTGCTTAACATCTGCTAATTTACTGCGGTGTATTTGTAAAACATCAACACATAAATCAACCAATTGACGAGTAGAAAACGACTCACCAAAATAATCAGACGCAATATCACCTATTTGATGTGCCTCATCAAACACCATCACTTGTGCTTTAGGGATCAGTTCACCAAAGCCGGTATCTTTCAACGCCATGTCAGCAAAGAATAAGTGATGATTAACCACAATTAAATCAGCATCTATCGCCTTTTGACGAGCCTTAACTAAATAGCAGCTTTCAAAATCAGGACAATCTTTCGCTAGGCAGTTATCAATAGTGCTAGTGACAAAGGGAAATACCGCCGAGTCTTCAGTAACATTTACTAGTTCACCAATATCACCGCTTTGAGTGCTATTAGCCCAAGTTTTTACTTTCACTAAATCCGCTAAGGTATTGGCATCTAATTGACCGCGAGTTTCTTGATATTGCGCTAAACGATTACGACATAAATAATTCGAACGCCCTTTTAATAGCGCGACCTGAACATTACTGGCAAGCGCTTTTTTAACTAACGGAATATCTTTATGGAAGAGTTGCTCTTGGAGATTTTTAGTACCGGTTGAAATGATAATTTTGGTATTTAGTTCGTCACCACTTCCAGAGGAATTAACACTAAGAAACGCTGGAATTAAATAAGCAAACGTTTTACCGGTTCCGGTACCTGCTTCGACAATTAATGATGATTGCTTTTCAATGGCCTGTTCAACTTCAAGTGCCATATCTGTTTGTGCTTGGCGAGGCGAAAATCCCTCAATAGCTTTCGCTAAAGCGCCATCTTTTGAAAATGCGTGAGCAACAAGAGTCATGGAAAACGTTAAGGTTAGCTAGTAAATAGAAGAAGGGTAATTATACTGCTTTAAGGTTAAACATAAAGATCTAAATGCTTAATGCCTTTTTTTAACTCTTGCTGTTGTTGCTGACTTCTTTGAGTTTTTTTGTGCTCAGGCGCATAGTCTTTTGCTGCTTCATTTTCACTATCCTCTTTGATTAGTGACACTGCTTTATCATGCTGCTGGTATTGTTTTTCTTGGCGGGTTTGTTCATGGTGCTGCTGTTGGTTTGAAGCATTAGCCTGTTGGTCTTGCTCGCCAAAGTAGTAGTCATGGTTTTCAAGATGATCTAAATCCTCTTTTAGATTGCTCGCGCCAGCTTCTTTTAATAATGCTTTCACCTTTAACGTTGTCGGTTTAATCGGTGTTTGAATTAAGCGTGTTAACTGCGTGGTAAAAATATCCATAAGCGTGCAACCTTATCAATCCGATAAAAAATCCCCTCGGCCTTTATAGTATAAGTAAACACCTAATTTAAGCATAACAGGTGAACTCCTAATAAAAGTGCCATAGTATATTTATATATCGCCCAAAAAATATAAAGCTTTAATATCGTCCGCTGCGTTAGTTAACTAACGGCTATTACAGGCCGCTGCAACGAACACAGCCAACGCAACCAACGCAACCAACGCCAAGGTTAAAATAAATGAGTCACCGCACCATCACTATTAACCACCACTGCTTTAGTTAACAACTGATTTTTCTGTAAATACTTTCCAATAGTAGTGAAAGTAGTGGTAACAACGTTACCGGAATGATCTTTGGTTGAGACATCATCAATAAACCAATTTCCTAGCATCAACTTAAATGGACTCGCTTTTACCCGCTGAGCACTAAAGTGCTGCTTGGCATTACCTTTAAGCTGCTCAATATCGGTTGTTTGATAAATACCCGCATTGATAATATTTAACGTATGCTCAGTACAATTTTGAAAGGTATTATTAAACGGGTTAGCAATCACCGAATAGTTTTCATTATGCAGCAGCTGATCTTGTTTATTAACAAATACATTTACGATACGCTGCTGTAGCTCAGGCGTAGGGATAATAATACCCGCTTTTAAGCTGTTAACTCCCCAAAAGAAATCAACCGGATAATCTATCATTAATTCACTTTTATCTAGCTGACCTTCTTTTTGGTAGAGATTGTGAATAGCGTAACCCGCCACCACTTCCCCTGTATCAAGTGTTATTGATGAATACACCGCAATAGCGGTATGAGTAAAGCTAATTCCCTGAGGCAAGTCTTTTTCTGGTCTGCCAACTCTGCCGATGATAAATGCGCGGGCACCTTCTTGCGCCGCAAAGCGCTCTACGTTTTTAGCAAATTTATCGACCGCAGCCACTGAAAATTTTAGTTCGGTATTTTGCGCACTACCTGCTAATGCTGGTAGCGAACAAAATGCTGAGCTAAACACCAAACTATACACTGAAGTCACTAGTATCGCGGCAATCGCGTTCTTTAATAAGGGACTCATTATAGTTGCTCCTGTTTATTTACCTTCATCACCTCAGCAGGAGAAGGAGCAACGGTAATGGTTTTATCAGTAATGACTAAAGGTGCTACCGATTTTTCTAGTAAAGCATTACCGAGCTTTAACGAAGCCTTTCCAGCAACACCAACAACGATCAGTGGCGTCGCCATAACGGCACTGCCGACCTTAGCACTGGCGACTACCCCATGTGCAGCAGCTAACGCTGAATGTTTACTTGCAGTACTTCCATGTTGTGAGGCGCCGCTGTTGGCAGTCACTTGTAGACTTGTGATTGATAATGCAATGAATGATATTTGAGTTAATAGGTTAGTAAATGCTTTCATCTTGCTTCCTTTTATCGTTTGATTGAGTTGTTAAAACAACAGCAATTATGAACTCGGAATTGTTTAAATAAACCAAAACGGTTAATGTATAAATATAATCGACCATAAGTATAGGAATATAATACTTGAGCCAGTTAATGGAAGTGTGTGAAACCTTAAAATCAACCTTAAAACAGCAAGGAATCACTTATAAAGTTTTGGCAAAACAGTTACAGATGAGTGAAGCCAATGTAAAACGGATGTTTTCACAGCAACAGTTCTCACTGGGGAGGTTAGAAGAAATGTGTACTGTGGTTGGCTTTAGTTTATCGGATTTATTTTTGTTGGTTGCCAACCAAAAGAAAAAGCTCGTGCAATTAACGCCAGCGCAAGAGCAGGAGTTGGTAGATGATACTAAACTGTTTCTAGTGGCAGCCTGCGTGAGAGACGGTTGGCGTTTTGACGAAATAATTGATCATTATCATATTGATCAATTTGAATGCGTGCAGCTATTAGCAAAGCTCGACCGATTAAAAATGATCCAACTGTTGCCTAATAACGAATATAAGATATTAATAGCACAAAACTTTCAGTGGTTAGCCAATGGCCCATTAGAAAAGTATATGGAAAACAATGGTATTAATACCTTTATGGCCTCAAGCTTTACCGAGGAAAATAACTTTCGTTTTTACCTTCGTGGTACCTATAGTCAAACCTCAATCAGCATTATTGAGCGCAAACTTAATCAACTAAAAAAAGAAGTCGCCTTGCTTAACCAAGAAGATGCGTCACTTCCTTTAGATAAGCGTCAGCATATTGGTTTACTATTAGCGATGCGCCCGTGGGAGTTACCGCAATTTAACGCGCTACGCAGACGTTAACTTGCTATTACTTAGAAGCTACCACGTGACTCTTAAATCTAACGCTTCGCCCGTTCTACCGTAACACGCCGACATAACGAAAAAGTCACCAATAATTCTCATATATTTTGGCTCTCCACTAAAGGGGATGTTGGTTAAATCTATCTCGGTGTTCACTCCATATGGGGTGCCCTTTGCAGCATATTGACTGACCAGCAGCTCTTCGCTAGTATCACCAAAAATACCGTTATCATTGAGATCTATCCAAATTCGCCACTGGGTCGAGTTTTCTGTGGCTAAGCTAACGCCTTCAATATCAACGACTACTTTAGCTGAAGAATTTAAGTGCATAACATTATCTGTGTAATCAAACTCACTCGGATCATACCCGAGCTTGTTACCATCAAATGAAACCTTAGTGATGGTCTCATCTTCAGTCGATGTGCTTATTGGGCAATATTGATCGGTAACATCAAGCACACGCGTGAAAGTGTCTTGATCGTTTGATTGATCGGTTACGGCCAACGTTACCTGATAATTGCCTGATGCGGCATAAGTATGCTCAGGGCTTTGTTCTGTGGAGGAATTGCCATCACCAAAATTCCACAACCATTGTGTTACTTGGCTGGTGGAGCGGCTGCTGTCACTAAACGCGGTGCGTAACTTAAATTGTTCAACGCTAAAGTGGCTCAATGCACCTTGTTCGAACAATTGTATTTTAACGGTTTTAAAGGCGGCGATAACATCTTCAGCGGGTAAACCCGCTAAAACTGCATGCTCTTTAATACACTCGGCGGCTTCCGTCAACGTAGATTGTGCGCGCCAACACTGCTTTGCTGATGCTAAATAGACTTGATACGTTTGCGCTAAGCCCCACTGATTTGACAATAAGTAAAAAGGGTAACTGATCATGCCAATGCGGAGGTAAAAATTGTCACCCCCGTCATCATAATCAAGAAAACTCGCTATCGCGCCACTTTCGGTTTCAATTTTATCCAGCTGCCGGATTAGCCCGTGAGACTCTGCCCCGTGAAGCCAATTATCGCTATGACCGGTAAACTCATATTTAGCCATCACCGCAGAAATATCACTAAAGGCTTCATGAAGGGTGCGGGCATCAGTACTTAGTTCGCGTTGGTACATATTTAAATCGGAAATTCGATTTAAAACCCCATGACCTACTTCGTGGGCAATGGCATCGAGTGGCGCCATAGAGTAATACAAACCGTACGCATCGCCGAAATTAGCATAGGCACCATCCCAATAAGCCGGATAAGCAAACTCATTGCCATAGTGAACACGAAGCCTGATTTTTTCAGCCAATGGTGGCTCACCTAGGTATTTAACAAAACTATCGTACACGAGTGTGCCGTAAAACATCGCATCATTGAGCGTTGAATATGTCCACACGCCGATATCATCTTCAATAACATCTGAGTTATGAACTGGCGTCTGATCACAAAGAAAAGCGTATGGGGCAAAAGCATCATCATCGGCTTGATTGGGCATATTGTTACCGGCATTATCTTCCCAAGCTTGATCAATGGTATTGTTCATATTGATAACACTGACTAAACCGTTATCAAATTGGCACAGCCCACCTTGTTGATTAGAACGCTGAATGGCAATAGCTGGGCGATCGCTACCATATTCCCACGATTGCTGTTCATTACCACCAAAACCTGACATGGCAGCATTACTGGTAAAATCATGAAACGAAATATAGTGTCCTTGCGCTGCCTGACCAATGTCGTTATGTGGATATACTATCAAGCCACTAATATTCTCAGGGATATCTGTTTGAGCGGGTATTTCAACTTGATAGACACTCGTTGCTGCCGTTTTCAGCCAAGGCTCTCCTTGCTGCTCGCCAGCAGTATTTGCCCAGTACAACCATAAAGACTCAACTTTTGCGGGGTCGTCAGCAATAATGTCAGCCGCCTCAATCACCACAGTACCAGCTAGTTTTCCGGCGTCACCATCTTGATCACGAAAATAGGCATGAGTGATATGATTAACCGGTAGTTGGGTTACCGGTGAGGGGGGCTCTTCTATCGGTGGAGGATCTTCTACCGGTGGCGGATCAATAATAGGAGGCTCTTCTATCGGCGGTAGCTCTTTAGGCGATGGCTCGGAGCCGCCTCCACACGCAGTAATCAATAATAGTAACGTAATAAGCGATAAGGTTTTAACATAAACCTTGGCATGAGTAGGCATAAACTGTCCGTAGTTGAGAAGCTATCATTAATCATTGGCGCGAATGATAGGCTAAATAATGAAGCCATATTGTAATGAGTCAGCGACAAATATCGACTGTAATTTGTAAGCGAATGTTAAAGCGAGTATCGAGACTAACCACCCCGTTATTGGTTGTCGCTCGTTAATCAGGTAGAATAAAATGCTGACAATATCATGGTACAAATCCTGATAATAAACCTGATAATATATCTGATAATATATCTGATAATAAATCTGATATAAGTTCTGATAATAAACCTGATTTAAGTTTTGATATTAGTCCTGATATAAGTCCTGATATAAGTCCTGATATAACGTAGCAGTTTAATTACTACCGACAATAATCATCGTATAAAAGCTTAGGAATATTTGATGAAAAACTTGCAGCAATTTTTTAACCCAACTTATCCCGCAGCTTATACCGCAACTTAGTGCGGTACTCTCCCTATTAATTATTGCAACTACTTGCCATGCAACAGCAACAACTTCATACCCAGCAGCCACTACCGAGATAACTATTCATTCCCAAGGTAAACGTATGTCTGGCTTTATTTATCACCCGCAAGGTGCCGGCCCACATCCAACGGTGTTACTACTTCATGGTTACCCGGGTAATGAGAAGAATCTCGACTTTGCGCAAGCAATGCGAGCAAAGGGCTGGAATGTCGCCTTTTTCCATTATCGTGGCGCTTGGGGTAGCGAAGGCGAATTTTCATTTAGCAATGCTGAGCAAGACGTGCAGGCTGTTTTGCATTATTTATCGGATCCCAAAAATACCACCGAGCTTAGAGTGAATCCCACATTAATTTCTACGGTTGGTCATAGCATGGGCGGTCATATGTCGATTGCTGGCATACTTGATAATGCCGCAGTTAACTGTTCAGTGGCTTGGGATGGCGCCAATTTAGGTGCCAATGGCGTTGGTTTTGTTAATGATCCCAATACCGATATTCCATGGAAAAGCTATGGCGATACCTTGTTTATGCTTAATGGTTGGTCTGGCGCTAAAGCGCAGCAAGAAACAAAGCAATTTGCCAGCGAATTAGATTTGATCAACAGAGCGAAGAACATTAACGCTCGGCCAGTATTATTGATTGGCGCTAACACCACAGTGATCCCTCAGCAGTTACATATCGAGCCACTATATCATGCGCTAAAAGCGACGCCGAACAGCCAAGTTAGCTATCAAGTCATTGAAGATGATCACAGCTTCAGCGCATCAAGAGCTGAGCTAATTAATACCACGGCAAGCTTTTTAACTAAACACTGTAAATAGCGAGTAACACTGTAAGGAAATGCAGTCACGCTAATAGCTAAGGTTAAAGTATAGGCATAACTATTCACAATCAATAACAAAGCTTAGCGGTGAACATGTCAAGTCAGCGTTTTATTTGTTAATGCTATTATGCCAACACTTCAGCATCAATAAAAACGTTAACTAGCTGCTTTTGGTTGAGCACTCATTTGCGCTGCTGGCATGCACTTCCCTTGCTGCCAATGTTCTTGGAGCTGCTGTTTAAAGCTTATAATTTCTGCTCGCTGGGTTAATAGGCCTTTCATTAACCTTTCCACTTCAAGTAAGCGATTATCCAGTTGCTGCAATACTTTATCGTGATCTAAGCCGGTCGTGTCATTGCTATCCGCTAATACGGTCAAAATATCTTCTAAACTAAACCCGAGCCGCTTAGCACACTGAATACTTGCTACACGTTGCACACTGGCGTCGTTATAATAACGATAGCCATTGATATTTCTACTTGCCTTAGGTAGCAAACCTTTGCTTTCATAAAAGCGAATAGTATGTGCCGCTACACCACTTATTTTCGCTAATTCACCAATTTTCATTATTGATACTCTTCGTCATATTCACCATTGACATTAAAGTTAACTTTAAGCTTATACTCTAGCAAAATCCACTTTATTAATTCCCCTGATCAGGAGCCTTGCATGAGTAATGCTGTATTTACCCCACTAACCTTACCTAACGGCACAATTCTACCAAATCGTTTGGCCAAAGCCGCAATGGAAGAGAATATGGCTGCGCCGAACCACTTACCCGGTGAGCATATTTTTCAGTTATATAAAACGTGGGCTGCTGGGGGAGCGGGTTTGTTAATTACCGGTAATGTGATGATAGATCACCGTGCCATGACTGGCCCTGGCGGCATTGCGCTTGAAGCAGAAACCCCCTTAGCGCCTTTTATAACGTGGGCTAAAGCCGCTAAGCAACAACATAGTGCTAAACACTATATTAAACACGACACTAAACACGACACTAAAATATGGATGCAAATTAATCATCCCGGCCGACAAGTGTATGCCGCCATGGGCGGGCAAGTATTGTCTCCTTCTGATATTGCGCTGAATATGGGAAAACACAGTAAGTTATTTGGCAAACCTAGCCCGATGACTGAAAATGACATTCAATCAGTTATACAACGGTTTGTAACCACCGCTTATCGCGCCGTAGAAGCAGGCTTTGATGGTATACAAATTCACGCGGCGCATGGTTACTTGTTGTCGCAGTTTCTATCTCCGCTCACCAATAAGCGCACCGATAGCTGGGGTGGTAGCCTTGAAAACCGTGCTCGTTTATTGTTTGAGGTGATTAAAGCAGTACAAAAAGCCTTGCCTGCACATACCGCCATCTCAGTTAAACTCAATTCTGCTGATTTTCAACGTGGCGGTTTCGATTCAAATGAGGCCTTAGCGGTGGTTAAAACCCTCGAAGCGCTTAAGGTTGATTTAGTTGAGCTATCCGGCGGTAGCTATGAAAGCCCAGCGATGCAGGGGAATACTGCCGATGGCAGTACCTTAGCACGAGAAGCCTATTTTCTAGCGTTTGCGAAAAGTATCGCCAAAGAAACGACCACGCCAATGATGACCACCGGCGGTATTATCCGTTTACCTGTTGCACAAAAAGTACTCGATGAAGGCGTAGCTATGGTCGGCATAGGCCGCGCATTAGCCTTTAGCCCTGATCTTCCTAATCAATGGCAACACTCACCTGAAGCCAAAGCGATTTTACCTAATATAAACTGGAAAAATAAAACCATGGCCGCGATTGCTACCATGGCTATTACCAAACGCCAACTGCAACGTATCGGTAAAGGTAAGCAAGCTAAATTAAATTCTTCTCCAGTGATATCCTTGATCATGGATCAACTACGTCTGAAGAAACTGACTAAAATTTATCGAAGCCTTTATTCAACAAGCTAACTTTTTAGCACCAGTTAGGGAAAATTATATGTTAAGTTAATCACTCTTTAATTCTCACCCTAAGCAGTAAACTCATCGAAAATACGAATACGGATGTTCACTTTACTCAATACCGCTTTGTACGCGAGTCACTCACCTTGTATAAAGGTGAAGACATTGTCTCGCTCAAACATACCCAAGCTTTACTATTACATTTTTTCTTAACTGATACTGATGGCATTCATAGTAAAGAAACTATTATGAATGCGGTATGGAAAGATAAAGTAGTGTCGGAGCAAGTGGTATTTCAAACCATTAGCCAACTTCGTGCGTTATTTGGCGCTGATGCCATTAAGACCTTTTCTAAAAAGGGTTATCAATGGCAGCTCGCATTATTAGCTGAAATTAATGCTCACAATGAAACACCAAACATAGCAATTGAACAGCAAAAGCCGGCACGGAGCCAGCAACCACTGTGGTTGGCCTGTGCTTTTGTGACCTTAGCGGCTTTAATTATCCTAACAGGTTATTTATATCAACCTACTGACGTAAATCACAAAGTGGCTTTGCATTTAGTTCAAAACCAGCAAACAGCTAACTTAACTAAACAAACACCTAACTTAACTAAACAAACACCTAACTTAACTAAACAAACAATAAGCTTAACCAAACAGGCAATACTCAACAACGAGCTGTTTAGCGTTAAGCTAGTTGCTGAAGTACACTCTTCTAGACAATCGTTTACAACGCCAAAACTCGCATGGCAGCTATCAACAATTCCAGCGCAACAATGGCTATTATGGACAGAAACGTTCGCTGCTGCTAACGGCACTTTTCTACAGTATGGTTTATCAAGCGGCAACAGACATTGGCAAGGCTATGTGTTTGCAAATAGTGACCAACACCTTGCTGAAAAATTATCTAAGCGACTAAGCCAGTTACATCAACTCGGTTTATTTAACCAGCCAACCAGTAAGTTATCGCTGAGTAGCATGATCTCAATGCTCAAAGTATCACCTAATGATCCTGACTTACTGTTACTGTTAGCAAATTATTATGTCGAGGTTAACCAACTAGAAGTCGCAATGACCTACGCGCAAAAGCTAGCGAATACAGCCAATGCTTACCGCTTTAGCCCTTATAGCGCCAAGGCACAACTACTGATAAGTACTATTTATAGAAAGCACCGAAAATATCAGCTAGCAGCGAATAGTTTACAGAAAATGTCAGAGACCTTGGCTGAAACGCCCTTGTGGCCTTTAAAATACCAGCACATCAACGCACGTGCATGGGTAGCTAAAGACTTACACCATTTTGATAAAATGTTTTCTATACTCGATCAAGGCCTACAATTTAGTCAGCAACACTTTAGCCCGCTAAACGTGTTCAAATTACATATGACCTATTCAATACTGGCTAAAAAATCCGGTGATGGTCACAAAAAATATGATCATCTTAATAAGGCACAGGCGTTGTTACTTAAGCATAAGCTCAATGACTCCAATTTAGCTGTGGTCTATTACCACTTGGTGATATTCACCAACGATAATAGTAAGGCCTTACCTTATTTGGAGAAAATATTACGGTTACCCAAAACCATGGATAATGCTTGGGTTATCGATCATGCCACCGAGTTACTTATCGAGCAGTATATCGTTCAAAAAGATTTCGATTTAGCTAAGGCATTGTTACAAAAAAGACCTGAATCCCCCGAATCTTTGGTATTAACCGCAAAGTTATATCATGCGACCGATAAACATAATGAAGCACGCAGCTATTTTTCCAAGGCATTCGAATTATCGCGATTAGAGCACAATGCTCATATGGCGGTTCATGCCGCCTTTGGGCTTTTTCAGCTAAATAGTCATGATCCAAAAATTCAAGCCGAGTATATGGACTATTTAGAGCGTAATGCGTTGAAAACATGGTTAAGTGATCAAATGAAAAATGTAGCCAATAACTAACTCTAGGCTATTGATTGTACCTAGCGTTAGTTAAGCCATTAGCTTATTGAGAACGCAGTTCAAACCAATCAAGCATAAAAAAGCGTTTGTTGGCAGCACGTACCTGTATCGGCTCATCACTAGCCATTAATCGAGCCAGCGTTTTATGCTCGGTATAATTTTTACCGCCTGCAATCGTCGTTTTTGCCACTAAATGATGACCTTGCCAAAACTCAACAACCGCTCCTTTTTGACCTCTAACATGCATAGTTAACATCGCTTGACCAGCACTTGCACTGGTGAATTTATACGTTAACCATGAGGGCATAAATGGCCGTTGTTTGGGCATGTTATCGCCGGCATTACCATCAAATAACACACTCTGTTGTTGCTGTTTATCAATTATTTTAGCGTTGCGGTAGTGAGTATAAAACTCGGCTTCAATGCGTTCATCCACATGAAAAACCTGATGCTTGCCAATACTCACCTCATTACTTGCCTGACTTTGTCCGATAGTATTGTCGGCAAAAACTTGATAACTTGCCGCACTCACAGTCGGTAAAAGATCAACATAATGTGGTGTTTTAACACCTTCCGCTATTTTCATCATTTTTCGGCTAATTTCAGCTTCGGGATCAAGGTAGCTACGATAAATAGAATAACTAATTTTTTCATCCGTGCTCGGCAGCCAATTTAAGCTAACCTGATTTCGTTTACCCATTGTTGCATGTAACCCGCGAGGAGTTGCAGGTAAAGACTTAAGTTGGTCATGCTGTTTTTTAGCCTGCTGCTGCGCGATCATAAGCTGCTCAACAAAGGTTTGCGTTTGTGGCGATGGTAATTGTTTTGTAGCACTATCGAGTACCACTCGAAAGCCTTCAATACTACCAATAAAATTCCCACCCATGCTATCGACAACATCAGTGGGTCGTGGCATCCAGTGCCAACCACTGCCGGCTAATACATATTTTTGGCAGAGCGTCGGGTCTTTTTTGTTAAATACATCACAGGTCTGCATGAACTCCCTAACATTGCCCATCATGTCATGTAAACCCAAACTATTTGGCCGATACATTCCTACCACAGTATGGTAAATAGCACCGTCGTTGCAGTTAGCGCTGAGTCTATTGCGGTAATTATGGTGTTGCTTTAAACCGGCACTACTGGCGGCATCTTCTATATTTTCATAGTCACACATCTCGCTGTAATTGAAATCATCGCCGAACGCGAAACGACTAGACCTATTTTCTGTGGCTGCATAATGCCATTCAGAAAATTCAGGTAATCGATAAGGTTTTCCGGTGGTTTTTGCTAACCATAGGGCATACTCAATGGCGCCTAATGGCCCAACGCAAACCACAGGCCGAAACGGATTGGCAAGTAGATCGGCATCATTCGCTTTACCGGTACCGTCTGCCGGTAAATGCTTGGCATTGAATAGATGACATTTACCCGACATGTCATAGTCGGTAGCATTAACAAAACGCGTAAACTCTTCAACCGTCACTTCGTATTTGCTCATTTGAATATTAATGTTTTGTGTTTTGTCTATTATTGGGACTAACATCGGCTCTATTGGGCTGGTATTAGCCCACACCGTTGACGTACCAAGTATTGCTAATGTCGTGACTAGTTTTTTCATATTATCTCCTTATTAATTAACAAGATAATGTTATGAGCTAGGTCACCGATAAATCTTAATTAAATTCTATTTTTACCGTATATAGAAAAAAAATAGAAAAACCTTCCATAAACTAAAGCTACGTTATCACCAGTAATACCGACAACTTTAGCTAATTTATATTTGTTTTTAATCTCTAATTTGTATTTGTGTTTACGTTTTAATTCATCACTGAATAGCCCGAAGTCTAAGAAATAAATATCATTAACTTGGGGGGCTAAAATCAGAGCCGAAGCTTCTGTTTGCTCAGTTTTATGCGAAGCATATTCACCATACCCAAAAGAAACTAGCACCAGTCAACAAACTAATAATACGAATTCTTTTAAGCTTATTGCTAATTAAATTTTCGCTGCTTTGATTGGCAGTAATGTATCAATTAAATTGCCCATTACTGATGAAAAAATTCTTACTGTAGAGAAAAATAGTTGGCTATCAAGCAATAAACTTAAAATAGCCAACTGAATTTTTCCGTTTGATGTGCTTGCTATAGGCCAAGGCCTCTATATTGAAAAGCATAACGTCCATCATTGATATTACTATTCATCACGCAATATCAATGATGGCTTACAACTCGCGGCTTTAAAGGCGAGGCTAGCCACTGTTAACCAGGTGATCATTGTGACGATTACTGCCGATGCTAAATACACCCAAACCGATTGAGTAATACGTTCATTGAAATTAGCAAGCCAATCCCCAACCAGCCAGTAACTTAATGGG
>Ga0105356_10001966_pt1 | contig 20600 bp, 15 predicted proteins | sample GOMGulsemesocosm_3_FD_83502 | JGI IMG/M metagenome (GOLD analysis project Ga0105356, IMG submission 83502) | Methane-oxidizing microbial communities from mesocosms in the Gulf of Mexico - GOM9D Gulf of Mexico | ecosystem: Environmental > Aquatic > Marine > Cold seeps | place: Gulf of Mexico... | reverse complement strand
TAGTGGTAAATTACAACTATTTAAAAATAAAAGACTAAAATCTCAAATCCTTAATATTTATAGTAACCTATATCCCGAACTTCAGTTTCGTGAAAATACAATTAATGAATTTATAAGAAACCTTAGAACAAATGTATTAATGGATACCTATCGATGGATGAAGATAATAGATAATGACGGGAAAATTAAAACAGATTTAAAATTGAAGAATCCTAAATTTCATATTAATCATGATTGGTTAAAAGATAAACAGTCTGAAAAATATCTTGAATTTGAAAATTATTTAAATCTTCTCAGAACAGCTTATTTGGACAACTTAAAACGATTTGAAAATTTAAAAATAAAGATTGATGACTTCGTGCCATTAGTGGATAAGGAAATTGAAAAGCTAGCTAATGAATGAACGGGTGTTTAAAATTTATGTACTAATAATTGAACGTTAATCTAAAATACTTTTTCTACTAATTGCTACATACCTAGGCAACACTTTTACTCTATCTCAGCTAACTTTGTATTATAATGAGGTATACAAGATATTTTAGTGGCGTTTTAAGGAATCAAGGCACTCCAAATCTAAATGTGGAGCAATATGCAAGACTCATGAATATTGTCTCATTAGAAGGACGAATGCAAGAGCTGATTGACTTAAAAAAAGGAATCAAGAACCCCGAAGAACACTATAAATATGATGTTAGAATTCATCGGTTGTCCAATACATTAAAAGGACTTACTAGTGATGAATATCCTAAAGATGTAATGCATAACATGGTATTTAAATCTAAATAATTGTTTAATTTTAGAGAGCAACAATTTATTAGTCATGTGTTATCATATTTCCCAAAAACTTAAAGGAAAAGAAACCATAAAGAATGCCTTCGGAATGGATGAAATGCGTATGGATGCAGTGCCATTCTATTATCATTTAAATGGATATGATCGAGGACAGGTAATGGTTGTCACTCAGCAAGAACCAGAAGTTATCCAACTGGCAACCTGGAGTATTGCACCTCCAAATAGTGACGATGTTTCAGGGTACTGGAAAAAAGTTGGAGGCGGTGCATTAAATACCAGGATTGAAAGCCTGTTTGAAACTAAAACCCAACTCTGGAAGAAAGAAGCCATACTAGAACACAAATGTATTGTGATTGTCGATGGGATGTTTAAGGTTTTTACGGCTTCAAACGGCACTAAAATCCCAATGTATGTGAAACGGCCTGATGATAGTCTATATGGGGTTTTGGGTTATTATACCCAGCAAGATGAGGCATTGACATGCTCATTGTTCACAACCCATTCAGATGAATTCTTTAAGCAGTTTCATAAAAGAATGGCTTTTACTATGGAACCAGAGGATACAGATTATTATTTAGGATTAAATACAGAAGATGATTTTAAAAGAGAAATTGAAAACCATGAATCAAGAGGTCTAGAATACTACTCTGTTAACAAGGATGTGATAAATTCACATGTGCCTAGCAACAGAAATGATATTATTCAAAAGGTTGACTATGACGTTTTAAACACCTTGTTTTAATAAGTAATAACACACACTTATGACTACCGTATTTGGCCCCGTAATAGACTTGCAGGTTCTTGAGTAGTATGAATATTAATGTATAAATCATCGGTTAAAAAAATTGTTCGCTCACCACTATCAAGAGAGAGTAGTTTTGAAGCGCCAAAATCTGCCGACCCAACAATCAACGTTTTAAATACAGGACCTGTCATTCCAATGCTTCCCATATGAATGTGAGCATCAGTTAATACATCACTCATATCAAGGTCGTTAATAGTAATTTTATAATATAGCACTGAATTGGCTGTAAATCTCAAAGTAGCAAGACCAGATTCATTTCTGTTTGCAATTTCAGTGGTTAATATTATATCCATAGCAAAATCTATCTCTTTATCAACAGAACCCCTTAATAGGCCTGACGGGATCTCGGTGGAATGTACATTTACATAGATGTCATTTCCTTGAAGGGTATTTACTTGTTGAGTACTTAGCATGAGTGTTCCTGAGGCAGAATTTTCGGTAAAAGTTGTACTTGACCCATCAACAATAGTGATAGAAATAGCGCCATTGGACACTAAATCACCTAGATGGATATGTGAAGCGGTTAGCATATCAGTATCTGACAGATTAGATACTACAATATTATATTTCAGAGAATTATCGCTATATAGGCTCAAGGTGGCTAATCCTGTTTCTGTTCTGCTTGAATTGGCAGGAACACTGTATTGCGCAGATAAAATAATTTGAAAGACCTGAACAATCGTAGGATCAGGATCTATAGGGGCAGGATCCATAGAATCATCATTTGAGCTACAGCCATAAATTTGTAGAAGAAATACAGCTAGAATTAAAATAACAAGGGATCTTAATTGAAGAATTGCATATAGATTTTTCATGACTTTAAGACTAATAGTTAAAATTTCAATTGTTCAATGAACCATTGAAACACTACTAATGGATGTTTGTTATAAAGTACAAAAAATCAAGATGTTATCATATTATTTTACGCACAAAATTAAATGCAATATTTTGCCATTTCTGTTATTTCATATTTAAAAAGGAGTAGGTCTTAATCGTCTGCATTATTATAATTATACTGATCTCCAAATAAATCCAGATGACTTATTTTGCCATTTGAGTCCATTCTAAAAGTTAGCTTGGTTTTTCCCCATTCTTTTTTATTGAATTCACATTGATAGGTGTCGTAATGCCAATGGTTCAATATGCCATAAACGGTATTGTTCATATTAAAGACTAAATTTTCACCTTCTTTTGAAATTTCAATCTGGCCGTATTTGTCGTGACTGTAAGTACCAATGATGTTAGATACAGTTAATGATGGTTTCGTGTTTTTGATAGGCTCTGGATCTTTTACTGTTTCTTTTCCTGGATGGTATAAAGCATAAAGTTCTGTACTCCAATCTCGAGTGATTTTCCCATCCATGAATACATCGAAAGTGGTATACATAATCGCATGACGTAATTCCACATGATCTAAATTTCCCATGACATAAACACCTATGTTTTCTTCTGGAATCATACCTGCAATAGCGACCATTCCAGCCAAGCTCCCCGTATGAAATTGAACCATTTTGCCACGATAATCATGTTGAAACCATCCTAAGCCATAAGTCATCCAATTGGGCTTGGTGGCTTGTTGTGTTGGATAAAATTGGGATTCTGGAATAATTTGTTGCGGTTTAAATAGTTCTTTAAATGTTGTCGGTTTTATAAGGGTGTCTCCATTATTAATACCATTATCCAATAGGAATTTTATCCATTTTCCCATATCATTTATTGATGACCACATGGATCCCGCTGGACCTATATTATCGGCTACCATTTGATCTATTTTGGTGATTTTATCATCAATTTTGTAATGTGCGTCTGCCTTATTTTCAATGTTTTTAACTCTTTTGTACATCGCATAAGTGTCATCCATTTTTAAAGGGCTATAAATTCGGTTTTGAAGAAAGTTTTCCCAAGTCATTCCACTTACAGATTCAATAACTTTACCGGCAGCGAGGTACATTAAGTTTTGATAAATAAAACTTGACCTTAGTGAGTAGGAGGGTTTAGCGTCTCGCATTTTGTAAAGTGCGCTGTCACCACTAATGGTCATTAATGACCATAAATAATCTGTGTTTCCAATACCAGATCTATGGGTGAGTAAGTCTTTAATTGTGAGCTCTCTCGTGATGTATGGATCGTTCAATTGAAATTTTGGGAGGTGATTGATAACTTTATCACTCCAATTTAGTTCCCCATCATCAACTAGCATTGCCATGGCAGTAGCTATAAAAGCTTTTGTAGTAGATGCACAAACAAACAGGGTGTTTTTATCAACATTATTAGTGGTTCCTATAGTTTTGACACCATAGCCTTTTGCAAATATAATTTCGCCATCTTTAACTACCGTAACTGCTAATCCTGGTGGATTCCATTGTTTTATAGCTTCTGTAATATAGTTATCTAATAGTCGTACTTGTCGATTTGTTGATTGTGATTTAACAGTTAATGTTGTTGTCAATACAAAAAACAGGGTTAGGAAATAAAATCTCATTGGAAGGCGTAAGGTGTTGGTTAGTAATAGTGTAATAAGTTACGAATTAAATTTAAAGCACAGGTGTACAGTGCGTTGATTGCCTTTGTTGGTTTTCCATTCAAAAAGGTTCTATATAATTCCTTTCAAATGATCAGACAGTCGTAATGATAGTGCAGTTAAAGTAAGTGTTGGGTTTGGAGCTCCTGAAGTAGCATAACATCCCGACCCTGCAATAAATAAATTAGAAATGCCATGAATTCTACAGTCTGCATTTACCACGCCTTTTTTTGGGTCATTAGACATTCTTGTGGTTCCCATATGATGCCAACCACCGTTAGTACTGTCAGGAAAAGTATCATCATTTTCATCTTGTAAAAAATCCATTAATTTAATACGACCTAGATTGGCGATTCCAAATTGCCGACTTAGTATATGGAATATTTTACGAACACTTCGCTTATCTAATGCTGTTAATTCCCAATGTAAATTTGCTCTTGGTACCCCTAAGGCATCTTTTTCAGGCCCAATAGTTATTCTAGAATTCCTGTTTGGAGCCTGTTCAATTCTAGTGTTAAGTTGAAAAGCCCGTTCTACATTTCCTTTTTCTAATTTAGCCTTCTCACCTGCGGCATTCCAATTTTTAAACATGTTGTCTGCACTCTTTCTTGGGTCTTCATCTTGCCAGGTTTCCATCCTAGGTTTTTGATGCATTCCAATACTGAGAGGCTGCATGGATACAGTACCATTTAAAATCTTTTCATAAGCTTGAGTTTCTTCGGTGATGGCTAATTCTGCACTTGCTTTGGTTACCCCATATTTCCAAGAATACAGATCTGTAGGGAAGGGTTTTGACATCCATAATTCTGCTGAGGCGATTTCTAAATGTTCCATGAAATATCTCCCAACTAAATCATTAGCATTGCCAAGTCCTTGAGAGGCTTGTGAATTAGAGGCTAGTAAGAGTCTCGCGTTTTGAATTGCCCCACAAGCCATAACAAAAACCTTTGCTTTTACAGTATGAGTCTTTCCCGCATAATTCTTGACTGTAACTTCATTAACTTGAGAACCATTACCGGTAGTTTGTATATCAACGGCATTGGCATAAGTGTATAAGTGAATATTTTTAGCCTTAATAATGGTTTCCTTATATATGTCTCCAAATTGTGCTTGACTATATTGCCACATTTTGTTCCAGACAACTTTTTCATCTAAAGGGAATTTATTCAAGTTGGAGAGCTCTGAATTCCAATAATCATAGGAGTAATTATAAGGCCCTAATTTCAAGGCTTCATTGGCTTTAGCATAGTATGGATCAAGGTCATTTTTATTAATTGGCCAGCCACTATTGGGCACCCAGTCTCTTTTTTTAAAATCAAGGTCATCAAAAGGAGAACACATTCCGGCCCAGTGGCCAGTAGTTCCTCCAAAATAATGCAGACGACTTGATTTAAGGGGAAAGTATTTTTGTCCAGTGGTTTTACCCGCATATAAATCCTGTACTTTGTCATCATATTTAAATCCACCACCCTCTAATAGAATTACTTTGTGTGAAGTATTCATCCAGTCCAGAGCGATGCTCAATCCTGCAGCTCCAGCACCGATAATACAAATGTCACCCTCTATAATTGAATTATTTTCTAAATGTCTTGCGTCAATATGCATACTTCTGTTAATTAAGTTGAGTTAAAGAAAAAAGGGCACATTGGCGTGCTTCTGTAGTAGACAAGAGCCAACCATCTACCATGACAATTGCTCTTGTTTTATAATCCTCTTGAATTTGTGTCTGTAAGGCTTCGGAGATTGAAGCAGTGTCATTTAAATTAGCGGGCATTAAAAGCTCGACTAATTTACGTTCACTATTTTCATTAGGATATTTTTCCCTGTAAAGTTTTCCAATGTCGTTGATAGAATCAGTGTCCCAAATATGAGATAACAATTCGGGTTCAGTTAATAATTGATCATAGTCAAGATTTCCATATTTGTAATACCAGGAGGGTATGGCAATTAATGCAACACCAGCCGTGCCAAGTAGAACGAAATTTCTTCTTTTCATGGGTTCGTCATTTTTATCTTAAGCAGGAATTATTGTTGGTAAGGTGAAGAAGGGCAACAACATTTGAATAAATGTACTATGTGCAGTAATCAAATATAATGATATTTTTTATTAATAGTTGATTTACAGAGGATTAAATCATGATTCTGAGTATACATGTAGAAATTAGGATTTGAAAATCAATGGGTAAACCTTGAGTTAAATATTTATGTATCTTAGATGTAATAATTTAAGGTGTTAAATGGATGCTTTTGATAATTATCTGCTATATATGAAAAAGAGTTCAATTAAAAAGTTAGTGTTAGGGATCCTTTTAACCATTGCAATTTTTGCAACATATTCTTATTTTAATATAAAATCTAATGCAGAAGACAGGGCTATTACATGTTTTGAAAACCTGACTCTTAAACTGGAAAAGGGAATTTCTCCTGAAATGATTTTTCAGGAAGATTTTGAAAAGCTTCAAGAACTTGTAGAGTATAGTCTAGCGGCAAGAGCTGAAATGTTGGAAGTTTCAAATAGATTGAGAGTGAATAAGGATTTGCCATTAAATAGTAGAGACCTTCTGACATTAAAAGAGGGGACTGAAGATTATCTTGGCATTCGAGACGAGTTATTTGCAATAGCGAATGCTTATGAATGTGGTTTAGATGTTGAACAGTCGACCTTGGAAAAATTTAATATTGATGGGAAAATTCGATTGAAGGGAATCATGCTCTCCTTGGGAGCCGCACTTACATTATATGATAATTATTTTCTTGGCATTGTATTATTTGAACAAGACAGCAGGTTAAGAAAAGTTTTGAACGATCCTGATATGGGTTTTGGCTTGGTTGCCAATAAGCTAAAAGAAATAACCCTCAATGCAAATTCTATAGAAACAAGACATAGAATACGAAATGCTATTACTTTTTTTGAAGAAACAAAAACATCCTTGTCAGGGGAAGATGAAGATTCAGATTATGCCTATTTACAATTGTTAATTGAATCAAGTCCATCATATAATTATATTGAAAAAATAAGAATTAAGGAAGTCGCTTCCAAAAAGTTTGTTGCTTTTGAAAGGATTACGAGCGATATGATTTCGGAATCTGCAGCAGGTGGTTTTGATATGGTAAGTGGCTTGTTTGGAAATACAATTGGATTATTCGAATCCAGAAAAGGAAAGCTTTATAAAAACGCCGAGGCACTTGATAACATTAAGGAAAAGCTACAACCTCTTGATATTTTACTAGAAAAGACACCATTCAGATTAACCGATAAATTAATTCCTGGTCATTTCGGGCATGTTGCCATTTGGACGGGTAGCAAGGCAGAACTTCTTGATCTGGGAATATGGGAAAATCCTTATGTGAAAAATCATGCGAATAAAATAGAATCGACCCATAATTCAACATCTAAAGACGAACATCAAATTATTGAAGCCTTACGTTCAGGAGTAAAATTAAGTACTTTAGATGAATTTATGAATGTTGACGATTTTGTTATTTTAAGACCAGTTTTTGAAGCAGACAAAAATAAAGAATTAACAAAAGAAGCACTAATTATGGCCTTCCGTCAATTAGGTAAAAAATACGATTTCAATTTTGACGTCAATACAACCGATAAAATTGTGTGTTCAGAATTGGCATACATTTCTTTTCCATCAATAGATTGGCCTACAGAAAAAACCCTGGGTAGACATAGTATTAGCCCTGATAATGTTGCTAAACTGGCATGGAATAGTGTACCTCTTGAGCTAGTCATGTTTTATCATGATGGGCTATTGGTAGATGAGGACAAACAATTGCTCAAAATGAAGGAACTAATGGCAGAATAATGGTATTGAATACCATAAACCCACACACTATGTAGCCATATTTTATATAAGCAAATTCCTAACGACCTAATAAATCAAATCGATGTGAATATTTCAAAGTAATACTCTGGTTATTCAATCCATCTAAATAATCTGTATCCTTTATAATATTGAGGACAATAAATAACCCTGCATTAGCATTTTGAAGCCAGCCATACCTCACATTCACAGAGGTGATGTTAGAGATGTTATTGTGTTGAACTAAACTTTGTAAAAACATGCGTGGTGTAAATGAATAAGACACTCTAGCGCCGCTCAAAATGGCTGTAATATTTCCATTAGGTAACTTGATGTCGTTATGGCTTAATGTAAATGATGAGTTTAACTTGTCTCCTATTCGCATTTTTAGAGTACCACTATTTGATACACGATCCCCTCCAAAATAACCTCCAATAACTGTCCGGCCACTAAAAGATACTTTTTTATTTGCATTGGTCATATAAACCAATTGCAACTCTTTATGCTTATAGGTGTTTGCGGGAACGTCCACTCCGGAAATGCTGAAGCTCTCCTGAACACCTTCAGTTGTAAAATTAACACCAGTATGAATTTCCAATCCGCTTTGCCATACCCAATGATTATCAATGTGTAAAAAATCGGTAACCAGTTGATCATTAAAGTCCCAATAACTGCGATAGGAAATATGTGGGCGCATCTCTAGAATTTTTCCCATGTTTTTTGGACGATAGGCTTTGAATACTAAAAATTCAGGTTTTTTAAAGGCCCTTCGTTGCAAAAATCCAACTTCAGGATTAAAGCCTTCACCAACTTCGGTGTAACCAGCATTAATATTCCAGCCGTCCCAATTATAATTGGCATTAATTTTAAAAGCATGATCTTTATTTTCAATACCAGGGGTTGTGCTTTTTGATAAAAATCCCGTAATCTGTGCTTTTTTGCCAAGACCCCATTTACCATCAACAGCAAATACGCGGTTATAGTTGTCCGAAGCATCTCCAAGTCCTGCTCTATTGATATAAATACCGCCTATTGAAGATCGGCTTTCTGTGAAATCATGGTTAACCCGAGCCACGGTGAAACTATTTTTTTCGATATCAGTACCTGCAACATCATCCGTAAACATGCTTAATAAGCCAACATTGGTTTGACCCACTTTCCCCGAAAGACGAGCACCTCCAATAATAGGTACTAAAGCACCACCGTCACCAATACCAATCCGTCTACTAAAAAAAAGATCTACTTCTCCGGGGCTACCCACCGAAAATTGTCCTGCATTTTCTAAAAAAAAGGAGCGTTTTTCAGGAAAAAATAAATTAAAACGATCTAAATTAACTTGTTGTTCATCAACTTCAACTTGGGCAAAATCGGTGTTGTAGCTCAGGTCTAATGTTAAACTGGGGGTAATACTGTATTTCACATCAACGCCAGCTTCAACATTTTGATCGGTCTCTGTTTGACCTAACGCCTTGTCTCTTATGGTTTGAGATAACACATAAGGCATGACTTTTAAGTTTCCTGGGTTTTTAAGATCTAAGCCATGAACTTTACCGGCAAGTGAAAGGCGTTTCATATCAAAACCAAGAGGTAAAGAGGCCCAAAAAACAGTTTCGTTAGTTTTACTAATATTACGTTGAAAATTGATTCCCCAAGATTGATTATTTCCAGAGCTAAAACGGAGCGATCTAAAAGGGATCGCAAATTCTGCACTCCATCCATAATCTCCTCTTTCGGCTTTGACCTCCCAACTGGCATCCCAATTAATATTTGTACCTCCAATAACACCACCTTGCTGCCTATTGGAATTAAAATTCCCTTTACCCTCATTGTCAATTTGGGCATCATACTCCATCGCATTAGAATTGGTGCCAAATAAGAAACCATTCTGTTTGTCATTATAGGTATCTATAATAAATAAAAAACTATCCTCATCACTTAAATCGGCATCACGTCTGGAATCGGAAATCACAATTTTGTCAGGGGAGGAGTCGTAACAAACCACAGAGACATATAACGTGCTTTTAGAAAAGGCAACTCTTATTTCTGTTTTTTCACTGGCTGGTGTTCCAAATTGTGGTTTCATTTGAACCATAGTGCTAAGAGGTGTTATTAATTGCCATGCACTATCTCCAAGAACATTGCCGTCGATAACAGGGTCTGAGGCCAATTTAGAAGCCGTAAAAGAAGGTCTGTTTGTAGTTTGATCTGCCTGTGAGAAAGCGTAATTCTGAAAAAAAAGGCAACACAAAAGTGTACAAAGTAATTTTGAGATAGAAGTCATTAATGCGGTGGTTAGTTAGTTTATAATAATTGAGCCTTGACACCCAATTATTTACTGTTCTAAAATACAACATTACTTACAATCATTTAGGACTCTTAGGATTAAATTAAATTATCAAGTTTATGTGGTAAAATTTGAATAAGTAATATTTAAAACTGTCTCAATATTAGGAATAATTCAAAATTAAGGGTCTAAAATCATGGGATACTTAAAAAAACGAACAAATATTGTGTAACTGGTAGTAAATCCCATCATGTTCTTCAAATAATCCTATATTCGTGTTTCTAACTAATTAATTATATTAAAATGATAAGCATTCTATCCTTTGTTGGGTTTACCCTTTTAGTCGCAATTATCTCCTATTATGCCACACGAAAAACAGATGAGAATTCTTCGGACGGGTATTTTCTTGGAGGACGAAGTTTAACCGCAGGGGTGATTGCAGGGTCTTTATTGCTTACCAATTTATCCACAGAACAAATCGTTGGATTAAATGGATCTGCCTATACAAGCGGATTATCAGTAATGGTATGGGAAACTCTGGCGGCGATCGCTATGATTGTAACGGCACTATTTTTATTACCAAGATATTTAAAAGGAGGATTAACAACAGTACCTCAGTTTTTGTCTAAGCGATTTGATGTGGCCACAAAAACAGGGACCTCTATATTATTTTTAACAGGATATGTAGTTGTTTTACTTCCTGTCATTTTATATTCAGGGTCATTGGCAATAAGTGGGATGTTTAATATCCCAGAGTTATTAGGTGTAACACATACGCAGTCTATTTGGATCTGTGTTTGGGGCATAGGAATTATTGGGACAATATACGCTGTTTTTGGTGGCTTGAAGGCCGTAGCGGTTTCTGATTCTATAAATGCAATAGGGTTGTTAATTGGAGGGATTTTAATTCCAATTTTTGGATTAATGATGATAGGTGATGGTAATATCATGGAGGGGATTTCGACATTAACTACCGAGAATCCTGAAAAATTTAATTCCATGGGTGGGCCAACAGACCCCGTACCATTCTATACCATTTTTACAGGTATGATGTTAGTACAATTGTTTTATTGGGGAACCAATCAGCAAATTATTCAGCGTGCATTGGCAGCTAAAAATTTAAAAGAAGGTCAGAAAGGATTGTTATTGGCATCCTTTATCAAAATATTAGGACCACTAATTGTAGTACTTCCTGGGTTAATTGCTTGGCATATTTTCGATGGACAGTTGGCAAATGCAGATGATGCCTATCCTAAATTAGTAAATAAAGTATTACCAACGCCATTGATTGGTTTTTTTGCAGCCGTTTTATTCGGTGCAATTTTGAGCTCATTTAATAGTGTGTTGAACAGTTCTGTAACCTTGTTTGGTATCGATGTGTATAAAGAACATATTAATAAAGATGCGGATGAAAAAACTGTTGTTAAATATGGAAAACGATTCGGAATTATGTTGGCATTGGCAGCTATGTTTATTGCTCCTTTAATTGCTAATGCTGGAAGTTTATTTGCATATTTACAAGAGGTTAACGGAATTTATAGCATTCCAATTTTAACTATAATTGTGGTTGGGTATTTAACAAAAAGAGTGCCAGCCATTGCAGCCAAAATAGGACTAGCTTCAGGATGTTTGTTATATATCATTAGTCAATTCTTTATGCAACCTTATTTTGTGGATAAAGCTTTAGAAGCAGCAAAAGTTTCTGGAGTTTCAGATGAAGCAGCTCTAGCTGTGGTAAAAGCAGGAGCTTATCCTCATTTCTTAGATGTCATGGCCATTTTGTTTGTTTTAAATGTGGCAATTATGCTAGTCATTGGGAAATTTAGACCAAGAGCAGAAGCCTATGTACAGGAATATACGAAGCAAGTTGATATTACGCCTTGGAAATATGTAAAACAAGCAGGGATTGCTATTTGTATTGTCGTGATTGGAGTGTATATATATTTTGCTTAAACCTGAAAGATATTCTGAAAAAGTGATGTATTTGAATGTTAAAGCTAAAACTAGGTGATGATATGATAATTAAAATATTAGGAATACTTGGATTCATATGCTTGAGTTCCTGTTCAAGTGGAGGAAGTAAAGGAGATTCTAATTCGCCATTACAAGATATTATTCCAACTAGTTTAACGCTATCAATTGAAGTTGAGGGGGTAGATGCAAACAACCCAAATGGTGATGGAACTGGAGTAATACGCGCGTTATCGAGCGCAACCAACGCTGTTAATTTTGTGTTTAAAATAAATAATGAAGAAATAGAAAATGCAGACGGAAATGTATCCTATACTTTTTCCGAAGGCGGAACTAATAGTTATATAATTACAGTAATTGCCTACTCAAGTACTAATAATGAAATAAGTAAATCCCAGACTATTAATGTATTTGTTGATGACACTTTGCAATTGGTTTGGTCAGATGATTTTGATGTTAATGGAGCACCTGATAGTTCTAAATGGGGTTATGATATTGGAACAGGGAATGATGGTTGGGGAAATAGAGAATCACAGTATTATACCAGTAGATCAGATAATGTTATTGTTGAAGATGGATCGTTAATTATAACTTTAAAAAAGGAAAGTTATGAAGGCGCTCAATATACATCAGCGCGAATGCTTACCAAAGGAAAATATGAATTTACATATGGCAGAGTAGAAGTTCGTGCAAAACTACCAGAAGGAGGAGGCACTTGGCCTGCTATTTGGTTGTTAGGGGCAAATATAGATTCAGCAGGTTGGCCCGCCTGTGGAGAAATTGATATTATGGAACATAGAGGGAATGCTCTAGGAACAGTTTCAAGCGCTATGCATACACCTTCCAGTAATGGAGATACGGTCAATAAAGACGAAATATTTATTTCAGATGTTTCAACCGAATTTCATGTATATGCAGTAGAATGGACAGCATCTAAAATGGATTTTTATGTTGATGATACATTGTTTTATACGTATAATCCATTCAACAAAAACAGTAGTACTTGGCCATTTAATTCCAATGAATTTATAATATTAAATGTGGCTATGGGAGGAACTTTTGGAGGAAACATAGACTCAAGTTTTACAGAATCTACTATGGAAATTGATTATGTTAGAGTGTATCAATAAAGAATCAATACATGCAACTAAATATTAGAATCTCAATTATTACCCTTTGTCTGGGAAGTCTTTTTTTGACATCTTGTAAACCCGAAGTATATAGCACCAATAATGCTAACAACACTGAAAATAGTACTAGAGACAGTCTGTTAACCTATAATGAATACATTCCAAAAGTTACAGACCGTATTATTTCCCGAAAGGATTATATCAATAAATTAGAAGGCTTTTGGCTAGGACAATGTATTGCCAATTGGACAGGATTAGTTACCGAAATGGATAAAATTGGTAATATTGGAGATGTAAAAACCGGAGACTTTTATACCAGAGACGATTGGGGTAAAGCAGACCAACCAAGTATTTGGGGGGAAGGGATACCAAGTGACTTATCACCAACTATAGATTTTGTATTTGAAAATGAAGATGGCATGTGGGGTGCAGACGATGATACCGATATAGAATATATCTACCAACATTTACTTTATACCAACAAAACAAGTCTGTTAACTGGAAAGCAGATTAGAGCCGGCTGGTTAAAACACATCAAGACCGAAGAAGAAAATTTTCTCTGGGTGTCTAATCAAAAAGCCTTAGAATTAATGCAACAAGGGATGGTTCCGCCAGCAACTAGTCATCCTGATAATAATAAAGAATATAATATGATTGATGCACAATTAACCACAGAGATCTTTGGTTTTTTTGCACCCTCAAGACCAGATATAGCTTTGAAAATGGCTGAGTTGCCAATTCAGACAACCGCACGATATGATGCCCAATATATTTCAGAATTCAATGTCATTATGTATGCATTAGCGACAAAAGTGGATCCTAGTTTATCCATCGATGCGCAAATAAAATGGATGGCAACTGAGGCACGGAAACATTTGCCGGAAGATTCGTATGCTTCAAAAATGTATGATTTTGTCAAAGAGAAATATGATGCAAAAGAAACCTGGGAATCCGCTAGAGATGGACTTTATGAACGATATCAGGTAAATCAAGAAGATGGTTATGATCTCACATCACAAAACATCTATTGCAATGCCTGTTTCGCAGCAGGGATTAATTTTGGGGCGAGCATCGTAAGTCTACTATATGGTGAGGGTGATCTTTTAGAAACTATAAAAATAGGCGCTTTGGCGGGTTGGGATTCTGATAACCCCACGGCAACTTGGGGAGGTCTTTTAGGATTTATGAATGGGAAGAACGGCGTGGAAAAGGCATTTGATAAAACATTTTCTGAAAAATTTAATATCCATAGAACTCGAATAAATTTCCCTAATAATGGCATTGATACTTTTTCAAATATGGCAACCAAAGGTGTTTATATTGTGGATAGAGCTGTTCAGGAATTAATGGGTGGTGGCGTAGATTTGAATAAAAATTTGTGGTATATCCCAATGGATAACAATTCAATGCAATAAACGCTGTCACTTCAAGTGATGTTTTGAATAAAAAAAGTATTGAGAAGCTTTTGTTGTTCGAAATTTATTTGATTTCGAAAGTTCTATTGCGTTTATTATGAAAAGGCGGCACTCTAACAGGAATGATTTTTTAACCCACTAACCACAAGCATATACATTGTTATAAAGCAAACATTATGAAAGTATATTTTTATCTAGTATTTATTTTAGGAATCATGTTAAGTTGTCAAATTAGTATTGGACAAGAGCTCTCTGTTATGACCTATAATATCAGATTGGATGTCGCCTCAGATGGTGAAAACGCATGGCCAGAACGCAAGGCCTATTTAGTGTCTCAAATAAAATTTTATGCACCGGATGTTTTTGGAACTCAAGAAGGATTACCACATCAAATAGACTATTTAAATAAAAGCTTACCTAATTATAGTGTTATTGGAGAGGGCAGAAGAGGAGGAGACAACGGCGAATATTCGGCGCTTTATTATAATACAACTAAGTTTACTGTAAAAAAGCAACACACATTTTGGTTGTCGCTCACACCTAATGAGGTGTCCAAGAATTGGGATGCGGCACTCCCTAGAATTTGTACCTATGCGCTCTTTGAAGACAAGGAAACAGGGTTGAAATTCTGGGTGTTTAATACCCATTTTGATCATATTGGCGTTGAGTCAAGACTGCAAAGTGTAGACTTGATTTTAAAGACAATAGACAAGGAAAACACTGATGATTTACCAGTTGTTTTTATGGGGGACCTTAATGTAAGTCCTGAAAGTAAGCTTATTACAAGCCTTAAAACCCAAATGAATGATGCTAAAGAAAGTTCAATAGGGATCCCTTTTGGACCAACAGGAACCTTCAATGGTTTTCAATTTGACCAGCCAGTCACCAATCGGATCGACTATATTTTTGTTTCAAAGTCTAAGGCGATTAGCGTTGAAAAATACGCCGTACTTAGCGATTCAAAAGATTTGAAATACCCGTCAGATCATCTACCTGTGTACGTGGAGTTAATTGTGAATAATAAGTAAGACTTTCATCGTTAAACATTCAAGGGGTCTTAATTCTTTGTTAAAAGGCAATTTGAGCCTGTTTTTTTAGTAATTTTAGGAGCCTTTACGTTCTGTGAAGACAATGAAGTAAAATAACTAATTAAAACACTAGCTTATGCCAACATTTCAATTAAAAATTAATGGAGAATCTCATACTGTTGAGGCTGAAGGTGACACACCTTTATTATGGGTGTTGAGAGATCAGATAGATTTAGTGGGTACTAAATATGGCTGTGGAATTGGTCAATGTGGCGCGTGTACTGTTCATATTGATGGAGAAGCAGCACGAAGTTGTTTGGAACAGGTATCACAATTAGCAGGGAAAGAAATTACAACTATAGAAGGACTTTCAGAATATGGAACTCACCCCGTTCAAGAAGCATGGAAAGCTGTTGATGTTCCGCAATGTGGATATTGTCAATCAGGACAAATTATGACGGCATCAGCGTTTCTTAAAGAAAATGAAAATCCGAGTAAATCGGAAATTAGAGCAGCAATGCATGGCAATATTTGTCGTTGTGCATCTTATAATAGTATTGAAAAAGCTGTTGAAGCAGCTAGTAAACTAAGTTAAGTCCATTTAAGAAACAGAAATTATGCAAACTTCAAAAACAATAAAATTTAGTAGAAGATCATTTTTGCAAACCTCATCTTTGGCAAGTGGAGGGATGCTTATAGGGTTTAATTTATTTACTGCTTGTAAGGAAGACATTAAACCACCTGAAGATTTGAGTCTTTTAAATTATAACGATTTTAATGCCTTTATTAAGATTTCCAATGAGGGAAAAGTGACCATTTTTGCGCCAAATCCTGAAATTGGGCAAGGAGTAAAAACATCCATGCCAATGTTGATAGCCGAAGAGTTGGATGTTGCATGGAAGGATGTGCATGTGGTGCAAGGCGCATTAGACACCAAAAATTATTCACGTCAAGTGGCTGGTGGAAGTCAGTCTTTACGTCATGGATGGTTGCCTTTGCGACAAACAGGAGCTACAGCACGACAAATGTTGATTAATGCAGCAGCAGCACAATGGGGGGTTTTACCATCCGAATGCAGTACAAAAGAAGGTGTTATTTATAGTGATGCCAACGGAGATACATTGGGTTACGGAGATGTGGTAGTCGCAGCCGCAAAAATGCCTGTTCCTGAAGATGTTGAATTAAAAGACTCAAAAACATTTACCATTATTGGTAAAGACATTGGGAATGTAGATATTGATGAAATTATCACTGGTAAGCCTTTGTTTGGTTTAGATTATAAACAAGAAGGCATGCAATACGTTTCCGTTTTAAGACCACCTGCTTTTGGACAGGTTTTAGAATCTTTTGACGATACAGCCACTAAAGCAATTGCTGGAGTGAATGATGTCATAAAGTTTGGAAATAAAATTGCGGTTCTGGCCAATAATACTTGGACTGCCATGAAAGGGAAAAATGCGTTAAAGGCCGAATGGAATCAAGAAACAAAAGCGGAGAGTACTGCATTTCATGATGAAACTTTATTAGGGTTGCTCGATGGAAAAGCTTTCGAAACTTTACGAAAAGATGGCGATGTTAAAAAGGCATTTGCAGAGGCTGATCAAGTTTTAGAACGGACCTATGAGACACCATTTGTGCCTCATAATTGCATGGAGCCTATGAACTTTTTTGCAAACGTAACCACAAATAAAATAGAGTTGGTAGGCCCAATACAAACTCCTGCTTGGACTTCAACTAGAGTTGCAGAATTGCTTGGTAGGGCTGAAAGTGAAGTAACACTGAAAATGACACGAATGGGTGGCGGTTTTGGCCGAAGACTTTATGGTGATTTTGCTTTGGAAGCCGCTGAAGTTTCTCACCTGGCTAAAAAACCAGTAAAAGTGGTGTTCTCAAGAGAAGATGATATGACCGATGGGATTTATAGACCGGCGATTAAATACAGAATAGCAGCATCAATTAAAGATGGTAAACTTACGGGATATCATCTTAAAGAAGCCGCAATAAATGGAAATATGTATGGGTTGATACCAAATTTCTTTCCAGCAGGAGCCATAGAAAATTATCAGGTAGATGTGGCAAATTATAAATCTAATATTACCACTGGAGCCTGGAGAGCCCCTTTTACGAATGTATTAGCCAGTGCTGAGCAAAGCTTTTTTGATGAGCTAGCGGAAGTTATGGGCGTGGATCGTATCCAGTTACACCTCGATTTATTACAAAATGTAAAAGGCACAACCGATGAACGGATTCAATATAGTCCAGAACGTCTGGAAGGTGTAATTAAAATGGCGGTGGAAAAATCTAGATGGGGAAAATCTTCAGAAGGTGTTTATCAGGGATTTGCAGTGTACTATTGCCATAATACTCATGTTGCTGAAGTGGCTGATATTATTATGGATAACGGTATTCCAATAGTTAAAAAAGTAACCTGTGTTGTAGATTGTGGGGTTGTTGTTAATCCAATTGGAGCTAAAAATCAAGTAGTTGGAGGAGTCATTGATGGTATAGGACATTCCATGTATGGCGAACTCACATTTAAAGATGGCAAGCCAGAATCAAATAATTATAATACCTATCAATTAATTCGCATGGGGCAAACCCCACAAGTTGATGTTCATTTTGTGCAAAGTGATCTCGCTCCTACAGGGCTAGGTGAGCCAACGTTACCACCAGTTGGTGGTGCTGTTGCAAATGCCATTTATGCTGCTACAGGAAAACGACTTACCAAGCAACCTTATTTAAAAAATATGGATGTTGAAAAGGTAGTGGGGTAAATGTCGAGCTAGAATTGAGAAAAAAGACAGATGTGTTTATAGAAACTAGAAACTAGAAACTAGAAACTAGAGACTAGAGACTAGATTCAAGAGTCAAGAATTGAGTACCAAGAGTAAATTCTCTTTTTAATTTGTTTTCGATTTGTCAAGAATAGGAACTGTCTGGGTTCAGAAATGGTGAACGAAAAAGCGGAATTGCAAAGCTTAGCTTTTAGCATGTAGCTTTGAAAGCGAGTGTTGCGGAGTAATTTCCTAAGCCAGACTTGATTTTTTGGTTCGTTTTTTATCAAGAAAAAATGAAATAATAAAAAGAGATAGTAATATTAAGATCAAAAATTTAATATTGAAACTTAACTTTAAATTGATTTAGTACATAGTCGGCTTCTTGTTTCTAGCAACGAAGTGGTCTAATATCTATATAGAACAAGAGTGGTAGATGACACATGAATTCAAAAATATAGTTGAGTCCTATAAAAAGGCGAATTACCAAGGATTAAAGACTGTTTTGGCAACTGTTGTTGCCTTGGATGGATCTTCTTATAGAAAACCTGGTGTACGTATGCTTATTCTTGAAAATGGGAGTATGGTTGGAGCGGTTAGCGGTGGCTGCGTAGAAAAAGACATCTTGATGCAATCACAATCCGTATTTTCCAGTGGGCAATCAAAAATGATGACTTATGATGGTCGGTTTAGGCTTGGTTGTGAGGGGGTTATTTATATATTATTGGAAGTTTTTAGTCCGAATAATAATTTTATAGAAGCGTTTACAAACGGTCTTAAACAGAGAGCTCATTTTACTATGAATTCTTATTTCATGAAAACGGAAGGAGAACACTCAGGGATAGGGACTTATGTTGAATTTAATAATGAAAAATATCGCATTTCAGGGCAAATAAATGGATTTAATAAAGACACAGGAGCCCTTTCTTTATTTGTTGAGGATATGCCGCCATGTTTTAAGTTAATGATTTTTGGTGCCGAACATGATGCCGTACAATTATGTCAAATTGCAGCACTAAATGGTTGGGAGGTACACGTGTTTTCAGGGCCATTAGAATCCAAGTCAATCAACATTTTTGTTGGAGCTTCATCCCTTCATTCGGTCTCGCCAGATGTTATTGATTTGAGTGACATTGATGATCAAACTGCAATAATGATTATGACTCATAGTTTTGCTAAGGATTTGAAATATTTAATAACATTAAAAGACACAAACCCAGTGTATATTGGCTTATTAGGGCCAACGCATAAACGAGAAAATCTATTGTCACATTTATTGGAATATCATCCGGAAATTGAAACGTCTTATGTAGAAAAAATTCATGGCCCTGCTGGATTAAATTTAGGGGCAGAAACACCACAAGAGATAGCCATTTCAATTATTTCGGAAATTTTAGCCATTACAAGAAACCAACAACCGATGCATCTTAATAAAAAAATGGGAGGCATTCATGATTTGATTATCAAAAAAGAAGCTGTTGTTAAATAAGACTTCAAATATTGCAGTTATAATTCTTGCTGCAGGGGCTTCCTCACGAATGGGAACTCCTAAACAATTACTTAAATGGAAAAACACGACGCTTTTAGGGCATGCTTTAAAAACGACTAAAGGCATAAATCAGTCCAAAATAGTGGTGGTGTTAGGAGCTAATTTTGAGCTTATAAAAGCAAAAGTTAATCTTGACAATTGTGAAATTTTAAAAAATGAAAACTGGGAAGAAGGCTTGGGGAAATCCATAGCAACAGGAGTCTCACATGTTTTAAGGCACGACTTAAATATTGATGCAGTACTTGTGATGCTTGCAGATCAGCCATTAATAGATGGAGCCTATTTAAATACGATGATCATTGCGTATAGAGAGGGAGCATTCCAAATTGTAGCTACTTCGTATAAAAACGGAAAACAAGGGGTGCCAGTTCTATTTGATAAGGCCTATTTTCAGGAATTATCACAACTGAATGATGATAAAGGCGCAAAAGCAATACTTAGAAAACATGCGGCGAATGTCATTGTTGTTAATGCGACACATGATGTTTCAGATATAGATACTATTGATGCATATGAAAG
>Ga0105356_10001964_pt1 | contig 20612 bp, 11 predicted proteins | sample GOMGulsemesocosm_3_FD_83502 | JGI IMG/M metagenome (GOLD analysis project Ga0105356, IMG submission 83502) | Methane-oxidizing microbial communities from mesocosms in the Gulf of Mexico - GOM9D Gulf of Mexico | ecosystem: Environmental > Aquatic > Marine > Cold seeps | place: Gulf of Mexico... | reverse complement strand
TGTTTTCAGGAAAGAATATTCAAGAAACAGTGCAACGCTATAATCTCTATTGTGGAGGAGGGTTTATGCCTCCAAAGTGGGGATTGGGATTTTGGCAACGTACGCCAACGTTGTATTCAGATAAAGATGTACAGAAAGAAATTGATGGGTTTAAAGAACACAATTTTCCATTAGATGTTGTAGGATTAGAACCAGGTTGGCAAAATTTGGCATACCCTTGCTCTTTTGAATGGGATGCATCTCGTTTTCCAAAACCAGATAGTTTTATAAAAGAGATAGCTGCTCAAAATATCCATTTGAACTCATGGATCAATCCATATGTATCACCCAATGCACCACTTGCTTCAAAAATAGAGCCTTATACAGGTACACATACGGTATGGACAGGATTGATACCTGACTTTACAGTGCCTGAGGCAAGTGAAATTATGAGTAAGCATTTTCAAAAAGAATTACTTTCTAAAGGAATTAGTGGTTTGAAAATTGATGAAATAGACGGTTTCGATTATTGGTTATGGCCAGATACAGCTATGTTTCCTTCTGGGTTGGATGGTGAAATGATGCGTTCCATTTATGGTTTAACTGTACAGCAATGGAGTACAGATATGTATCGTAAAAACAATACCAGAACATACGGCTTGATTAGAGGCTCAAATGCAGGAGGAGTCTCTTTTCCTTATGTTATTTACAATGACTATTACAAACATGAAGATTTTATTACAGCATTAATTAACAGTAGTTTTGCTGGTGTACTTTGGACACCTGAGGTAAGAAGTTCAGGATCTTCTGAAGATTGGATCAGACGTATGCAATCTGTATGTTTTTCTCCAATGGCAATGATCAACGCATGGGCAGATGGTACCAAGCCATGGTCGTATCCAGAAGTTTACAAATCTTGTCAGGATGTAGCTTTTTTACGCATGCAATTATTGCCTTATATTTATAGTACTTTTTCAGAATATTATTTAAAAGGGATTCCACCTTTTAGAGCTATGGAAATGGAAGAAGATTATTCTTTTGAAGCTACTGTAGTAAAAGGCGATTTACACGCAACTGATAATCCATATCAAAGCAATGCAAAAACAGAAGTTAAGGATCAGTATATGATGGGGGAAAGTATTTTGGTAGCTCCTATGTTTGCAGGTCAGAAAACGAGAACAGTTGTATTGCCGAAAGGAAAATGGTTCGATTTTTATACTGGGAAATTGGTTGGAGCAGGAGAAGTAATTATAGCAAGTCATGGGTTGGATAAAATTCCTTTGTATGTTAAAGATGGTGGAATCATTCCGATGATGAAAGCGATAAAAAATACTGCTGAATGGAAAGACGGTACAGAATTAGAAATAAGGGTGTACGGAAATAAAGTCAATGCATTTGTTTTGTATGATGATGATGGGGAAACTTTTGATTATGAGAAAGGAGCTTATACACAAAAAACGTTAAAGACTTCAAATAAAAATAACAAACTTAAAGGAACAATCAATGACTTAAAAAGAGGAAGTCATTGGTCTTATGGAAAAGTCAATTGGAATTTCATGACATATTAATTTGATCATTTAACTTTTGTATGCTCTAGCAAATCAAAGAGAAACAAAAGGAAGACTGTATTCTGCTTGATGTGTAACATCTTGTATATATAATTGGGAGAATTTCAAGTATAACTATTTTAAGAACTAGATGCTGAAGGGATTTACTGATATTCAATTGTTAGAGAAAGTTAGTGAGGGAAAGGAGTGGGCTTTTGATGAGGTCCATTCTAGATATGCATCTAAAATGTATATGTATGCATTTAATATTTTAAATAAAAAGCAAGAATGTGAAGATATTATTCAGAATATTTTTATCGATTTCTGGATGAAAAGAAATAAAGTAAAGATTTTAAATTTGTCTTCTTATCTTTTTAGATCCGTTAAATTTCAGGTGTTTAATTACTTTAGGAATCATAAAATAACTGAAGTAGATTTAAATAGGTTGAATATTATAGATGCTACAAGCAATACTTCAATGGGGCTAGAATTTGAAGAGTTAGAAAAAGTGATAGAAGACAATGTACTGAAATTACCAAAAAGATGTCAAAAAATTTTTAGAATGAGCAGGTTTGAAAATAAATCTCATAAAGAAATAGCATACGAATTGGGTATTTCTTTACAAGGTGTAAAAAATCAAGTATCCAAAGCCTTAAAAATTATTAGAGGCAATTTACAAAAGGAAAAACTCATATTCTTTACAGCTTTTTACAAAGAATGAAAAATAAAAACACTTTCTAATTACTTTTAATTAAGGTGCTTAGGTTTTTTTTGAGCTTTTTTGGAAAAAACGAGTACCTAGGAGGTGTACTACCTAGTCATTTATGTTACTTATATATAGCATAGTTAAAAAAGACTCAAAATTGAAAATGAATAATATAGAAGTAAATAAATTTTTTAAGAAATGTTTAAAAAATAGATCCACAATTCAAGAGGTAGAATTGTTGAATGTTTTTTTGTTCATACTAACCTTATTTATAGATACCCAAAAATGAAAACAAACCTATTTAGTTTTACGCTTTTTTTACTTAGCTGTTGTCTAACAGCTCAAAACACAACCAAACCAACCAAAGAACAATTGGAATGGGCAGCTTGTGAAATAGGAGCAATCATACATTTTGATATCAATGTATACGAACCCGATTATGAATGGAGAGGTCAATGGGATTACAATCCAGATCCTAAAATTTTCAATCCCAAAAAATTAGATACAGATCAGTGGGTGAAGTCCATAAAAGATATGGGAGGAGAATATGCGGTTCTGGTAGCAAAACACTGTACAGGATTTTCATTGTGGCCAACAAAAGCACACGATTATAGTGTAAGTAGCTCTCCTTGGAAAAATGGAAAAGGAGATATTGTTGGAGATTTTATAAAATCATGTAAGAAATACAAGGTAAGACCAGGACTGTATTACAGTGCAGCTGCAAATGGTTATTTCAAAGTAGACAATCCTGGTTTGGTCATAACAAAAGATAAAAAAGCACAAGCACATTATAATAAAGTTGTAGAACAGCAACTAACGGAATTGTGGTCTGAATATGGCGATTTGTTCGAAATATGGTTTGATGGAGGTGTTTTACCTGAAGAAAAAGGAGGTCCAGCAATTATTCCTATAATGAACAAATACCAACCCAATGCAGTGGTATTTCAAGGGCCAAAAGGAACAAAGTCATTGATAAGATGGGTAGGGAACGAAAGAGGAGTGGCAGCGTATCCAAGTTGGTCTACCACACATACAACCACATCTTCTGGTGGAGATAAAGAAATTGACAAGCTGCATGGAGATCCAGAAGGACCGCTTTGGTGTCCAGGTGAAGCTGATTTTCCAATTCGTGCTGGAGGATGGCAAGGAGGATGGTTTTATCATAAAGACAATACCAAAACACTTAGAAGTAAAGAAGATTTGGTGAATCGATATTATGATACAGCAGGTAGAAATACAAATATGTTGATAGGTGTGGTGATCAATCCTGATGGTTTGGTTCCGAGTGAAGATGTAAGTCGAATGAAGGAATTTGGTGATGAGATAAAAAAACGTTTTAAAAAGCCCATAAAATCAACAAAAGGAAAAAAGAAAGAGCTTCTTGTAAAATTGAAAAAAGGGACAGAAATCAATCATGTAATTTTGGAGGAAGGAATTAAAGAAGGAGAGCGCATTCGAGATTTTGAAATATTAGGGCTTCAGAATAGCAAATGGATTTCTTTAAAAAAAGGAACTTGTATAGGTCATAAATACATTGGTAAATTCAATGCAGAAAAATTAGATGCCGTAAAACTATTGATTTATAAGTCAGTCGGTACACCAATAATCAAACAAATGAGTATTTACAATATCCAATAAATTTAGCATTATGATTTTAAAAAAGACACTTTATTTTTTTATCCTTTTTATTGGATTGAACCTTTTTGCTCAACCAGATATTCAGAAAGAAGATTTTCACATTTTTATTTTAATGGGGCAATCTAATATGTCCGGGTTTGCTACCCTAGAGCCAGCAGATACAATTTCACAAAGGGATATGTATAATCTATTAGGTCAAAAAAAGAGCAAATGGGGTACGAAGTTTAAAAAAGGAACAGAATCTACTTTATGGATCCCCGCTAAACATCCATTACATGCCGTTCATAATTCTGATAATTTCGGTATGGCAATAGATTTTGGGAAAGCATACTTAAAAAAACATCCAAATGTTAAGATTGGTTTTATTCCCTGTGCTTGGGGTGGTGCTCCTATCGAACAGCTGGAAAAAGGAACCGCTATTTATAAAAACGCAATGGAAAGAATAACATATGCGAAGGAGGCAGGAACTATAAAAGGAGTGCTTTGGCATCAAGGTGAGTCAAATACGGTAAATGAGGAATTAGCGAATAGTTATGAGAATAAATTACACCGATTGATTAAAAATGTAAGGAAGGATATAAAAATAAAAAAATTGCCTTTTGTTGTTGGGGATTTGGCAAATTTCTATGGTATTGGAAGAACGGAAAAACATATTAAAGGAATTATTACAGTTAGAAATGTTTTAAGAACGCTTCCAAATAAAGTGAAAAACACAGCTTTTGTTGAAAGCACGGGGCTCTCTTGGGAAGGAGATGGACATGTGCATTTTGATAGAAAAGCATATATAGAATTGGGAAAACGATACGAACAAGAATACTCATCATTAAAATAATACCAAATAACATGAAGGCTACATATTTTATAATCTTAGGGTTACTAATTTCTTTAACGTCAGGGTTTAAAAAACCAACCACATATACTATTGAAAACAAATACATAAGTAGAACGATTTCTACAGATGGGAATTTTGGGACAGTAAAAATTACCAATAAATTAGCAGGAGAAGTTTTAAGACCAAACAATGCCATTGCATTTAAATTACGTATTTCGAAAGGAACACATATCGTAGGTTCTGATGTGGTATTGACTTCCAAAGATTTTTCTTTTGTGAAAGTAGTCAAGAACGAAATAAATAAAATTGGTTTTTTATTGAAGAATAAAGAACATAGATTGGCTGTTGAGGTTTATTATGAGCTTGAAGAGAATGATTTTTATATTAGGAAATATTTGGTGATTAAATCTAAAAAAGCAGTTACATTAGAACGAATCGATTTGGAGGTAATGGGCTTAGAAGATATCTACCAACCTTATAAAATGAAGCAAATAACGGCCCAAGGTGTTGCAAAATGGCGCCCAGGTCTAGGGCAGCCATTATATACAACCAAATCAGCAATTTTTTTGGGTGTTGAATTTCCTGCAGCTTATAATTATGTGGTAGAAGGAGAAGGATATTGTGGCTATCAATGGGGAAATGAAATAAAAAAAGCAGAAAAATATACGACCTATAAAGCCGTTTTAGGTGTTGGAGATACCGCTGAGTTTATTCAAGATTCCTTTTTTAGTTATATAGATAAAACAAGGGTAAGACCTTTGAGGTTGCAAATACAATACAACAGTTGGTTTGATTTTGGACCTGGCGTAAGTAAAACTAGTTTTGGAAAAAGTATTGCTAAAATCCATAATGAATTGGTTACAAAAAGAGGCGTTACTCCCTTAAAGGCATATGTAATTGATGATGGTTGGCAGGATGTGAATGCAGACTGGTCTGATAAAACATGGAAAATTAATAAGAAATTTGATGCTGATTTTTCTAAAAGTATCTCAAATGTAAAAGAAGCCAATTCAACTTTGGGATTGTGGGTAAGCCCGGGCTGTTTGTTTGGAGCAGAGACCGCAGCTAAAAATTATAAGAAGCAAGGTATTGAAACAATGGGGAAGTGGATGTCTATGGCAGGGCCCAAATACATGCAATTGTTAGAGGATAGAATTGTTGAATTGACAAAACAAGGAGTAACTTATTTTAAACTAGATGGTGTATTTGGACATTTAAATACAAGGGAATTTGAATTAAACGGACAGAAATACGGTATTCCTTATATGCCACAATTAAATACAGAAGGTTTTTCTGCGAATGATAAAAGATTAAATGATCCTAAGTACGATGAATTAAAAAGTTATTATTTGGTTGCAGGAACAGAACGGTTGATGCAATTGTTTCAAAAGCAACATGAAATGAATCCTGATGTATATGTAGTTATTTCTAATGGAGCTTATTTAAGTCCATGGTGGTTGCAACACATTGATGCTGTATGGATGATCAATGCTGGTGATGCAGCAGGGGGAAGTAATCGTACAGAAGAATTGGTGTATAGAGATGGTGTTTATTACGATACTTGGGTAAAGGAAAAAACGCAATTTCCAATTAATTCAGTATTCAATCACGAACCAAAGAAAACCAAAACAGGAGAAAGTACACAAGCTTTTAGTGAGTATTTATGGATGAATATTTCTAGAGGAACTGGATTTATAGAGTTGTATGTAAAAACTCAAAAATTATCAGATTCAGATTGGTCAGTTTTGGCAAAAGGCTTGAAATGGGCAGAAAAAGTATTTCCATATTTTAAAAAATCTAGAATGCATGGTGCAAATCCTAAAGCCAAAGAAGTCTATGGATATACTGGCTGGAATAAAGAAGGAGGTTATACTTCTTTTCACAATCCCTCGAAAAAAGTCAAAACTTACACCGTTAAATTGGATAGGCAGTTGGGGTTAGTTCCAAGTAAAAATAGGTATTCAATTTCTTCTCCTTTAAACAATGAAAAAGAACTTGTTGGAGAAAAAATTGGATATGGACAAGAACTTACGATTGTACTTGCTCCTGGTGAGGTTAAAGTATTAGAATTTAAATAAATGAAAGAAAATATAAAAATAATGAAGGCAACTAAATACTTTAATTACACCTTGATTTTTTTGTTTTTTGTCAATTTTCAGCTTTCATGGTCCCAAGAGAAAAATCTTATCACCGTAGAAACATTACTTAATGAAATGACAGACAGGTCAAGTTTGGCGCAATGGCCAATTACGAGTTATACCTGCAAACAAGCTTCTAGTTATTCTAGAGATTCAAAAAGTAGTACTACAAGTATTACTGACGGGAAGTTCAAACCGAAATCAGGAAGGGATTGGGGAAAAGGATGGTTCGAAAACCACGATTTTAGTCAATATATAAGAACAGAGCAAAATTTTGGAAGAAAAGAAGATGTTATGTTTGAAGATGATGGAGCGGGTGCAATAGTACGTTTTTGGGCTACGTTTGGAGGGGTACCTTCTAAATATGGAGGTATTTACCGAGTGTATATTGATGGCAAGCCAAATCCTGTGATAGAAATGCACAGTCAGAACCTTGTAGGAAAAGACGGTTTGGTAGGGAAACCTTATTCGTTTTATGCTCCTGAAAAAGCTGAGAATGAAGTTTGGAGAGGACGCAATTTGTTTTTTCCTATTACGTATGCAAAAAGTTGTAAAGTAACCTATGATGGCGAACATAAATATGCGCATATAGAAGGATGGAGAGGTCATTATTATCAAATAAATTACCGGACGTATGAATCAGGAACGAAAGTAGAAAGTTTTGATAGGAGTACTATAAAAAAGTACAAAACGGAAATTGAGAGTTATGGGAAACAACTTATAAAAAAAACGGAGCTAAGTGGGAAACAAATTTTTAAAGAAGGTAAAGTAATAAAACCAGGCAAGCGTTTGACTATTAAATTGAAAGGAGGACGAGCGATTACCAATTTGCAAATAAAGTTAAAAGCGAATAATCAGGAGCAAGCATTGCGATCTACAGTATTAAAAATTGCATTTGACGGAAATGAAACTATTTGGTGTCCTGTTGGCCAATTCTATGGAGTTGGATACAAACAGAAAGCCCATAAATCCTACTATATATCTACTACAGAAAAAGGAAATATGATTTCCAATTGGGTTATGCCGTTTGAAAAAAGAGCAGTAGTGAGCTTGATCAATTATGGAAATCAACCAGTAACAATTGAATCATTTTCTTTAAATTATGAAGAATATGATTGGAACAAGCAATCGATGTATTTCCATGCTGCATGGAAAGAAACCCAAGGATTGGAATCAAAGTTAAGATCAGATTACAATTTTATTTCAGTCAAAGGAAATGGTGTGTTTGTGGGAGATAATTTGACACTTTTCAATTCAGACCCTGATACTACAGGAGCCAATTGGTGGGGAGAAGGAGATGAGAAAATTTATGTGGATGGTGAAGATTTTCCATCACATTTTGGGACTGGAACAGAAGATTATTATAGTTACGCTTGGTGTCGTCCACAATGGTTTACATCCCCGTGGGTATCTCAACCTATCGGAGAAGGCAACAAAACACCAGGAAATACAAGTAACAACCGGTATCGATTGTTAGATGCGATTCCTTTTACAAAAGATTTCAAGTTCGATATGGAGATATGGCATCCATATAGAGCAAAAATGAATTACAGTCCCGCCACTTTTTGGTATGCTTTTGAGGGAGCAACTTGGAATATTCAACCAGACATAGAAGGAGTAAAGAAAAAGGTAGCCTCTACTATTGAAGATGTTATCAATTAAATAAAAAAGGCTTAATACCTAAAGAACGTAGTATGACTAAAGTAAATAAAATAATTTCTTTATTTCTTTTTCTATTCCTTTTAGTAGCATGTACTAAGAAACGGAACAAAACGCAGAAAACTCCTGTAATTAATGAATCTCTAATTAAAGTTAAAGATTTGATATGGGATTTAAAGCAATTACAAAGGGTTCCCAATTTTGAACATATAGACAGTACTTCTTCAGTTAGAGAAATTATGTTTAGCGTGCTAGATCGTAATGGGAAAAATACAAAAGTATTTGCCTATTATTCAAATCCAGATATTTTAAAAACTGGAAAAAACCAAGGAAATAAATTTCCAGGAGTGGTGCTAATATCGGGAGGAAATCAACCTGCTTTAAAAGAGTGGGTAGAGAGATGGGCACATGAAGGGTATGCGGCCATTACTTGTGATTATGGGAACAATCGAAAAATGTTACATGGAGGCCCTTCTTCTTCACAAGCATATATTTACGATTCTATAAAGCAAGGACCAAAAGCAGTAAGAGCATACAGTACGGCAGTAAAAGCTATTTCTGCACATTCTTTATTGTTAAGTTTTCCTGAGGTTGATAAAAATAAAACAGCTGTCACAGGTATTAGTTGGGGAGGTTTTCAAACTTGTATTGTATCAGGGATAGACAATCGATTTAAAGCAGCAGCTCCTATCTACGGTAGTGCTTTTCATGATGAAATTGTACTAGATAGAAAATTTTTCAACAGGCTTTCAAAAGAGAATAAGACTATATGGATGAATAAAATAGATCCTAAAAATTATCTTATTTATTCACAATGTCCTACACTTTTCATCAGTGGAAATACCGATGGTTGTTTTGATATAGAACCCTTCAATAAAACAACCAAGTTAATTCCAAATAAAAATAGACATATTAGCATTATTCCAGGGATGGGACACGACCATCCTATTGGATGGAAACCAAGGGAAATAGCAGTGTTTTTTAATTCTATTTTTAAGAATGGAACACCTTTGGCTAAAATAACACAGATAGAAAAACAAGATACTTCGATTAGGTTTGGATATGAATCTAGTTTGACAATCAAAAAAGCTAATTTTTATTATTCGAACGATACGATAAGCAGTAATGAAAAACGTATTTGGAAATCTGTACCTGCAAAAATAACAGAGAAATATATTGAAAGCCCTGTGCCAAATGAAGGCTATACTATGGGGTTTCTACAAATTATTGATGTAATGGATCTAAGAATTTCAAGTGAATTATTAATTCATAGATAAAATTAAAATATATATAATGAAAACATATGGTGTAAAATTAGAGAGAAAGTTAGGTGTAATTTCTAATGACTTTGAGAAAACAAAATAGTACTTTTTATAAACAATTAGTTTCAATAATTATTAAAACAATGAACAGATTACTCTTATTAATAGTGTTTACATACTGTCTTACAGCATGCAATATGCTAACGAACAAACCGCTTCTTGAAAACGATTATTTTAAGATTTCAATTGATGAAAATGGAAAGGTTACAGAAATTTTGGAAAAGAAATTTGGTAAAAATATTTTAATGCCAAATTACAATGTTTCCATATTAACAATAGAATGTGAAGGTGCTAAATATCCTATTACCAGTTGGAAACGTAGTGGAGAAATACTGAGTTTTAGATTCGAAAAGATAGGAGCTGAAATAGATGTAAAAGTTAATAGTAAAAGGGAATACATAAGCTTTGAAATTACAAAAGTAAATAGTGAGAAATTAATTGATAAAGTTATTTGGGGGCCTTATCATGTTTTACCTTCTGAAAAAATTGGTCAATCAATAGGTATTGCTTACAATACGAATACTGCTATTGGATTAATGGGACTGAACCTTAAAAGTCGTGGAGGATATGAAATTGAAAACAGAGAAAGGTTTGGAAATGCAGCTAAAAAGATCAAGGGAGGTGCTAGCTTAACTGGTTTTGTGCGTGACCGCTCAACACATCGTATAATGAATAACTGGGAGCAGAAGCTTGGACAAGCAGTACCAGTTAACGATAGCGATGCTGAAATTGTAGGAGCAAAGTTTGCACTGTACTGTATTCCTTCTGAAAGCCTTACAAAGGCAATTGAGAATATTGTATTGGAAGAAAACCTACCTCATATTAAAAATGGAGAAACATGGAATAAAATTTCGAAGTATTCAACTTCTTCAAAATTCATTATGTCCTATAATGTAAAGAATATTGAAGCTTGTATAGATATTGCAAAAAAAGCTGGAATCACTTGTGTATATCACGGTGGTATTTTTAAGACTTGGGGAACATTTAAAGTTGGAGAAAAAGATTTTCCTAATGGTTATCAGTCAGTACGTGAATGTTCTGATAAAGCAGAAAAAAATGGAATTATTTTAGGGGCACACACCTTAACAAATTTTATTACAACAAATGATGTACTGGTTACTCCAAAACCTCACCCAGGATTGGTTTTGGCTGGAATTACGAAACTTGAAAAAAGTATTTCAGAAACTGATATAGAATTGTTATTGCAAGATGAAACGGTTCGCGCAGCATACCACGAGCCAAATTTGGATAAAGTGAACCCAAGATGGCGGGAGCATACAGCTGTTCGAATTGGTGACGAAATAATTGAATACACCCATGCAACTGCGAATGGTCAATTGCTATTAAAGGGCTGCAAACGTGGGGCATTTGGAACAAAAGTCATAGCGCATAAAAAAGGAGAGCAAATAGCTCGATTGATGTCACATGGTTATAAAGTGTTTTTTCCGGATATCAATTTACAAGATGAGATGGCAAAAAATTTGGCAAAGTTCTTTAACGAGGCCAATCTAAAGAGAATTAGTTTTGATGGTATTGAAGGAGGTTTAGCAAACGGTCATGGACGCTATGGTAGTGATCGTTTTGTGAAGGTTTTTTATGATAATTTGAACAATCCAAATATTGTAGCCAATTCATCGGATGTGACACATTTTGGTTGGCATTATTTTTCAAATGAAAGTTGGGGAGAACCTTGGACTTCCAAGAATTTTAGAGAGGCGCATTTGGAGCATCGAATTGATGTTCAAAAAAAATTAAAGGAAGACTTATTACCACGAAAAATGGGGCAATTTAGTATCAATGCAAGAACCACTAAAAGAGATATGGAATGGGTTATGGGACTTGCCGCAGGGTATGATGCAGGTGTCGATTTTTATATCAGTCCTAATTTTGAAAAAAATAATAAGGAAGCTAGTGCCATTTTATCAGAAATAAAAAAATGGGAGGAGGCTAGAATGAACGATGTATTTTCAGAGGTTCAAAAAGAAAAACTTCGTGACCCTTATACTTTTTATGGTTTAGAGCAAAATGAAGAAGGAGTAAAATTAGTATTTATTGAATCTTGGGCACCAGAAGGAGGAAAGGCTCAAGGAGAAGATGAAGTTAGCAGTTTACCAGCATCAATTATAAAAAGTAGCTCAACAGTTATAGTTTCTTTAGATTATAAACATAAAAATAAGATTACAGAACCAGGGCAACCAACGGCTTCGGTTTGGGATTATTTTTGTGCAGGTTCAAAGCAAAAATTGCAATATGTTATTCGCCTTCCTAAAACATCAAAAGAAGAAGTAAAAGGGATTTATTTAAAAGTGGGAACACAAAAAGTTGCAATGCCATTTACATTAAAACCTGGTGATTACATTGTTAATAAGGGAAACAAAACGCTTCAGCATTATTCCAAAAACCATCAAATTATAAAAGAAGTAACTCTGGGAATGAGTCGCTTTATGGTAAATAAAGGTCGTAATCAAATAGAATTTGATTACAAAGGGAAGGGACGAGATGAAGGTCCTGAGATGATTGTAAACTTCTGTACAAAAAAATAAACAGATGCGTTTTATTAAAAATTTTCTATCTGCAATTAATGTGTTTGACATTTCAAAGTCAATGGGAAAAGAAAATAAAACATTTGATAATACGAGTAATAAAATAGAAAAAATGAAAAGAATACATCAATTGTTTATTGTAGGAATGTTTTTTTTAGTGGGGTGCAGTCCTTCCAAAGAGAATCAAGAAATATCAATTTCTAGTCTTCTAGAAGAAATGGTAGATCGAGATCAAATAGCAAATTTTCCTAAAAGCAATTACAAATCATTGCAAGCTAGTAGTTACAATAGAGAATCTGTTTCACCAGATAAACCTGGGTGGTTTGCAGATAGTGATGGAATTGGTTTTATCAGAACAGAAGAAAATAATGGAAAAAAAGAATGGGTCATTATGGAAGATGATGGGCCAGGGGTCATTACAAAAATATGGGCTGTATGTTTCTATTATGGATTGAATAATACAACAGGTGCCAATATAAAATTTTATTTGGATGGAGCTACAGAGCCTGCTATTTCAACAAATTTCTTCAAATTGGTAAAAGGAGAAGCTTTTGTCAAACCTCCATTTGCTCAAGAGTCTACTAGGGCAGGGAATTTATATTTTCCTATACCGTATGCAAAAAGTTGTAAGATAACAATGGATGATAAGGCTTTCTATAACATAATAAATTATAGAAAATATCCAGCAACGACCAAGGTAAAAACTTTTACTATGGAAGATTTTAATGAGACAGTAGCATTGCAGGAGAAAATAGGAATTGTATTGAATACAAAACCGAGTGCAAAAGGTATTTCTAAAAGAATTTCTAAAGAATTGCAAAAAGGCGAAAAATTGAACTTTCCATTACCTAAAGGGAATCATGCAATCAAACAATTGGAAATAAAAGTAAGTAATACGACAGATATTGGACAAGCATTACGTTCGGTAGTTTTGGTTGGTAATTTTGATAAAGAACAAACGGTTTTTACTCCAGTTGGTGATTTCTTTAACAATGTAGGAAAAGTACATCCTTATGAAATGTGGGAACGATCGGTTAAAAAAGACGGGACTATGATTTGCAGATGGACAATGCCTTACGAAAGTACAGGTGAAATTTATTTAGAAAATCTTGGAGAAAATTCGGTAAAAGCAGAACTATCTGTAATTGTTTCTGAGCGGAAGTGGACAAAAAACACGATGCATTTTCATTCGACATGGAGAATGGATGCTCCAACGCCTACCTTTCCATTGTACGATTGGAATTTCTTAGAAGCCGAAGGAAAAGGTGTAATTGTAGGAGATGAATGGGGCGTATTAAATCCACGAGAAGGTTGGTGGGGAGAAGGAGATGAGAAAATTTATATTGATGAAGATATAGAAAAGAATTTTCCATCTCATTTTGGTACAGGAACAGAAGATTATTATGGCTGGGCCGGAGGAAAAGTTCCTACACCAGCAGATGAGTTTTCAAATTTATTTGTAGGTAATATTATTGTTGCCAATCCAAAATCAATGGGATACAATGTATGTACACGTACTAGAGTTTTAGATGCAATTCCATTTCAACAAAAAATTAAATTTGATTTTGAATCTTCGTGTGGAACAAGACAAACTTGGCATCGATTGCAATATGCGCAAACAACGTTTTGGTACGCGATTCCAGGTGTAAAACACAATAGAAAGCAGCTAAAAAAACAAGCTGCGGCCAAATTAACCACTTTAGAAGAACTACAAGAAGAAGTGGAGAAGGCGAAGAAAGAGGTTTATGTGATAGACAATGCTTTAGAAGCAGAAATTTTAAAAATATCAGACCAAAAAGGAGTGGTTGAAAAATTTTCAAAAATTCCAATGTGGGGAGAAATTAGCAATGGTGCTATGAAAAATATGTGGTTTGAGAAACAAGGAGATTTTGTGGAATTCAATATAACCGAACAATTTGAAAAATCGATTCTAAGTTTTGGAGCAGCAGTAGGGAAATTATGTGGAAATTTTGACATTTACGTCAATGGGAAATTAAAGAAGACACAAGATTTTTATTCTGAACATCCAGGAATAACCAATCCTTATGTTGCTTTAGGTGCATGTGAACCTCTAAACAATACTTTTAAAGTAAAATTTGTTTTCAAAGGTATTTCAAAAAATAAACAAAGTATAAAAGGCAAAAAAGCATTAGGGCTTGATTTCTTTTTAATTAATAATAATTTTTTAAATCGATAAGTATATGATGAAAATTAATAAATTATTTGTCTTTTTATGTTTGATAATATGTATTGGATGCAATCAAAATAAAGAAGCAGTACTGTCGTCTCCAAAATTAACAATCGAGTTCAATAAATCTGGTCAGATTACCAGTTTAACTGACAAAAAGGGAGGAACAAATTATGGGTATTTGGATAAAGAAAATACACTTTTGGCTATTCAAGTAGGCAATGTGATTGAGTATCCATCAGTTTTGGATTATGATTCTGAGAGTCAGGTTATAACCATGAATTATGCAAATAATGCTATAGAAGCAAAAGTAAGAGTACAGAATGAATCTGATTATTTCACTTTTGAATTGATTTCTATAACAAAAAGAGAAAAAATTGACTTGATTATATGGGGGACAATCAAAACAAAAATTAAGGAGACTGTTGGTGAAACGATAGGAGTTGTTCGAAATAAAAAATTCGCAATTGGTATTCAAGGTTTGAATCCTAGAACTTTGGGAGGGTTTCCATCCAAAGATGATGATGCTACTCCTTCCTTTAATATATTTGGAACAACGAGTCTTGTGGATGTTTCAGATTCTTTAAATATTTTATACAGAGGACATACAGCTTTGCCTAAAAAATACGGAAGTTCTTTACATGCATATACTAGAAACCGTTCTAAGGAAAGGATCGTTAGTTCAATGAATCATGAGAAATACGTTGCACCTGCTTATAAAGATGAAGGAATATTGGGATCTAAAATTGCGTTATTTGGATGCAAACCTGATGAAGTTTTGGACGTTATAGAAAAAATAGAACTGAAAGAAGGATTGCCACATCCAATGTTAAATGGAGTGTGGGCAAAAAGAGCAACGGAAGCTTCTTCAGCATATTTGATTCAATATTTCAATACAAAAAACATTGATAAAGCAATTGAACTGACAAAAAAAGCAGGACTGAAATACTTGTATCAGGGAGGTCCTTTTTCGAATTGGGGACATTTTGATTTACAAAAAGGAGCTTTTCCAAATAATTGGTCAAGCATGAGAGAATGTGTTGTTATTGCCCAAAAGCAAGGTGTAAAATTAGGAGTACACACATTATCTAACTTTATAACAACGAATGATTCCTATGTTACACCTATACCAGATAAAAGGTTGGCGAAAGTAGGAAGTAGTATTTTAACGAAAGGTATTGATATCAAAGTGAAAGATATTGAGATAAAGGAACCTACTTTTTTCAATCAAATGAAAAATAACAGTTTGCATGCTGTTGTAGTAGGCAATGAAATTATCCGCTACGAATCCGTATCTGAAAATGCACCTTGGTTGTTATTGAATTGTGAAAGGGGTGCTTTTAAAACAAAAGTGAGCAAACATGAAAAAGGGGAAGTAATTTCAAAATTGGTAGATCATGGGTACAAGACTTTTTTAACGGATACAGATTTAACAGTCGAAATGTCTTCTAGATTGGCAGATTTGTACAATCAAACTGGAATGAAACAAATTTCTTTTGATGGTTTAGAAGGAAATTACTCAACAGGCATGGGAGCTTATGGTGAGTTGTTATTTGCAAAAACATGGTTTGATCAATTGAAACCAGAAATCAAAAATGATTATGTTATGGATGCAAGTAGACCTGGGCACTATTTCTGGCACATGTTTACACGTATGAATTGGGGAGAACCTTGGTATGCCGGTTTTAGAGAAAGTCAAACATCTTATAGGTTGTTAAATCAAGATTATTTTAGAAGAAATTACATTCCTTGTATGTTAGGGTGGTTTAGTATGAGAGACAACACAAGTATTGAAGACATCGAATGGATGCTTGCTAGAAGTGCTGCATTTGATGCCGGATATGCATTGGTTACTTCTGATAAACTAGTAGAAAAAAATGGTTTTGGAGCTGAAATGTTAGAAAAAATAAAACAATGGGAAGCTGCAAGGATGTCCAATTCCTTTTCAATTGAACAAAAGAAAAGAATGGAAGACATTCAAGCAGAATTTACACTAGAAGCTATTGGAACTAAGGAATGGAATTTATATCCATATGAAGTGCAACGTTTCGAACACAAGCTCATAATACGTCAGCCTGGCGAACCCGTATGGTCGACTTTCAAATTTGAAAACATACATGAAAAACAATCTCTAAAATTTATTTTTAAAACCACAGAAAATAGTACGGCATCAAATATATTTATAGAGATAGATGATTATAAAAAAATCAATTTAAATATTGCCATTGCTCCAAATCAAAATTTAAAATACGAAGGAGGAAATGAAGTTGTTTTGTATGACAAGTCATGGAATAAAATAAAAACAATAAAAGTAGAGCCTAAAAAATTTGAATTGAGCAAAGGAGGACATAAAATCAAGATTGATTGCAAGTTTATAGGAAGTGAAAAAGCAAGTTTGAAATTGGAATTAAAAACAAAAGGAAAGGCAGAAAAAGTAATTCATAAAAATAAAATTTAAATGTTAAAAAAAATCACATTCGCAATAATTGCATTTGCAATTTGTACAACTATTAAGGCACAGGGAGTTGTAGAATTGGCAGCAATGGAAATAGCTTTAGGACAACAAACATATAGTGCTCCAATAGCAAATAAATCTGTAACTGGTGAGCCGTTATCCATAGCAGGGGTTGTATATAAAAATGGTGTTGGAGTCCATTCGAATTCAATAATAAAAATAAAAAACAATGATGCCAGAGTATTTAATGCCAAAATTGGAGTCAATGATTTTAAGGTTGATTACAGTTTGAAAACTTTAAAAACGATTCCATTGACAGATGGGAAACGTATTTTTTACAATGTCACCAAAACTAAAAAACAATTTTTAGGAGTGGAAGGAGCAAATGGTAAAATTGATAAAGGAAGTGTGATTTTTAAAGTGCTTCATAAAGGAAAAGAAATTTTCAATAGTGGAGTAATGCGCCAAGGAGATACTGCTAAGGAAGTCAATCTAAAAATTAGAGGAGGGCTTTTAGAGTTGGTCGTTGAAGATGCAGGAGATGGTTCAAGCGGAGACAATGCCGTTTGGGCGGATGCCAGTATTGCGTATTTTGAAGTCGCACCTCTTGTCGTTCCAGGAGAGTTTAATGGTGTGGCGCCCGTGCAATCTGGTCAAGTTAAAAACAAATTAACAGGTTTGATACATACTTTACCTAAAATTGATTTGCCTCTTGCAGAACCAAAAACAGATTGGCTTATTAACAATGAGCCTTTTAAGGCAGGAGTTTATCAAACAGGAAATAGTAAAGATATTGTACTTTCCAATGGTTTGATTTCTAGAGTTTTTAGATTAAATCCAAATTTGGCAACCATTGACTACGTAAATCAAATGACTGGAGAGAGTTTGATACGCAGCGTTTCCAATGAAGGTGTATTGACTATAGACGGTAAGAATTATCAGATTGGAGGTTTGAGTAAACAACCAGAATATGGGTATACTTTAATGAAATGGGTAGATGCCTTGACAGCAGCAGAAAATTCTTTTATGATTCAAAATTTTGAAGTAAAAGAATTAACAGATAGATTGGATTGGAAACGTGTGCGTTGGGCCTCTAATAAAAAAATGCCTACAGGTAAAGAATTGGTGTTTACATTAGAGAGAGAAGGTGTCATAGCAAAAGTACACTATGTGCTGTATGATGGGATTCCTACATTAAGTAAATGGATAGAAGTTAGCAACGAATCAAAACTAATGATTCAACTGAATTCATTTAAAATTGAGCAATTGGCTATGGTAGAAGGTGAAAACTTGGTTGGCACTCCTAAGCATTGGGTAAAACCAAATATTCATTTTCAAAGTGATTATGCATTTGGAGGGATGCAGCAGAAAACATCGGATAAAACTACCTTTTGGGAAAAAGATTCTAGATATACTTCCCAAACAAATTACCCTTTAAATTTACCTTGCTTGTTGGAAATAAGACTGCCAATTGGGCCAGATACAGGAATCCCTGTAGGAAAGTCATTGACAACTTTTAGAGTATGGGAAACTCCAATGGATAGTAGAGAAGAAGAAAGAGTAGGATTGTTTAAAAGAAAACTGTACCGGACTATTTCTCCTTGGACAACGGAAAACCCAATGTTTTTGCACTTGACATCAACAGATCCAAAAATTATAAAAAGAGCCGTAGATCAATGTGCTGAGACTGGATATGAAATGATCATTCTTAGTTTTGGAAGTGGTTTGAATATGGAAAAAGAGAATGAAAACTATTATGAGAAATTTAAAGAATATGTAGCCTATGCCAATTCAAAAGGAATTGAATTGGGAGGGTATTCCTTATTATCAAGTAGATGGATTAGTGATGAAGTAGACGTCATCAATCCAAAAACGGGAAAACGAGGAGGAATGATTTTTGGTTCGTCTCCATGTCTAAGTAGTGATTGGGGTTATGATTATTTCAGAAAAATAAAAAAATTCTTTACGAAAACTGGAATGCAGGTTTTTGAAAATGATGGCTCTTATCCAGGAAATGTTTGTGCTTCTACAACACATGCCCATCATGACGGTTTAGGAGATTCACAATGGAAACAATATGCACAAATTCAAAATCTGTACAAATGGATGCGTTCTGAAGGAATCTATATGAACGTACCAGATTTTTATGTAAATTCAGGGACCAATAAAACCGGAATTGGTTATAGAGAAGTGAATTGGTCTTTGCCAAGAGACAGACAATTGGTTTTGGGACGAACGAATATTTATGATGGATTGTGGGATAGAATTCCGAGTATGAATTGGACTTTTGTTCCCTTAACACAATACCATGGTGGTGGTGCAGCCGCAACTATGGAGCCGTTAAAAGACCATTTATCAGATTACGAAAACCAAATGATGCAGAATTATGGTTCGGGTGTACAAGCATGTTATAGAGGACCTCGATTATACGATACACCTGAAACAAAGAAAGTAGTGATGGATGTTGTCAAATGGTATAAAAAATACCGTACTATTTTAAATAGTGATATTGTGCATTTAAGACGACCTTCAGGAAAAGATTGGGATGGCTTTTTACATGTAAACCCCGATTTGAAAGAAAAAGGACTCGCAATGGTTTTCAATCCAACTGATAAAGTGATGGTAAGAGAAGTGAAATTACCGTTGTATTATACAGGAATTGATACATCGGCATCGGTTGGTATAAAAGGTGGAAAACTTAAAAAGTATAAATTGACAAGGGACTATACAATTACAGTGAAAGTAACCATTCCTGCGAATTCTTATTCTTGGATTGTTATAAAATAAAGCAAAACATAAACAAAGTAATACCAAGTGTCATTCTTTTTTTTGTAGGTTGCAACGAAGCTTTTCCTTTGAGATAAACTTCTTTAGATTTGCATTGAGAATTTCATTTGGTATTTCTATACTGTGAAAAAAAATCAAAGACCAGTAAGTGACTTGCAAATAAAGAGGTTATTGATGTTAAGGAAAAGTTACTAGGAGTTTTATTAAATATTGATTTGACTTTGAAAAATAAAAGGAAGGCTGTATTATGTTCAATGCATAACATTTTATATATATAATTATAACTATTTTAATAATTAGATGCTGAAGGAATTTACTGATATTCAATTGTTAGAGAAAATTAGTGAGGGAAATGAATGGGCTTTTGACGAAGTCCATACTAGATATGCACCTAAAATGTATATGTATGCATTTAATATTTTAAATAAAAAACAAGAATGTGAAGATATTATTCAGAATATTTTTGTCGATTTTTGGGTGAATAAAAATAAAGTAACGATTTTAAACTTGCCCTCTTACCTTTTTAGAGCAGTTAAGTTTCAGGTGTTTAATTACTTTAGAAATCATAAAATAACTGCAGTAGATTTAAATAGATTGAATATTATTGATGTTACAAGCAATACTTCAATGGGGCTAGAATTTGAAGAGTTGGAACAAGTGATAGAAGACAATGTATTGAAATTACCTAAAAGATGTCAAGAAATTTTTAGAATGAGCAGATTCGAAAATAAATCTCATAAAGAAATAGCAAGCGAATTGGATATTTCTTTGCAAGGTGTGAAAAACCAAGTATCCAAAGGTTTAAAAATTATTAGAGG
>Ga0105356_10001963_pt1 | contig 20620 bp, 17 predicted proteins | sample GOMGulsemesocosm_3_FD_83502 | JGI IMG/M metagenome (GOLD analysis project Ga0105356, IMG submission 83502) | Methane-oxidizing microbial communities from mesocosms in the Gulf of Mexico - GOM9D Gulf of Mexico | ecosystem: Environmental > Aquatic > Marine > Cold seeps | place: Gulf of Mexico... | reverse complement strand
CTGAAACATAGCCAGCAGGCACAATTAAGAAAGCCCCATCTCTACTAATATAAGGAACTTGAGAGCCACAATTAGTGCAAAAACAATTACTGAAACGTTCAGCTTCGGGTAAATCAAATCTCTTAATTAATTCTTTTCCTGAGTGCCATTCGATCATCTCAGGTGCAGTAAACATCAATGAGGCAAAAGCGGAACCGGTTTTTTTCTGACACCTATCACAGTAACATTGATAAAACCGCTTAAAGGGGCCTTTAACAGTGCTAGTAACTTTACCGCATAAACAACTGCCACTTATTTTATTATCCATAATTTAATTAATACTCCATTGTTAGAATTATTCATATAAGTCCCTAATCATAGGCAAGGTATTCTCGCCTAGAATAAGCGACGAATAAACAAAAGCCAAGAGTATTTTGTCCTGATTAATTAGCTTGTTATCACTAGATTTAGCTAATAGTTTATCCCGGAGAGTTATTTTTATTTGATCTATCTGAAGCTTCTAAAGTGGCCTTTAAATCGTCAAACTCTACTTTTAATTGGGTGATATCATTTTGCTGTTGTCGTATAAGCTAAACCAGCTAACAGCAATTCCCCCCACTTGAACATCTTAGCTATAGCCCTTTATTTATAGTCTTTGAGGCTTAAACCTTCTTTTTTACAAACAGTGATAATTGAATCACGTTGAGCCAATTTACAAAGGTAGCTCGATAAGTTTTTAAATGAGAGTGGTGGTTTTTCAAATTCATCAGCCCAAACTGATAACATAAATAAGAAAAAATCACAGGCATTGATAGTCTCTCCAATAAGAAAATCTCTACCTTCCAGTTCACGATCGAGTAACGCAAACATTTCGGTAACTCTTTTCTCATGGATTTTAACTATACTCTCAACATTGCTTTCATCGGTTGTGTGTTTGTTAGGATAGAAATAGATCATCAACTCAGCTTGTACTGTATTTGTTAAATACATCATCCATTGGAAAAATAACGCTCTATCGGGATCACCTATTTGAGGTATTAACTGCGCAGAAGGGTGTGCTTCGGCTAAGTGAATACAAATTGCCGGGCTTTCAAAAATAGGACGATTATCATCTATTAAGGTGGGAATTCTACCCGCTGGATTTAAAGCCAAGTAGTCTGGTGATTTTTGCTCGTTACTTTTTCTATCTATGGTAATTAGTTCAAAATCTGCGTTCAGCTCTTCGAGTATGAAGTGGGGAGCCATACTTGCATTCAATGGGTAATAATATAAATGGTACAACGGGCATTCCTTTCTTTTATATTGTTTAAAATGCCTCAATAGGAGGCTAAAAATGTTAAGACTGTTCTCTAAATACCTTTATACATTCACCAGCGTGACTAGTCACTAAATAGTGATTTGCATCCTTGATGATATACTTCTTTCTATGCTGGATTTGACGATAAATGCTCAAGAATTTTTTCCATGTGCACGTCGTAGCAAATGAACCGTGAATGAATGTTACTGGAGAGCCTTCGTCTTATTCAATGTAATATTTGCTAATATCCATATTTACATCCCAGGCTAGATTTGAGTTATAACACCACAATAAACGGCTAAGTAAAAGTTGCCTAATATGTACAACAAAGCAAAGCGGAACTAATATGAAAAGTCCCGCCTTAAATAGCTGTTATCCTACTTTATTCAGCTGTTGTTGGATCGATAATAACCTTAACTTCATTCACTGCTGTAACTGGAAACTCTCCCATTTCAGCGTGTTTTCTAACCATATTTTCATCTGGTGCGATGTAAACACAATATATCTTATTATCAGTGATATAGCTTTCGACCCATTGAATTTTAGGACCTAATTTTTCCAAGACATCACAAGACTTTTGAGAAATACCTTGTAAGTCGTTACTCGATAATTTTCCTGCGTCCTCAAGCTCGCGTTCAATAACATATTTAGGCATTTTGATTCTCCAATTTACTTCGGAATTTTAAGTATAGTAGAGCTTGTTATGACTAAGTAAACTAATGCTAACGTTTAGTGGTTTTTTTTAATAGTTAGCTAAATTGTGAGCGAAGAGGGGCTGAATAAGCTGTAAAAAGTCTTGTTATAACTGAACGCTGTGCTTAAGTTCATTGTTATTAATCTTCATAAAACCCTAACTTCTCTGGCATATTCAAAGGGGGATTGTAAAAGATAATGATTAGATTGAAGTGGCACGTTAAAACGATTTTTAACGTGCCTGATAAGGTTTACTGTGGGTTAGTTGCCTGTGTAGGTTTCATCGTAGCGTTTATAATCTTCATGATTATATAAGTGCTTTTCGATGGTTTTTGGCTGAGCTAACGATTTAAGCACACGTTTACCTGACTTGGTTTGCCAGTGTTTATGACCTTTAGTCAGTGGTGGCAAGTTCTTTAATATATCATCGAACTTTGCTCGCGCTTTTGCATGCTCAGGCTTACCATCTACTAATTCATAACCAAAACCAAAGCGGTTATCATCGGTGTAATAAAAACGTCCACGTGGCATGTTCATTACAGGGTTAACTACTTCTAACATATAATCTTTAGTACGTAATAATTGTGATGTTGCCGCGTAACCATATATCCACTCACGATGCTCATCTGATTCACCTTGATAAAATGGCACTAAGCTTTTGCCGTTAAAGGTGTGACCTTTAGGAACAAAATTCCATGCGTCAGCATAATCAATTAGGGTAGGGGCAATGTCAGAAAAATCAGATAACTCAGCAGTTTCGCCACGTTTCTTAATACCAGCACCAGCAGTAATGTGTACTACATGAGCGCCACGTTCAACACCACGTGTTTTAGCCGTTACTGCTGTACCATTGTCAGATAAAAAGATAATTACGGTATTATCCGAGATGCCTAGCTCATCAATTTTGTTAACTACTTCACCAACTTTTAAATCAAGATATTCAATAAGAGAAACAAATCGAGCTTGGTTTTCACCCGGGATCTTGTCTTTTTTCTTAATTCCTTTTCCTTGACCTAAAAGTCCTGGCTTACCTCTAAGTGGATTAGTTGGCATACCGGTTCGTGTACCATGTGGTGCTACCGTAGGCCAGTACGCTAAAAATGGCTTTTTAGCTTTTACGTTCTTTTCCATAAACTCCATAATGAAATCAGCTTCAATATCAAGGCTGAAATCTAAAGGTTTGGTATCAAGCAACTTGCCATTTTTCACATAACCTGGATGCCAGTAGCGAGAAGTGGTTTTTTTATCTTCCATTAAACCTGTGAACTTTGGTGAGCCTTTAAGTTTGGCAATTTCGTTTGGGCCTTCCCATAACGCATACTCATCAAACCCTAGAACATCTTCATTAGGCATTTGCATACCAGCATGCCATTTACCGGTAATGGCAGTGGCATAACCAGCATCTTGTAGAATGCGGCTAAACGGCATGTTGTCGGTGTAAACTTTTTTACGAGCATTGCCAAGCCAAATTTCGTTGGTATATACGCCAGTTGTTTGTGCGTAACGACCAGTCATAATTTCAACACGTGATGAACCACATTTTGCTGTTGCATAGGTAGTTTGAAACTGTACGCCACGTGCTGCGAGTTTATCAATGTTTGGTGTATTGGCTGCACCTTCGTGCCCGTAAGCGGTGAACATATCAGGGCTAACATCGTCAGCTAAAATAAGTAGTATGTTGGGGCGTTCATCGCTAGCCTGAGCACTAATTACACAAAGACTCAATGTTATGGCACTAAGGCTTTTTAAGGTTTTTTTAAGGGAATACATCTTGCTACCTTTTTCGTTATTTATAAGTATTATTCGGTTAACTGTGATTACTATTTTTTACTTAATATTACTCACATGCGTGACTATTGTTTCCACTCTTGTGATTTTACCGTAACGGGTTTATCCCAAGGCAATGCTTGTCTTTTACGGTACTTAGGATCGTTATCGCGTGTTGGTTGTGCCTGCGCCACTTTAATAAGCGCTGCTTTAGCTGCGATAATTTCAGGTTTTTTACTGTCGATTAAGTTAATTTTTTCTTCAGGATCTGTGTGCAAGTCAACAAGTTTTTCATACGATAAAGGCTGTGTGGCATTAACGTAGAGTTTGTATCGTTTATCGCGAATTACGCGGTCTCTAAAGGCAAATTTGTTTTCAATGCCTTGTTTTGAAACTTCGGCTTCATTCATACCACCCATGGAAAGTATAGAACTACGAGCGCCGTCTTGTTGTGCTTTGAGAATATAGGGCGCAAATGATTTGCCATCGAGTTTGTAATCGCTCGGTACTTCAGTATCAGCTAAATCAGCAAAGGTTGGTAAAATATCGGTAAAATCAACCAAGGTATCACTTACTACACCAGTGGGAATAAGTCCTGGGCTACTGACGATAAAGGGAGAGTTAATACCGTTTTCTGTGGTTTTTTGTTTACCACCACGTACTTTACGACCATTAAGCGTACCTACTAGGCTTTTATTTGTGCCATTGTCTGTAGTCCAAATGATAATGGTATTTTCACGCTCACCCATTTCTTCAAGACGTTCAAGCATTCTCGCTAATATAATATCAGCGTATTCAACCATAGCCTTGTGCTGGTTTAGTTTGCCTTTAACTTTCATTTTATGAGGCGTTGTGGTGTAAGGAGCGTGTGGCAAATTCATGGCAAAATAAGCAAACCAAGGCTGCTCTTTATTCTTTTCAATAAAGCTTAATAGAAACTCTGAAAAAATATCTTCGCCAAATTCACCTTTATAAGTTTTACTGCCTTTTTTGGTGTGAATGTAAGGGTCCCAATAACGCTCGGCACTTTCTGGTACGCCAGTTTCATAACCTGTCCACATGGCATAATCATCAAAACCGTGTTTTGTCATGGCTTCAGGTTCTATACGAAAATCATTAACTTGCCATTTACCCGCAGCTGCCGTTGCATAACCCGCGTCTTTCATTACCTTGGCAACACTTTGGTTTTGTTGCCAGTCTAAATAACCTTGGCCCCAGCGAGGTGCATCCCAATGGTTTACCCAACCATTTTGATAAGGATATTGGCCAGTGATTAATGATACTCGTGAAGGTGTACATTGAGGGTGCGACCAAACATTGTCAAAACGAATGCCTTGGTTGGCGAGTTCATCAATATTTGGGGTGGAAATATCTTCAGCGCCATAAGCACTTATCCACTCTTTGCCTAAATCATCAGCGAGAATAAAAAGTATGTTTGGTTTTTCAGAGCTGGCTTTTACCTTGTTGGTATTACCTTGTGGATTAGCTTGTGCATCAACGGCTGATGAAAGCATTAAAGAAGTACAAATGCCTAATGAAATAATCAACTTGCTTTTGAAAGGGGTCATTACCTTACCTTATTTAACTACAATGTTATGTGTATTATTTATAAAGTACATTATTACTTTGTTGTTTTTTTGTCAATACTTGTCAGTATATAGAGCCTATAAATCAATATTGTTTTGTTATTAATGACTGATTATTAAGTGTTTTTGTTGGTATCTGATTAATGTAAAGTAGTGTAAAGCTATTACGTCTTTCTTTTTGTTTTAAAATTTATATTAAACAGTAACTTATTTTGAAATATACTAACTGCTTAAAGTAAAGCTTAGTCAGTAAGGGCTAATGCAATCTATGAGGTGATTAGGGGATGCATTCAATGTAAGCAAGTTACTTATATTGAGTTCGATGAATATAGCAATAGGTCATTGATGTGATTATTTATCCGTTAAGAAAAGCAGCTTTGAAAAAACGCAGCAAATTGATATTAAACTCCTGGGGTTTAATACAACAATCAATCTGATCTTTATGCTTAGTTTGGCTAAGATCCATCTCTTCCATTGCAATAGCTTGATTAAGTCTGGTGTTGTAAAAAACGCGGACAAAAGGTAAAAGAGGCTGACTTTTATTTAAGCGACTAATCAAACCAAGTTTACCACTGGTAAGTTTCACTAAAGTACCTATTGGGTAGATACCAAGGCAGTTTACAAATTGTTCAACCAAAGTCGTGTCATAGCCATTATCAGCTTCTTTCATTAAAATCTTAAAGGCTTTTATTGGATGCATGCCTGCTTTATAAACACGTTCTGCTGTCATGGCATCATAACTATCAACAATGGCGATCATACGGCCAAATTGACTGATTTGCTGTTCACTTAACTGCTGAGGGTACCCTTTGCCATCAAGGCGTTCATGGTGCTGCTGTACTACTTCCGTCACCAAACTTGATAACTCAGGACTTTCTTTAAGTACTTGCATGCCAAGATTGACATGGTCTTTCATTACTTCATATTCTTCAGGGGTGAGCTTAGCTGGCTTATGCAATATTTCAGGTGGTACTAACACTTTACCAATATCATGCAAAAAAGCACCGAGTGCCAGTTGCTCAATAATGTCACGATCAAAGTCTAGGTGTTTGGCAAATATTGTCATTAAAATTGAAACGTTAAGTGAATGCTCAACTAAATATTCATCTTTAATGCGCAAGCGAGTCATACAAGCTAATGCATCTTGGTTGCGAAATATAGAGTCGACAATGGCATCGGTTGACTCTTTTGCTTCCAACATATTAATTGTTTTGTGTTCAGTAAGGCTATTTAGGATTTTATGTTGCAGGCTTTTGGCATCATCATAGAGCTTACTAGCCTTGGGCATTTCTCGATCCAATGAAATGCCATTCCCTGATTTTTTAGGCTGTAGTGACTCTACTTCCTGCTTAATGTCAGGAAGAATTTTATCGACTTTTTTGGCTAATTTTTGTCTGCTAGGATCTACGGTTAAATGAGTGATGCCGGCTTTGATAAGTTTCTGAACACTTTCTTTAGAGCTAATGTAGCCTTCTGATTTTACACTGACAGCTTTACCTTTTATACGAACAGATAAAGCATACATGCCAGGTACTAATTGATTTACTGATATTTTTTGTTCAGAAGTTGTCGGTGCTTTAGTCATAAAGGCTTGCTCATAAAAAGTTACTCATAAAAATGAGCTTAGAAAAATAAGTAAGAAAGAACGATTTAGTCCGCATCTAATAATCATAGACTAAGTTGCTGACATGTCATCTTTTTCACTTTATAGAGCTTGGTTTGCTATAGAAGGGGCTTGAAAGGGGAGTCGGTTGGTAAAGTTTTAAGGAGAGTACATTTTGCACTCTCCTTAATTAATAAGCTGTTAGCGATTATGGCTGCTCAGTCAGCTTAAATATTTCTTCCATAGGTAGCCATTTTTCACCGTCTTTGGCCCAAGGTAGCGCTTGTTGAAATTGCCACATCAATGTTTCCCACTTTTGTACTTCAGGGCATTGTGCATCGGCTTTAGCTTTAGCTGCGCCATCAAAGGAGTCATCAACTTCCATGATCATGAATAAACGGTTTTCAATCAGATAAATTTCCATTTCAACAATGCCAGCATCACGAATGCTTTTAGCTACTGCTGGGAAACCATTACCAGGCTTATGATATTCTTTATATTGCTCAATTAGCTCAGGGTTATTTTTTAAATCTGTCGCTAAACAATGTCGTGTTGTTTTCATTATATTTCCTTAGTAAAGCCATATCTCGCATAGCAATTTACTTACATAGGGTAATCAATTAGCTGTTGAGCAAATACGGTTTCATCAACTATCGCGCCTTTGTGCTGTATAACACAAGCAGATACTTTAGCAGCAAAATTTGCCGATTGCTCAGCGGTTCTACCTAGCAATCTTGCACTTAAATATGCGCCATTAAAAGCATCGCCTGCAGAGGTGGTATCAACAACATTTTCAACAGGGTCAACATCAATATAGCTACGGATGCCGTTCACGCTTAATAACATGCCTTGTGAGCCATTTTTTATGATAATTTCATCTATAGCAAACTGCTCTAGAAAACCGGCAACATCTTCAGCATTTTTAGCATTGTATAACACCATATGATCGTCTACACCGGGTAGGGCGATATCAGCTAATTCAAACGCTGCAGCGTAAGCAGCTCTTGTTTCATTAAGCGTGCTCCACAATGTTGGCCGGTAGTTAGGATCAAAAATTATTTTAGTGCCGGCAGCTTTAAGCTTAACGATAAAACGCCATAATTTCTGTCTATCACCTTCAGATAAAATTGCAATCGAAATACCTGAAAAGAAGAAGCTATCAACATTTTTCAATGCCGGGTTGGCTAAGTCGTCACTAAGGAATCTAACGACTTGTTTTGCTGCCGAGGTTTCGCGCCAATAGCTAAAGCTACGTTCACCTTCATCATCAACGTTGATTAAGTACAAGCCCATTTGTGCACTATTTGATTGATAAACTAAGCTAGTTTCAAGGGACTCTTTTTCCATCATAGTGAGCATTTCTTTGCTATTTTCATCAGTGCCTACAGCGCTTAAAAAATTAACATTAGCGTGCTCTTTAACACAACGTTTGATGTAAATACCGGTATTAAATACATCACCAGCAAAACTCTTTTTATAAAGGTTTTGTTCACTTGAATTGCTAGGTGCACGGCCAAACTCGACCATGCATTCGCCCATAACTATGATGTTACTTGTGCTTGTGTTCATGAGCATTTTTCCAAGTCATTAATAGCAGTAATCGCTTGCTGGCTCAGTAATGTGATAGCATCCCAGTCTTTGTTAGCAATAAGATCTTTAGGAACCATCCAAGAGCCACCTACAGCAAAAATACTGTCGTTAGCAAAATATTCACCCATATTATCAAGACTAACACCGCCAGTTGGGCAGAACTTTACCTGACTAAATACACTTGATAGTGCTTTAATGGTTTTAACACCACCATATTGTGCAGCTGGGAAGAACTTTACTTCTTTGATGCCTAGCTCTAATGCTTGGGTAATTTCTGAAGGAGAAACCACACCTGGTAACATAGGTAAACCAGTATCTATCATGGCAGTAGCTAATGTTTTAGTGAATGAAGGGCTAACTAGAAACTGAGCACCCGCAGCTACTGAATCAGCAACTTGTTGTGGCGTAGTTAACGTACCAACACCAACAGTCATCTCTGGCACTTGTTCACTAACGGCTTTAATGCAATCAAGGGCAACAGGCGAGCGTAATACGATTTCTGCACAAGTAATACCGCCTTTAAATAAAGCACGACTAACATGTACCGCATCTTCAACACTTTCCATATGTAACACAGGTAAAATAGGGCTGTTTTTTACTAATGCTGCAAAACTTGGATTTAACATAATTTCTCCACAACTGAATTGATTTGACTTACTTCGCCAATGCGTAGGACTGATAAGCTATTAACTAATTGAGCTTTTAACTCAGTGTTTTTTGCTAATTCTTTACCAAAAACAGACTCGATTGTTAAAAAGGCTTCAACAACTTCCTCGCTGTCATTACTAAGCAGTGCCTGCATATCGGCAAAATCGTTAGCAAGTGGATCAACAATTTCTCTGCCTTCTTTTAAAGCGCGGCAAATAAACTCAAACCAACAAGCAAGTGATAAAGAGAGAAGCTTGGTAGAGCGACCTAAAGCCAAGTTATCTTCAATAATCGGTAATACTCGCATTTGCAGTTTTTGTGAGCCATCCCAAGCAATTTGCGCCAATAAGTGGCGAATTTCAGGATTTAAAAAACGTTCAATAATTTCTTTTGAGTAACTCTCTACATCTAATTCTTTCGGTGCTTCAAATGAACCAATCACTTCTTCATTAGCAAGTTGGCAAATGAACTGGTAAAAAGCATCATCACTGGTGACATCAAAAACCGTTTCAAAACCAGCAAGTGAGCCAGCATAGGCAAGCGTTGAGTGTAAGCAGTTAAGTAAGCGTAATTTTGCTTTTTCAAAACCATCAACATCAGAGGTAAATACTACGCCAACTTTGTCCCAAGCTGGGCGCTCACCATTCCAGTTATCTTCAATAACCCATTGGGTAAATTGTTCACGTTGAATTGGCCATTCATCACGTGCGCCAACAGCATTTGATACACTATCTACAGTATAATCTTCAGTTTTTGGCGTAATGCTATCAACCATGGCATTTGGGAAAGCAACGTTTACTTCAATCCAAGAGGCAAGATCTGCATCTAATTGAGTTGCATAGTCAATCACTGCGCGGCGAAGTTTATCGCCATTACCAGAAACGTTGTCACAACTTAGTACGTTGAAAGCGGCAATACCGTTGATTTTTCGTTGGCCTAGGGCTTGAACGATATAACCTATAGCACTAATAGGTTGGCTTCGGTTAGATAAATCGTGTGCGATATCGCTATGGGTTACATCAAGGCGACCATCTGAGCCTAGGCAGTAACCTTTCTCTGTAATCGTCAGTGTTACCAATTTAGTGTGTGGAGATGCTAAACGGTCCATAACTTGTTGAGATTGTTCACTTGCCACTAAAATTTCTTTAACAGCGCCAATGATTTGATAATTAATTTCTTTGTCTAAAATGGCTAAGGTGTATAAGTTATCTTGCTGCGCTAAAACATCACGTGCTGTTGCGCTACGTAGTGAAACACCACATATACCCCAGTTACCACCGGCTAAATTCATAGCATTTTCGGTATAAACTGCTTGATGAGCACGATGAAATGCACCAGGGCCTAAGTGAACAATACCTATTTCAGTATTTTCTCTATCATACTGAGGGGTAATTATTTTAGAGCCATTAGCAGCTGAGCTGTCGGCAATGTTTTCTGGCGTATGCTTTGATAATAAAGAGTTTGATAATAACTGCATAATTTTTCGGTTTCGCCCTACAGGGTTACGCCGCCTTTCCAAATTGATATTTCTTTAAATTGATTAAGTTCGTTTTTAGTTGCTTTGCCCGAGGCTATTTCAAGCAACAAATCAAAAAACTCATTGGTACATTCATCTTGTGTTTTATCTAGGCGCAACAATTGTCCGGCATCATAATCAATCCAGTGTTTTTTACGTGTTGCTAAATTAGTGTTTGAAGCAATTTTAACTGTAGGCACTGGTACACCTAATGGTGTGCCACGACCTGTGGTAAATAGCACCATATTGGCGCCACTTGCTGCGAGGGCAGTACATGACACCGCATCGTTACCAGGGCCTTGTAATAAGGTGATGCCGTTTTTAGCACTCGCCTTTTCACCATACTGGATAACGCCTTGTACGGGAGCATTTCCGCCTTTTTGAATCGCGCCAAGGGATTTATCTTCGAGTGTTGTTAAACCACCAGCTTTGTTGCCCGGTGATGGGTTTTCATATACTGGCTGGTTATTGGCAACAAAATATTGCTTAAAACTATCAACAAGGGAAACAATGTCGTTATAAACACCTTCATTGGCGGCGTTGTTCATCAGTACTTGTTCTGCACCAAACATTTCAGGGGTTTCGGTTAAAATAACCGTTGCGCCATAGTTAGCCATTTTTTCACTAATGCGGCCTAGTAGCGGGTTAGCGGTTAAACCACTTAAACCGTCTGAGCCGCCACATTTCATCGCTAAGGTAAGTTTAGATACGGGGCAGACTACACGTTTATCATTGGCCATAGTGGCTAATAATTTTTCAATATGAGCCATGCCGACCGCTTCTTCATCTTCAACTTCTTGTGCGTTGAAATAAGCAATGCGCTCATTCATTTCGCTAGGTAGCTCTGCAATAAGCGATGAAAGTTGATTGTTTTCACAGCCCAAGCCTAAAAATAATACCGCTCCGGCATTAGGGTTTGAGGCTAGTGAAGCAAGTAATTGTTTAGTTTGCGCTAAATCATCACCTAGTTGAGAACAACCAAAAGGGTGAGTAACCGCAAGAAAATCATCCGCTAGGTCGCTAAATTGTGCTTTGCATTGACGCACTAAAGATTGTGCTAAGTGATTGACACAACCAACACTATTGATAATCCATAATTCGTTTCGAATACCAACTAAACCATTACTACGCGGGTAGCCCATAAAAGTGGGCATTTCATTATCAGCTTTATCTAAAGAATGATTTGCTGGTTGATAGGAAAATTTATCATCATCGCTCAGTAAGGTTTTTAAGTTGTGACTATGAACCCAGTCACCCGCTTTAATATTTGCGGTAAGATAACCAATAGAATAACCGTATTTGATGACTTGCTCATTGGCTGCTTGAGCTTTTAGGGCGATTTTGTGACCACGGCCTATATCTTCATTTAAGGTGATTTCGCTATCATTAATTGAGATAACCATACCTTTGGGTAAATCTTGCAATGCCACGGCAACACTGTCTTTGCTGTGTACTTGAATGGTACTTCTAACTTCTGGCTGTTTTTTACTCATGATTTTAATCTCATAACAAAATGCTGTTTAGTGCATTATTTTTACTTTATAAAGAGTTTTCTAAGGTGCTGGGTAATAACTAGAAAAGCAGTTCTTACCGCTATAACTGATAAAATATTTTGGCATTTTCACCCATGATTAAAGGTGTCGCATTTGGACTTTGCGCATTGATAAAATCAAGCACAACTTGTTTAACTTGCTGGTACTCAGCGGCAACTAAGCAAACTGGCCAGTCAGAGCCAAACATAATTCGTTGTGGGCTAAATAAGTCCCAAACTGTTTTCATATAAGGCTGCAAATCAGTTGCGGTCCAATCGAGCCAATCTGCTTCAGTGACCATGCCAGAGAGTTTGCAATAACAGTTTTCATTGTGTGCAAGTATTGCCATGCCTTGCTGCCAAGTATCAAAGTCAGAGGTAGACTTAATATCGGGCTTAGCAATATGATCAATCACTACATGTAAATTAGGCACGTGGGAAAGCATTTCTGCTGCAGCAGGTAGTTGATGAGCAAAAATTAACAAATCGTAACGGTAGCCACGTTCAGCTAACATTTTTAAACCACGAATAAAGTCGGGGTTTTGCATAAATCCGGGGTCAGATTCCCCTTGAATAACATGGCGAAATCCGACAAGTTTATTGTATTTAGCCAGTTCATCAAGCTGTGCTGCAAGGGTATTACTACGTAAATCTATCCAGCCAACAACCCCTTTAATAAGCTCTGTTTGCTCAGATAGCTCTAACAACCAAAGGGTTTCTTGCATAGATTGACGAGCTTGAACTGCGATACTGCTAGAAAAGCCATTATGATGAAGTGTTTTTTCAAGATCTTTTAATAAAAAGTCTTTTTTTAAAACAACCATAGAATCATCAATCCAGTCATATTCTACGGGATCATAATTCCATAAATGGTGGTGGGCATCGATATACATATAAACCTCTATGCAGTGCTTAATTTCTTTTGTTGAGATAGCTTGTTTAAGCTACTCATTTGGAGCATATAAGTTGAGACTCTCTAATGTTAGCAAGCCTCAACTATTTCGAGACAGGTTAACTAATCTCGATTAACTTCAATCACAGCTTTAACAACACCTGTTTCAGGTTTTACCCACTCAGGGAAAATTGCTGGGAAATCATCAAAACTGGTTTTATGAGTAACCATAGATGTTGATTTTGCGCTGCCATTAGCTAAACAAGCAACCACATGCTCAAAGTCTTCTTTGGTTGCGTTACGACTGCCTTTTAAGGTGGTTTCACGTTTATGGAACTCAGGATCATTAAAGCTGATGTCTGCTTTAACTACACTTACAAATACCAAAGTCCCGCCGTGTGCTAACCAACCGAAGGTCGATTGCATTGCACCAGGGTTACCAGTACAGTCAATAATAACGGTTGGGAAATCACCATCGGTCAGACTTTCAAGTTGCGCTTTAACGTCGCCTTTACAATCAACAGTAGCATCGATATTTAGTTCACGTTTAGCAAAAGCTAAGCGATCATCATTTACATCGGCAATAAAGGTTTTAGCGCCAGCAACTTTTGCAAATTGTGCTGCACCTAGGCCAATAGGACCTGCACCTAGTACCATTACGGTATCATTTGCTGATACTTCACCACGGCGAACTGAGTGAGCACCAATAGCTAAACACTCAACTACCGCTAGTTGATCAAAAGGTACACCTTCGGTGATAACTACATGAGAAGCAGGTAAACATAAATATTCACACATACCACCATCACGGTGTACACCGATTACTTCAATATCAGTACAACAGTTAGTTTTACCAGCACGACATGCAACACATTCGCCACACTCTAAATAAGGAATAACATACGCTGCTTTACCTAGTGGTAGGTCAACACCTTCACCTAGTGCTTCAATTTCGCCTGATAGCTCATGGCCAAGTACACGTGGGTAAGTAAAAAACGGTTGATTACCACCGTAAGCATGGATATCTGTACCACAAACACCAATAGCGCGAATTTTAAGTAATACTTCACCGGCTTTCGGCTGTGGCTTTGGACCTTGTGAAAAATTAAGTTCGCCTGGCTGTTGGCAAACGATTGACTTCATCATATTTTCTTCCTCTTGACAGCCATAAGAGTCATTATACTTATAGCTTTTGTAAAGTGCTCATGTGTTCTTTAATTATAATGTACACTTTAAGTCGATTTAATGGAAGTACTATTTGTTATTTACTAGTAATAGCAAAGCGCTATAGAGAACATGTTAGTAGAGGTTTTTAGCTAGAATGCTGGCTAAGGTGTTGTTTGTTGGGCTTTTGGTGGCATTTGGTGGCTTTGTGCAAACACGGCTAACCTAGGGCATTTAGTAATGTTATTAGTGTGTTTTATATGTAAGTGACATTGTCCTGGCTGTTTATCAGTGGTGTGAAAAGTTATTTAAGACAGTTTTAATTAGATTGATATTAGATATGTATATTTCTAGAAAGGCTCTAGGTTATCTGCAAAATTAAAAGTTTTTTATACGGGGTCAAGTGAACTGCTGATGATGGTGCTTATTAAGCGATAAAAGAAAAACAGGATTTATAAAGTCATTAACGAAGAGTTATTATTAGTCTTTCTAAGGTTATTTTTCTCCGTAACACTTGCCAAAAATAAAAAACACCAATCATTACGATTGATGTTTTCTTAGTGCATAATTTTAAAGGGCTAAAGTTTATTAAGCTTTATTTTTAAATCTGCGAGCCCCTAAACCCATAATACCCAATGCAAGTATTGCAAATGTAGATGGCTCAGGCACAGCAACTGAATTGTTGTATTCAACTACCGAGGCAATATAAATGTTTGAAGCAGGAGTTCCATAATCGTTCCAACTACCATTAGATCTCCAATTAATTGCAGCGTAATCTTCGCCTATTGACCAATCATTTGGCTCACCAGCAGCCCAAAAATCATAACTTAATGCCTGTCCGCTTTCAGGACCATCCATCCATACCCAATTTCCTTCACTATCAGCATCACTAGCACCTATCCATGCTCGAGTGTTACCAATTAATGCTTTAATGAAGTCTTGCTCTGATTGAGAGGTAATTGTTACCAGATAACCCAATTCACCATTATGACTACTTGTTAGCGCATTATCTCTAGCATCAAATTCATTGGTAGTTTCAGTTGTTAATTCATACCAATGGTCATTACCACCATCAGCAGATGACCATTGCATAAGTGTTGCATTGGCTACACCACTAACAAACAAGGTTAAGCTTGCAAAAGCAATGGTTAAAAAATTATTTTTCATTTTTTATCTCTATCAGGTAAAAGTATTATTGATTAAGGTAAAACCTTAAATTATTTATCCGGCCATTATAAATAATTAAGAAAACTCAAGACATGGCTAAACTGTCCAATTTTGAATATTTAGTGTTATTTAAAAGGTGGTAGTGAAGAAGCTATATTGTTTGAGGTTGGCTATTTCATAGGTAAGGGGAGCCTTTGTTAAAAACAGGCGAAGAACCGCCACAATAATTGCCATTGATGAATTGTTAGTTTGGCTAGAGCAACAAGCCTGACGACTTTTCCTGCCAGTATTCGAGTAAAAAGATCAATTTATTGATGGCATGGCTAAGGGGCTATCTGAAATGAATCAGCATCTTTTGATTCGACGTTCAGGTAATCTAATTACAAAGCGATAATGGTTTTATAATTTAATTATTTTCTAGTATTAAAGGCTACTTTTTATCACTGTAGCCTTTAAACCCTCACTCATCACATAGAAGTTTGGTCGTAATAAGGCATCTTGTAATTCTACAGCTTTAGATGTTAATAATATTTGTATGGTTTTATCTTGCTCAAAGCCGCTAAATTGCTCTTTAGCATATAGACGATGTAACTCGCCGTTTATTTTTTCAATCGCAAAGTCGCTGCTTTGTGCCTTAATTATTAGGTTTTTCTGACTGAAATAGATTTCCCAGCCCGGTTTGTCAAAGGCTATAGGCATAGTGAGTGATAGTTTAAATTTATAACATTGTGTTAGTGACTTATTGGCTAAACAGTCGGTTTCGCTTTGTACTTCCACAAACTTATAGCTAAGTTCAAGGTTTTGTGCGAGTAACTCAATATCACTTTGCTGGATATCCTTATTTACTAAGTCACAGCCAGTGACAATGACTAACAATAGAATAATCAGACTGTAGAGACTCAGTGATAGTTTTTTCATTTATTGACCTTAATTTAGTAATGAATTATCAAGAAAAACCGAGGTGGCCTAAAGATAAGATGCTTGTTGGTTGTTTTTCCCAAAGATTAAGTTGCTTTTGCCAATGTGGTTGAATTGAAGTTATTTTAGGAAGGTAAAGTTCAGTTAAAGCAAGCAGCGTTATTTTGTTAAAGCTTCTAAATAAAAGCTCTCCCTCAATTAACCAGGATACTCCGATAAAATAGGAGCCCCCCTCATTAATCAATTTTATTCCTATTAGTTCACACTCTTCATGGGCTACTTCCATTAGCAGAGAATAAAGATCAAATTGAACAGTCGTATTTTCCATAATTAGTAAATTCCAAGCGGATTAAAAGCAGCTCACCTAGTGAGCTTTGATTATTCGAGGTGGTTTGGGTACATCCACACATAAAATAGTCTTGCAATGTAAAGTCAGTTTGTATTTTTTAGGCTGATAAAAATATAGGTGAATCCTGATTTTTTCAGTGGTTAATCTTTATAGGGTTTTCCCTATATTTACCTTCCTTATTCCCCACGGTTTTATACCGGATACGCCGATAGAAAGCTTTGTCATTAAAGTTCAAACTTACTTCAATTCGTTGATTTACAAGTTTTGAATAAGAAGGTGTGTATGAATATGAAAAATAATACAGCAGTGAGCATGGGGAGAATGGCATTACTCTCTTTCATTATCATACCTGCGTTGTCCGGTTGTCTTGCTGGAGATAATCAAACTAAAAGTTCTGTGAGCGAGAGTTCATCAGCAGTAGATAGCGCTCAAAGTAAACGTCCCAATATTGTGTTTATTATGTCTGACGACCACTCAGAGCGAGCTATCAGTGCTTATGGTAGTAAACTTATTAATACGCCGAATATTGATCGTATTGCTAATGAAGGTGTTAGGTTTAATAACTCTTTTGTTGCCAACTCTATTTGTGGCCCCTCTCGCGCAGTGATGTTAACGGGCAAACATAGTCACATTAATGGTTTTACTGATAATCATTCTAGGTTTGATGGCAACCAGCCGACTTATCCGCAATATTTACAAAAATCAGGTTATCAAACTGCAGTTGTCGGTAAATGGCATTTACATTCAGACCCCGTTGGTTTTGATTACTGGGAAATTTTACGTGGTCAAGGGCATTACTATTCTCCTGAGTTTATAACCAATAAACCTAATGAGATAACCCTAGTTAATAAGATTAAAGACAAAAAAGGCAAGGTAATAAAAACCGAATATGAAAACACTTACCTTGGCGCCTATGCCACGATAAAAACCGGTGATTTGGCATTAGAGTTTTTAGAAAACAGAGATAAATCCAAGCCATTTGCCATGATTTATAACCATAAGGCTCCTCACAGAAACTGGATGCCTAATGTTGATGATTTAGGCGTAATTGATACCTCAAAGCTGCAAGTGCCAGATAATTTCTTTGATGACTATGAAAATCGTCCAGCGGCTAAGCTGCAAGAGCTAGAAATTAACGATATGTATTTATCTTATGACTTAAAACTAACTGAAGCCGATTACACCGGTGACTTAGCTGATATCTCCCAAGGATGGGGAAAACAATGGCAGGCGCTATATGGCCGAATGACAGCAACGCAGAAAAACAAGTGGGATGAATATTACCAAGAGCTGAATAAAGAGTACCAAAACGTTAAAGGTGATGAGAAAGCCTTACTGGTGTGGAAGTATCGCCGTTATATGCATGATTATTTGAGCTCTATTTATGCCATGGATAAAGATATAGGCAGGGTTTTAGATTACCTAGACGAACAAGGGTTAGCTGAAAATACCATCGTAGTGTACACCTCAGATCAAGGCTTCTTTATTGGTGAGCACGGTTGGTTTGATAAACGCTTTATGTATGAAGAAACCATGAGAACACCACTGGTGGTTCGTTACCCTGCCAAAATTAAAGCGGGTCAGGTTGTAAATGATATGGTGCAAAACCTTGATTATGCACCAACCTTTCTAGATTTTGCTGGCATAGAAATTCCTGATGATATTCAGGGCATCTCCTTAAAAGGCAAGCTTGTCGAGAATAAGCCAATTGAACGTGATTCGCTTTATTACCACTACTACGAAGGCATAGAAAAAGAACATAAAGTGGCTAAACACGAAGGTATAAGAACAAACACTCATAAACTCATTCACTTTAAAGATGTTGGTATTGATCACTTTGAGCTTTATGACATTGAAGCGGACCCAAGTGAAATGAATAACTTATACGGCACTGAGGCGATAAGTAAAATACAAAGCGAGTTACACAAACAACTGGTAAAGGTAAAAGAAAAGTATCAAGCACCTACGGTGGCTATGTAAGCACAAATGCATAAAGCAACCGATAAAGTGTGTTTAAAGAACAGCATGGTGGGGTTTAAGAGCAATTTTCACCATTAGGTTTAGGCATTATTGCCTAATATGCTCTAGTACCACCTGACTGACATCGACTTGGTACTAGAGCTTTTTTTACACTACCGATTAGACACTTAGCTGTCGGGCAAGGGGGAAGGTAATGCAAAAGGCGTTATTGAATAAAACTATGTCAGGTACGTCAGTTATGTCAGCTTTGTTGGTCATGCTGCTCATAGTTTTACAGCCAACTTCAGCATCAGCCAAAGCTATCATTATTTTTACCACCCATGTTCAGCCTGAAAGTAATGCCTATAAATCTACTCACTTATTGCTTACAGAGGCTTTCAACCGTATCGGTTATAAGTTTTCAATGAAAACATTACCAGGTAAAAGATCACTGTATGAAGCTAATAAAGGCACCTTTGATGGCGAAGCACATCGTTTTGGAGGTTTGAATAATAATAATGATTTTCCCAATCTAATAATGGTGCCTGAAATACTGCTGGTAATAGAAAATGCCATGTTTTCAAAGCAGTCAATAAACTTAACTATGCCTTGGCAAGAATTAGCGAAATACAGCGTTACTGTACCAAGAGGCTCTTTATGGTTAACAGCAATGGCAAAACAATATGCTATGGAAGTTCAAGAGTTATCAAGTCCAGATAAAATGCTTAATTTTGTTAAGCAGGGCAGAGCAGACATCGCTCTGATGTCAGTAGAAGCTTTAGATATTTTAGACTCTAAGGCGTTTAAAAATAGCGGTATCAAGCAAGTCGGTCCGGTACTTTCTACCTTGGCTATTTATAGCTTTATTCATAAAAAGCACAAGACCTTGGTGCCTAAGCTTGCTTTTGCCTTGCATCAAATGAAACTTGATGGCAGTTACCAACGGCTCATAAAGCAAAGCAAAATCATAGATAAGGCTTAAATAATAAATATAAAGAATCACAATAATATTGGTACCTCCCAGCCAATGTTAGATGAGACAGGAAGTCTCGCTGTGGTGTTAAAGGGGGAGGTAACTCCCCCTCTTTTATGTTCAGGACGAACGGTATGTCGCGGCAATGAAAAGACAATCAAGAAACTAACTATTGAAGGCAATGAAGGTATTGATATGAAAAAGATATATAGGCTAATAAGAAGGGTTGCAGTCACAGTATTCATGCTGGTACCACTTAGTACTTTGGCAATAACAGGGGCTGAACAACTGCCCGTGCGTAGTTTTGCCATTGGCTCACCAGCACCTGATAAGTTTGCTAGCTTTATTGACTTTATAAATGATGACTTATCGAAAACAGCTGTTAATCAGTTATTTCTTCGTATTAATTATAACTATCAATTTAAATCACACCCTGAATTAGCCGATAAAAATGCCCTTAGCGAGCAGCAAGTTAAAACAATTGTTAACACAGCGGCTAAGCATAATATTGAAATTATCCCCATTATCAATTTGCTCGGGCATCAATCGTGGAAGCAAGATAATATCCGTTCTTTGTTAACGGTTTATCCCGAATTTGAAGAGCCTGCAGGGATTAAGTTGCTGGATAAAGATTTCTATACCCGAGCCTATTGCCCTAATCACCCAGAGGTTCATGATGTTGTATTTGCCTTGGTGGACGAATTGGTGGAAGTGTTTGCTGCTAAAGGTGTGCATGTTGGTATGGATGAGGTGTTTATCTTAGGGGAAGAAGGCTGTTCGCGCTGTAAAGGCAAAAATAAAGCGGAGCTTTTTGCTAATGAAGTAAACCTTATTCAGGCGCATTTAGCGAAAAGTGATATTGCTATGTATATTTGGGGCGATAGATTACTTAATGGTAAAACCACAGGTATTGGCAAATGGGCTGCTTCAATTAATGATACGGATGCGGCTATCGATTTAATTTCTAAGGAGGTCATTATTTGTGATT
>Ga0105356_10001958_pt1 | contig 20637 bp, 23 predicted proteins | sample GOMGulsemesocosm_3_FD_83502 | JGI IMG/M metagenome (GOLD analysis project Ga0105356, IMG submission 83502) | Methane-oxidizing microbial communities from mesocosms in the Gulf of Mexico - GOM9D Gulf of Mexico | ecosystem: Environmental > Aquatic > Marine > Cold seeps | place: Gulf of Mexico... | reverse complement strand
CCTATGGCAAATAAGGTATTGGCATTTGCCGGAATTTGGTTTTCAAGATCACTATATCCAAAGCCTTTGGCGTAAACAATTTTATCTTTTTCTACAACTGCAACTGCGAATCCAGCCGCATGCGTTGCTTCCAGAATTGCATTTAGATCCTTGTCTATGGTTTTTAGTCGTTTGTCTGTTTGAGAAAATGCGGAAGTTATAAATAGAATAGCTAAAATAGTAGATAATAATTTTTTCATAATGGTTGGTTTAATAAAAAAGTTATAGCTCTTAAATAAGAAGAAGGGTTGAGTAAGATACCATTTTTTAAGATGGTATTGATACAATTGACATTTCATCCTTATAAAATAACAATTGAGTTAGTCTCTTTTTAAAAAACTGGGAAATCTCAAGACATTTGTCCTATCAATAAAAAACAAACTATTATGCAAAAATTAGCAATAATCTTAGCGCTGTTCATTACACATTTATTAAGTGCGCAGTCAAATTATGAAAAAGGCATGCAAAAGGCCTTTGAGCTTTGGGGAACTAACCCAACAGAAGCTTCAAATTTATTCGAACGCATAGCCAAAGCTGAGCCTGATAATTGGCTTCCAAGTTATTATGCGGCACAGGTTATTATCTTAAATAGTTTTGGTGAAACCAATAAAGAAAAGCTCACAGGACAATTGGCCAAAGCGCAAGATTTAATTAATGATGCTACGTCAATTTCAAAAAACAATCCTGAAATAATGGTAATGCAAGCTTTATTACATACGTCTTGGGTAGCATTTGATGGGGCTACATATGGTATGACCTTATCCGGAAAGGTAGTAGCTTTATATCAAAAAGCAGAACAAATTGAACCAAATAACCCCAGAGTTATTTTAAATAAGGCAGAATGGGCTATGGGAGGAGCACGGTTTTTTGGGCAAGATACCGCACCATTTTGCAAAGATGTAGAACATGCTTTAGAACTTTTTGTTAACTTTAAACCGGAATCACCATTTCATCCAAATTGGGGAAAAGAACGTGCAGAACAAGTATTGGCACAGTGTAAATAATATTCAATTTATAACGGAATTATATCATGACTAAAAGGGCTAAAACCATATTATTAGTATTCATTATTGGAGTTGTTGTATTTATTATAGAGAATGCAATTACTGATGGCTTTGCTTTCGAATCCGTGAATGACTTTCTAGTCGAGTTTGTGTTTTTTCAACTGTATTCTTTTGTTTTAGGATATTCAAACATGGCTTATTTCGATTATTTAAACAAGCTAAAATGGAGAGCTGGTGATAGGATTAAACGTTTTTTTGTCGGAATTAGTGGAGCAGTGATCATTACAATGACTGGCTTATTTTTTCTTAGAGTATTAACTATTGTTGTTTATTTTGGTCACAGTTTTGAGAAATTTATTGCCAACGAAAGTTTAAGCGATTATACTTTTGGAATTTGGATTACCTTAACTATAGTGATAATTTTTCATGTCATTTATTATTATAATGACTATCAACAAAAGAAATTAAAAGAACAAAAAGTTATAGCTGGAACTGCTAGTGCAAAATTTGATGCTTTAAAAAATCAGTTGGACCCTCATTTTTTGTTTAATAGCTTAAATGTATTGACAAGTTTAATAGATGAGAACCCTAAAAGTGCTCAAAAGTTTACTACCTCATTATCTAAAGTGTATCGCTATGTTTTAGAACAAAAAAATAAAGATTTAGTAACGGTAGATGAAGAATTACAATTTGCCAAAACTTATATGTCTTTAATAAAAATGCGTTTTGAAGACAGTATAATTTTTGAGATGCCTGAGAAAGCTTCAAATTCCGAAAGTAGAGTTGTGCCATTGTCATTGCAATTATTGCTGGAAAATGCAGTAAAACATAATATGGTGACTCCTAATAAACCATTGCATATTAAAATTTATGAAGATAAGGGTGTTTTGGTTGTTGAGAATACGTTGCAACCTAAACAAATAGTAAAAAAGAGTAGTGGTGTTGGTTTAGAAAATATTAAGCAACGCTACGAAATATTAACAGATAAGAGAGTATATATCAATCAATCAGCAGCATGTTTTGCAGTAGCAATTCCAATGCTAACGAAACAAATATCAATCATGAGAACACAATCATCATCAGCATTAGACGACTCGAGTTATGTAAGAGCACGTAAGCACGTCGAAGAATTACAAGGGTTTTATTATAGTTTAATTAGTTATGTAATAGTTATTCCATTTTTAATATTTATTTGGTATACCTATTCACAACATACCATTCAATGGTTTTGGTTTCCAATTTTGGGATGGGGATTTGGACTATGTATTCAGGGATATCGTGTATTTGTACACGATGGAGCATTTGGTAGGAATTGGGAGCGTAAAAAAATTGAAGAATTTATGCGTAAAGAAGAAGAAAATAATCGTTGGAATTAAATAAAGGATCATGAGAAATTATAGAAAAGAAGAAACGTATCTTAGAGCTAGTCGACATGTTGAGGACATTAGAAAGTTCTATGGAAACCTTTGTGCATATTTAATTGTTAATTGTTTAATTTCTGGATTTAAAATGTATAATGATTTTGAACAAGGAGAGACTTTTAATGACGCTTTTTTTGACTTCGGAACTTTTGCAGTTTGGGTGTTCTGGGGCATTGGATTAGCATTTCACGCCTTTAAGGTGTTTGGCTTACCATTTTTATTGGGTAAGAACTGGGAAGAGGAAAAAATCAAGCAGTATATGAATGAGGATTCCCAAGATAAGTGGGAGTAAAATTTAAGTAATTATGAAAAGAGAATATAAAGAAAACCATAGAGATAAATTTAGTGAAGAGCGATTTAGGGAAGAGGATAGTTACTTGAGAGCTAAGAAAAAATTAGAAAAAATTGTTGGGTTTTATTGGCATTTGGCGGCCTATGTTATTGTAAATACTTTTTTAATTATAATGATTGTGGTGAATAGTGATTCGGGTGAAAGTATCTGGAATTTTGGATCATTTTCTACAGCGTTTTTCTGGGGTATTGGCTTATTTTTTCACTTTTTAGGTGTGTTTGGAACACATATTTTATTTGGAAAAAATTGGGAAGAGCGTAAGATTAAAGAATTTATGGATAAAGATAAACAAAGATAAGAATGAATGTAATAATTATTGAAGACGAAAAACCTTCAGCAAGACGCTTACAGAGAATGTTAAGTAGTTTAGGAATGGAAGCAAAAACCATGTTACATTCGGTAGAAGAATCATTAGAATGGTTCCAAAACAATGAACATCCTGATCTCATATTTTTAGATATTCAATTGAGTGATGGCTTATCCTTTGAAATCTTTGAAACTATAGAAATTAAATCAGCAGTAATTTTTACAACTGCTTATGATGAGTATGCTTTACAAGCATTTAAACTTAATAGTATCGATTATTTGTTAAAGCCAATTGATGAAGATGATTTGGAAATGGCCGTGAGTAAATATAATGAACGATTACCAAATCAGAAACAAGTTACTTTGGACTTTAATGATATAAAAAATTTACTTGTTAATCCTGTAGATCGCGAATACAAAAAACGATTTTCGATTAAAGTAGGGCAGCATTTAAAACTCATAAATATTGATGATATTGAATGTTTTTATAGCGAAAATAAAGGCACCTATTTACATACTAAAGAAGGTCGGAATTATTTGTTAGATACAACGCTTGAACATTTGGAAGATGAATTGGAACCTCGGACATTCTTCCGTATTAATCGAAAATTCTTTGTCAATGTAAATGCTATAAATGATATGGTAAGTTATACCAATTCAAGATTACAAATAAAACTCAAGTCCTATAACGAACAAGAGGTTATAGTTGCCAGAGAGCGTGTTAAGGATTTTAAAAACTGGTTGGAGTAATTTGATTGTTTTAAAGCGTCTGAATTATTGGATGAATTAATAGTCTTTATTAATGAAAATTCACTTAAACTTAATAGTATCGAGTTGGCCACGATATTTCATCATAGATTTGTTTGGATTCATCCTTTTTTGATGGTAACGGTAGAACCGTACGTTTAGCTATGAACTTACTTTTAATGAAGCAGGGTTTTCCTCCAGCCATTATATTAAAAAATGATCGTAAGAAATATTATGAGGCTTTAAATCAGGCTAACAAAGGAAATTATAAAAAGTTAATGCTTTTAATGTGTCAAGCCGCAGAATGTACATTAAATATTTATATAAGCGCTTTACCCGATTCAGAATATGATTATAAATTCATATCTGATATTGTTGAAGAGCCAGGAATGCCTTATGGTCAAGAGTATCTCAGTCTTTTAGTCAGACAAGGAAAAATTGATGCGCATAAAGAAGGGAGGAATTGGGTTACTACTAAAAAGGCTATAGAAGATTATATAAATAATCGAGAGCGAAAACGATAGAATATTAGTTCATTTTATTGGAGTTTTTGGGACATGTAAAAAATTGAAGAATTCTCGTTATATTTTTTAAATTTTAACGGCTATTCCTTTTTTTGTTCACAGACTAGAGAGCCTAAACCTAACCCATGAGGCATATAATTTTTATTGTCTTTACTAAGGTCAATTTTTACCACGAGAATATTTAGAGGATTAATATTTTTATTTTGTATGCGCTGATGTTCTTTTATTAGATGAACAACAAACCGTAGTGGTGATTCTTCTACTATTTTGTAGGTTTCAAAATTTAGGGGACCAAATTCTTGAATGATCTGGTCATAGAAAGCGATATGTGCTTTTAGATTTAATTTCGAATAGACTTTTGGGTGATAGGTGTCCTTTATAAATTGACCTAACGCGCTGTCAGTGGCAGAGTTATGTGCTTTAATGAATTTATGTAAAATTGAAGCCTGTTCCTTATTTTGCGAATAGGACGTTACCGAAAAAAAGATTGAAATAAATACAACTACGATTGGTTTCATGCTTGCGTTTTTAATATGTACTAAAGACGCAAGCATTTTATTAGTGTTGCAAGAATTAATCTTTTTTAACTAAAATCAGATCAATTTCAAAGTACTTGTCTTTCATTACGCTTAATGCAAAGGCTCCAGCGGATGCAGCAAATACAGAGTAATCTAATGCACCTTTTACACCACTTGACAATGTTATTGCTATTGCAAATAATAACATCAAATAACCACTTAATTTTGCGAAAAAAGCTGTTTTGAAACCAATGATAAGGCATAATGCAAATACAACCTCCGCTATTGATGCAATAGTTCCAGCAAACGGAATCATACTGCTCGGGATCCAAGGATTAATAAGTTCGGTATAGCCTAAAAAACTATCCCAATTCCCCCATGCCGAAACTTCTTTTGGCCAATAGCCTAATCTATCGGCTACAGCTGAAAGGAAGCCAATAGCAATAGCATATCTTAAAAAGAGTTTTATTATTTTACTTTCCATATTGATTGTGTTCTTTGTTAGTTGTTGACTTTATAATTTCCTGGCTCAAATTTAAAAGTTTTCATTAACCTTGACCAAGTATTTATTTGAGATATTGCTAATGTGAGATAACAAATTTCCGTTTTACTAAAGAAGTCCAAAAGTGGGTCATATATTTCATCTATAAGAGGTTCTCGACTAAGTCTTGTTAAATGATCAGTAAATGTTAATACAGCTCTTTCTTTATTGGTGAAATATTGAGTTTCTTTCCAAACACATAATGATGATAAGCGTAATTCAGATTCTCCCGAGTGTTTAAGTTCTTTGTAATGCATATCTACACAATAGGCGCAACCATTTTTTTGAGCGACCCTTAGTCGGATGAGTTCTAATAATTTAAATTCGATTGAAGAATTTTCTAAATAATCTTCAATATCTCTCAGTTTTTCAAACATGCCTTGTGGAATGTCCTTGTATGAAATGCGTTCCATTCTATTTTATTTTTTATTATAAATCAAAATTAGAACAGTCAGCGTTCAAAAAAATTAAGGTATCTTAAGAAATATTGTTTTCTATTTGTTTTTTCTAATCTCACTCAAATATTCTGGAGTAATATCAAGATAGGAAGCTATCATATATTGGGGGACACGCTGTGCAAAATTTGGAATATGATCTACAAGATTGTGGTAGCGTTCTTTACTGCTAAATTTCATGTATAATTCATTTTTACGCTCTATGGCAACGAACATATTTTCGGTAATTACTCTGAACAAGCGCTCCAATTTTGGAATGTTTTCAAAGGCAATTTCTAATTTCGATTTACTAATTGTAAGTACAGTAGTGAATTCCAGGGCTTGAATATATAATATTGACGGTTGTTCTAAAATAAAACTTTCCATATTGGTCATCCACCAATTTTCAATGCCAAAATGTGCTATTTTCTCGTTGCCCTTAGCATCAATTTTAAAAATTCGAACAAGACCTTCTATAATAAAAAATTTGTCCTTGCAGGATTCACCTTCTTTTAAGAGATATTCTTTTTTTTTAAATGTTTTTGGCGTTAAATACGAGTAAAATAAATCCAATTCATCTTCAGAAAAAGAAACATAACGATTTAAATAGTTACTAAGTTGTTGTTTCATTTTGGAAGAATACTATTATATAAATCAATTGAATGTTTAACATGAATTAATGCATAAGTTCATTACCAATGGTCAAAACGGAATCAATCAGGATATCAAAATCGTCATTTGTAACACGGTGACTAGAAATAGCACAGCGTATACAATACATGCCATTAAGCGTTGTATAACCAGGAAGGGCAATTGCACGTTCTTCAATTTGTAATTTTATTTCTTTATTTAAGGCGTTTAGTTCTTCCAGGTCTAATCCGTTTGAATTATACCTAAAACAGACAATATCCATTCCTATTGGCGCTAAAAGTTCCAACTTTTTATTTCTGTTTACAAGATCACCAAGATAGTATGCTTGTTCTACATTTCGACTAATCATTCTACCAAAGCGTTCACTACCATGTTCTTTAAGCGACATCCATACTTTTAAGGCTCTGAATCTTCTTGATAATTGTAAACCATACTCACTAAACCAGTTATCACCTGAAGCCAATCCTCTGGTGTTTTTTGCTAAATATTCTGGAATAAGTGAAAAGGTGTCTTTATGTCCAATACTATCCTTAATAACGACACAACCTGCTTCAAATGGCATGTGCAACCATTTGTGTAAATCTAATGCAACGGAATCAGCACGTTCTATGCCTTTTAATTCTTGTTTTATGGTATCAGATAACATAGCTATGGCTCCAATGGCACCATCGACATGAAACCATAAATTTTCCTGTTCGCAAATATCTGCAATTGCATTTAAATTATCTACAGCTCCCGTATTTACGGTTCCTGAAGTTCCAATAATACATATGGGTTTTAACCCATTGGCTTTGTCTATTTGTATTTGATCATTTAGTGCTTCAATATTAATAGTGTAATCAGAATTCACCTTAATTTTACGCAATCCTTTAGTGCCTAATCCTAAGAGTTCCACAGCTTTTACATTACAGCTATGTATTTCTGTTGAGGCATAAAAAACCAAATTATTTGTTTTCAATCCTTCGGATCTAACATCATAACCAGCTTTTACATTACGAGCTACTGCCAAAGCAGAATAGTTGGCCATTGAACCACCACTAACTAATAGTCCGCTTGCAGTTTCAGGAAACTCTACTATTTCTTTTATCCAGTTTACAACTTGAGCTTCAAGTTCATGTGCTGCATGATTACCGCCTCCAAGATTGGGATTGAGAATTGAAGCCCAAAAGTCACCCATGACACCAGAAATGGTCCCATTTCCCATATACCATGCCCAGAACCGTGGATGAACATTCCCCATAGGGTATGGCATTACATTTTCTTGTAGTTCTTTGTAAACCTGTTCGGCAGTACTTGGTTGTTGAGGTATGGAGGTTTTAAAGCTATTTAAAACCTCTTCTGGCATGTCTTGCCAAATCTTACGGTCTCTAATATTTTGCACATAATCAAAAGCATCATCGACCATTTTGTGCATTAAAGCCTTTGATTGTTCCCAATCTTGAGGGTCTAGTGATTCAATGTTATTAGAGTTATTCTTCTTCATAGAATAAAGATACTATTCTTTATGCTATACTATATGAATCTTGATAAAGACTTTTCATGTTAATTCATAGAATTAGAAATGTAGTAGATCTAGAATTATTTATTTTGACTTTTTATAAATTTTCTAATAGTAACCCATTGTTTGAGCATATCTCTTGAATCTTGTGCAGGGTATCCCAACACTGTTTTACCAGCTTGAACATCACCCATAACGCCAGAACCTGCTCCAACCACAGCCCCGGAATGGATGGTGGTATGGTCTTTAATAGAAGCACTTCCTCCAATTATAACACCATCACCAAGTGTAACCGAGCCAGCTAATCCACTATGTCCTGCCATGATACAAGAACGCCCCATAACAGAATTATGTGCTATTTGTACGAGATTATCTATTTTACAGCCGTCACCAATTATTGTAGAGCTGAATTTACCACGATCCACACAAGAATTCGCGCCAATTTCAACTGCATTTCCAATGACTACATTTCCTATTTGAGGGATCTTTACTAGACCTCTACCATCATCGCTAGGTCTGTAACCAAAACCATCTGCACCAATACTAACATTGGTATGAAAAATACAGTGACTTCCAATTTCACAGCGCTCTCTAACTACAGTACCCGACCAAAAAACTGAATGGTCGCCAATTTTTGTTTCATCAAGAATAGTTACATTCGGATATAATATAACACCAATACCTAGCACAACGTCTTTTCCAACATAACATCCTGCACCAATTTTACAGCCTTTACCAAGTGTTGCAGATTCATGAATAACAGCAGTTGGATGAATTTCATCGTCGAAAACCGGAGGGTCAGGGTTGAAGACTTCCAATATTTTTGCCATGGCTAAATCGGCGTTCTTCACTTTAATAAATGCACGATTATCTCCTGGGTTAATGTCTATTTTTTCATTTACAATAGCAGCACAGGCATTAGAATCCTCCCAAAGTCTGGCATATTTTGAACTCCCAATAAAAGTAATATGATTATTCTGAGCTTTTTCTAATTGTTCTGGACCTTGAATTTTATGAGAAGTATTCCCTACTAATTCACCTTTTAAAATGGTGTTTATTTCCTCGATTGTAAATGATTGCATTAATATTACTTTTTTGGTTGGATTAAAAATAGTTTTTGCACTAAAGGTTTCTAAAAAGAATTTTATTTCTTTTTAGGGGGCATTGGCCCTCTTAAATGAATAATTAATCCATCAAGAAAGTTGCGTAAAAATTGGTCACCACATTCCATATATTTTGGATGGTTTTCATTTCTGAATATAGCCCCTAATTCACTTTTGGATACTTTAAAATCCTTTAAAGCACATATTTTTACTATATCATCATCACGGAGCTTGTGTGCCACGCGAAGTTTTTTAAAGATATCATTATTTGTTAGTCCCATGTCGCAAATGTAGTTGTTATTTTTGTAACATTTAATAGTATGATTCGTCGCATATATAACTAATTATTTATAGTATGAGAATTCTGGTATTCGCAATGTCTATTTTGTGTAGTGGTTTATTATCGGCGCAAGAATTATCTGAGATTGATACAGCAAATCAATTTTTTGAATCTGAACAGTGGGATGAAGCTATTAACTCCTATAATAAGCTTACAAATAATAACCCGACTAAAGGAGATTATTTTTATAAGTTAGCTAGAGCCTATCGAAAACAAGAACGTTATATAGCATCTAATGAAGCCTATGTTAAGAGTTTAGAATTAGGCTTTAAGGAAGGTAGGTGTATCTATTTTATTGCTAGTAATTATGCGTTATTAAACAACCATACAGAGGCCTTGAAATGGATAGATAAAGGATTGAAATCACCTAAGAGTATTTATTATTCTGACCTAAAAGCAGATCAAAATTTTGAAAGTTTAAGAGCGCTTCCTGAGTTTATAAACTTATACCCTAAACTTAAGGATAATGCATCACGATTAGAGCGCTGGAATACAGATTTAGCATTTTTTAAAACAGCTTTTGAATCTATTCATTACAAGCTTTACGGTCATATTTCAAAGCAAGATTGGGATAACTCCATTGATAAAATTACTGAGAATATTGATAATTTAAGTAATGCATCTATTGTTGTAAAATTGATGCAGCTAGTTGCCAAAGTAGGAGATGGGCATACATTTGTTCGTCCACCTTTGCAGGGAGATAATGGTTTTCATTTTTATCCTATCCAATTATATCAATTTGAAGAAGGCCTTTTTGTTACAGCAATTAACGATAAATATGGCGATCTCGTAGGTAGTGAATTAACACATGTTGAAGGTGTTCCAATAGCTGAAGTGCTTAAGATATTTAAAACGGTCCTTAGTGTAGATAATGATATGGGATATAAAGAAAATGTGTATTTATTGATGTTATCTGAAGTACTCCATGCTTTAAAAATTACAAGTAGTAATACGGCGGCTTCATTCACGTTTAAAACGTCATTGAATAAAAGTGTTACTAGAACTATTGATGCAACCAATTTTAATCCGGCATTGTGGAATACTAAGGTTGAATTTGTTGAGGAGGTCTTGCCTCTTTATCGTTCTAATCCTAATGACTATTTCTGGTACAAATATTTACCGGAACAAAATACAGTGTATTTACAGCTGAATATAAATTTCTCTAAACCAGATAAAAATATCAATGATTTTTATAATGAAGTTTTTGCGTTTATGGATTCGGAGAAAGTTGAGCATTTAATTCTTGATATAAGAAACTGTCCTGGTGGAAATTCTTTTAATAATAAAGATTTGATCCAACATATAATACAGAATAAAAAATTACAAGAGAAAGGTGGGTTATATACAATTATTGGACGTAAAACATTTTCAGCGGCAATGAATTTGGCAACGGATTTAGAACAATGGACCAATACTATTTTTATTGGTGAGCCCACAGGTTCTAGTCCTAATTTTGTTGGGGAAACAAATTTTGTAGAACTGCCATATAGTAAGCTAAATATTAGTATATCAAATGCATATTGGCAACGTTCTGTGTCGTGGGATGAGCGTAATTGGATTGCTCCTTCGGTTTATATTCCACCATCTTTTAAGGCGTATCGTTCTCATACAGATCCCGTGATGGATTATATTTTAAAAGCCATTAAAGAGGAATAAATGGATTTTATATTTCTTTATTGAACCTTATTTAGCATCATTAGACGAAAATCCATCACTTGTGTGCCTTTTAAGTCAAGCGCCTTTAAGCTTAATGTTCCAATTCCTTTATTTAATTTTATTACCCCCATGTCTAATGGTATAAAATCTTTTACATACGATTCTATACGCTTAACTCTATCTTTTTCATATCCAACCAGTGGTGGATCATGTGAAATACTAACCTTCTTTTGAATTGTATTTTCACCTTGACTAAGTTCAATTGTAGAGCCAATGTTTTCTTCGCTGCATGTATAATATACAATGGCTTCATAATTACCGGTTTCTAAAACTTCAACATTCCAAGTTATGCTGTCGTTAACACTTGTCCAATTGGTATAGAATGAAGCGTTAGGCCATCGGTTAGACCTTATAATATTACCATGGGCTGTTCCATCTCGGGCTGGTAACTGTGTATATTTGAATTCAGGATGACCAACTGGAGTAGTGCGCAAATCTTTTACTGGAAGTTCAACTAATACCTCCGATTTCCATTGTTGTTTATATTGCATCATTCTTTTCAACTGGTTTGGATGCTTCAGTGCGACATCTTCCTTTTGGCCAGGATCATATTTCATATCGAAAAGTTTGTTTTCATTATCAAGTCGGAATTGTTGACTTCTAACACTAGTTCTTTGTTTCCAATGGTTAACTATAAACCGATCTTCCCATAAGGGTTTTTCTTCGAGAAGTAAAGGTTTTAAACTTTTACCATCCAATGATTTTTTTGATTCTAGTTTAATACCAGTTAGCTCGGCGAGCGTAGGTAGTAAATCTATGGCGCTGGCAATTTGCTCAATAGATTTACCATTGGTAATTTTACCTTTCCATTGTATAATTAATGGAGATCTTACACCTCCTTCATCAGTACTCCCTTTAATACCTTTCATGCCGCCATTCCATCTTCGTCCGTTTGGACCGTTATCGGATAAATAGACTACAATGGTGTTTTCTTCCAACCCCAATTCCTTAAGTTTTTGTTCAACTCTACCAACATTCCAATCTATATTTTCACACAAGGCATACGCCGCTTTCGTGTGATCAACGTTTTCATTTTCAATGGATTGATTTTTGTTTATGGTTTTGTTTTTATTCTTGTCCCACCATACATCTGGAACTTGCATAGGGCTATGTGGTGTATTAAATGGAATGTACAACAAGAATGGATTGTTTTTATTTGATTCAATAAAATCAAGCGCTTTATTGGTTAAATCATCGGGTAAGAATCCATCTCCCTTCACAATTTTACCATTGTGCTCTAACATGGGGTCAAAATAGTTTCCCCAATGTCCTGAACAAAAGCCATAAAAGTCATCAAACCCACGTGCATTTGGGTGATAGGGGTATTGCATTCCATTATGCCATTTTCCATATGCAGCTGTTTGATATCCATTTCGTTTGAAATGATTTGCTATTGTGGTTTCATCCAAATCCAATCGTTCACCACCTTCAGATGTTGAATAGACACCACTGCGAACATGATGCCTTCCTGTCAAAAGTTCTGCTCTGGTAGGGGAGCATACAGGACTCACATAAAACCTATCGAAAACAGCACCATTTTGTGCCAATTTATCAATGTTTGGGGTATTGATTATTGTGTTACCACTCAAACTTAAATCACCCCATCCTTGATCATCTGATAAAATAATTATCACGTTGGGTTGTTTGGATTGCTTTTCTGATATAGGAGAGTTACAGGATAAAAGGAATATTGATGAAAGTCCTCCAATAATTGAAGCTATTATTCTTGTTCTGAAATGTGTTATGATCATTTTAATTTGTTGGTTGGTAAAAATCAATACACTAATATTAGTTTTTATAGTTTGAATTCCATGCTATTCCATGCTATTCCATGAAAATTATATAAGTGTATGTCGAAAATAGTGAACTTGAAAGGATATTCCAACTTGCTGCTTTAAGCTTAGAAAAAATTAGTAGTGAAGTTATGAGCTATAAGTCAATAATTTATTGTGTATTGTTGAATTGATTCTAAGTAACAATCCCCCTTAAAGGAAATCAAATTCGGGTTTTAAATTTTTTATAACCGATCAGGGTTGAAGGGCTTTAATTTTGGAAATATTTTAATCATAGTTAGGAATGTTTTTTCCTAGAATGAAGTCTCTGGATCCAATCCAAAGGTCTCCTTCCTTTTTTAAAGATAGAATTCCATTACTACCACCTCTCGGAGATTTCTCAAAAAGATCCCTTTTAGTTAGCAATGTGTCTCCTTCAAAAAGGTAGCTTCCAATCCAATAGTATTTCCCATTAGGTTCTAGAATAGTAAGGTGAATATGTGCTGGGGCAGACCTGTTTGGATAAACTCCTGGTTTTAGTGTGAAGAATGTATATCTTCCCTCGGCATCCGTTTTAATCCAGCCTCTGATATAACCATGGCGCTTTGACCAACTTGTTTCTTCTCCTTTGTCAGGATATATGCCATTTTGGTCTGTGTGGTAAATATAGAGAATGACACCCTGAGCAGGTATCTTTTCATTATTCTGATAAATAGTTCCGGTTACTTTTATTTTGAGACCTTTTTCTACAAAGTCAGGTAAAGTCTCTATAGCGGTTATTTTTTTGTTTTCATATTCAAGAATTGCTTCACAGCCTTCACAAGGGCCTCCCACAAGTTGGAATGCTTTTAACTTTTGAGAATTTCCACATGAAAAAGTAAACAGTGTTAGTATTAAAATTATTATTTGTCTTTTCATACGATTAGATATTGTGACTTTCGAGGTTTTGGTCGTTTTTAAAAATAATACACCTTTAACGTCAATAGTTAATAGTATAATTCCTATTATCTCTATCCGTGTTGTCTGGTCAAGTTATTGGATTAAAGACTTCACAAAATTCAAATGCAAAATGCTTTTCTCTATACATTTCATGTTTGGCATTTTTGATAATTTCAGGGTTTACACCCATGGTCTCAAACCAATTTACACTTGGTTTAAACTTGTCTTTTTCTCCATAGACGAGTTCAATATTACAATCTGGTTTTACTGTTTCATATCTTAATCTCGTTGAGGATATTGCAGATAGATTATTAATGTTTAACCCTTTTAGTCCAGCTTTCCATGCAATTGTTCCACCAATACTAAAGGCGAGAATATTTACTTTTTGAGGCTCTAATGCTATAAGTTTTTCAACGGCAGTTTCAATGCCATGTTCAATAAATTGAGAATGAAGACTTTGTTGGTCGTACTCACTCTTATCAATATTTCCAATCTCACAACAATCATAAAATACGATTTCAAAATGAGGATTTAAAAAATTCATATAATGTGAAACCCAATTGGACTTCTCATTTCCCCATAAATCTGATAAAATTATTAAACGTGACTTCATCTCAATATATTATTCAAATTTACAATTTTCATTAATTAGTTCTGTTTCAATCGTATAATGTTCAAAGGAGTATTTTTTTAATATTTTTTTGATTTGATTTTTAACTATTATAATTTTTGAGGTATTATCAATTGTGTCTAGTTTTACATGTGTCGTAAAAACATGATGTTCCCCATCAAGGGACCATATGTGAGTGTGATGAATAGAAACAACATGTTCAATAGTTAATATCTCATGCTCAATAATGTCTTTGTCTATATTGATTGGTGTGCCTTGTAAAAAAACGTTAAGCGTTTCCTTTAGCCTTTTAACCACATTCCATAAAACATAGGCCGTGATTACAAGGGATAGTGCTGGATCTAAATAATGAATATCTTTAAAATATATGATAATTGCAACTATTAGGATTCCAAACCAGCCAAGTACATCTTCCAACAGGTGCCAGGAAATAACTTTTTCGTTTAGTGTTTTTCCAGATGTCATTTTCCAAGCAGCATAGCCGTTGACAGCAATACCTATTATTGCAAAAATCATCATGCCTTGGGCGTTGGAATGCTCAGGTTCAATAATTCTTCCAACGGCTTCATAAATAACATATATGGAACCAATGATAAGTACAATACAATTGATTAATGCACCAAGAAGGGACAATCGTCGATATCCAAAAGTAAAAGATTTTGTTGCTTCTTTTTTAGATTTTTCCTGCAAATACCAGGAAGTACCAAGAGAAAGCGAATCGCCTAAATCATGAACAGCATCTGAAATAATAGCAATACTATTTACATAAATCCCTCCAATTATTTCAAATATTGTAAATGCCAGATTTAAGAAAAATGCAATTTTAATATTCTTATTGGAGTGCTTATGTGACATTCTAGTTTAATTACCTTCAACCTATTTGATTGCAACTAAATTATGCATTTTATCCAAAATAACCTTGGATTAACAGGGGATTTGTTTTATTTAAGCTTAATCTTCAATACGATTGTCATCAAAAGCAGAGGGTAATAACTTAGGTATAAATTTCACAAAAAGAGGGAGCAATATAGCACCACCAGGTAATAAGAATATGGCCAAACTAGGTATTGTTTTGAATATATCAAGCAATTGTTCTTGAGCTTGTTTTTGTTCATCTTTAGTCAGGTCTCTGATTGTTGATTGCGATAGTAAGACCATTAGTTCTTTACTTTGTGATAATTCTTTTTTTAAGCGTTTTCCATTTCTGGAAATTAATTTGCTGACCAGTTTATTGGAGTTGTCATAAAAACTTTTGACAATATTTTTAGAGCTGAGTAGAGCAATATTATTTTTGTTAGTTGAATAAAAAGAAATAACAGAGTTAATTGATTGTTCAACGTTTTTGTGATCTAATTCTAAGTCGGTACCGAGTTGATACAAAAAGTTCTGCTCCTCGTTATCTATTTTTTTATCTCCCCATGTAGCCATACTGGCGATATCAAGAATATAAAATTTTTCAAGATCAGACTTGAGCAATGTAATAGCTTCAGGGTAATTTATCTGTGTTGTATCTTGATAACGGCGAGATAACTCAAAAAGTTTAATTAAGCTTTCATCATATTCTGTTTTTCTAAGCTTTGCCTGCAATACATTTAAAGAAATGGCTTCGATTGAAGCTTCTAAGTTTTTGATGAACGTGCTAGAAATCTGTTTTGTTTTCAAATATTCATTGTAGGCCAATATATCTACAAATAACAAGGCGTTGATAACAAAATATCTGAATTTTTTAGTAAAAACGTTGTCGTCTATTTGTATACGCTTATGAATGATTTTTTCTAGTAGTGATGTTGTTTTATTTCCACCTAGAAGTTCTTGGAAAAAAGAGGTTTTGTGGGCGTTAATTTCGGTGTAAAAATCAATGATGCTAACAATAGGATTTTCTTTAGACTTCGAATGATGATGAGCATATAGAAATGTTAATAAAAGATTAATTTTACATATTTCTTGTTCTGAAAGATCTCCTTTTTTGATAAGGTCATGAACAATGGAAATATTACTGCCGTAAATAAAACCACTGTGTCTTAGTTTATTATAAAACGTGGGTTCTGGATACGATAAAAAAGAAATGTTCTTTGACATTTCTTTTTGTAATTTTTTTATCCATCCATTGGCAGAAGGGTTCATAGTCGTTTTTATTTACATTTGATATAAAAAAAACTGCTTAAAAGCAGCTTTTTTATACTTTAAAAGGATGGTTGTTACTCAATAACACCGCCACAACTCACTCTACTTCCAGCTGCACCTGAAGGTTGTGATGTGAAATCATCTGTACCTTGATGTACAATGATTCCTTTTCCTATAATATCTTTGGTTTCATCTCCACACCCAATACACCATTGGTCAGTAGTAAAAGAAATAGTGCCTTGTCCATTTGCATTAGCTGTAAAATTACCAATATCACCTTTATGATACCCTTCTTCTGCGCCCCATTTGCCATGAGGTTGTGCAGTAGGGTTCCAATGACCTCCTGCTGATTTTCCATCATCTGATGAGCAATCGCTCTCCGCATGTAAATGAATGGCGTGCATGCCTTCATCTAGTCCACTTAAAATAGCAACCATAGTTACAAGGGTTCCTTCTTGTTTAAATATTACATTTCCAGAAACATTGCTACCGCTTTTAGAATTAAGCATCACCTGAACTTTTTTGTTAGTTTCAGTACTGGATTCATTCGATTTTTTTGAATCTGTTTTTTCAACTTTAGTTTCAGTATTGGTATCGGTTTCTTTTTTATCAGTTTTACATGCAATGGTTAAAACAAAAGTAAATGCCAAAGCAAGAATTGAAGTTTTTTTCATGATTAAGGTTATCGTTAAAATTAGAGATCTAAATTAAGTTAATATTTTTCGAATTACAAATTAGTGACATGACATATATCATGTTTTAATTGCCCTCTAGAAGCTAGATTTGCTTAATATTTGTTAGGTATGAATAATTTATTAGTAAAAAAGTATAATGTTGCTGGTCCAAGGTATACAAGTTATCCAACTGTACCCTATTGGAACAACGATACATTTTCATTAAATAATTGGAAATCTTCTTTAGTGAAGTCATTCAATGAAAGTAATGATAGTGAAGGTATTAGTCTATACATTCATTTGCCATATTGCGAGAGTTTATGTACGTTCTGCGGATGTAACAAACGTATCACTAAAAGGCATGACGTTGAATCTCCATATATTAATGCCATTTTAAAGGAATGGGATTTATATTGTAATCTTTTAGGGGCAAAACCCAAGATTAAGGAACTTCATCTTGGCGGTGGTACGCCTACCTTTTTTAGCCCACAGAATCTTACTAAATTGATTAATAGTATAGTAAGCAGAGGAACTCTCGCAGATGGTTATGAATTTAGTTTTGAAGGCCATCCTAATAATACCACACGAGCTCATTTACAAGCACTTTTTGATGTTGGTTTTAGGCGTGTGAGTTATGGAGTTCAGGATTATAATGATTCTGTACAGAAAGCAATTCATAGAATTCAGCCTTTTGAAAATGTAAAAAGAGCTACTGAGCTTGCTCGAGAAATTGGTTATACATCCGTAGGTCATGACATCATTTTTGGATTACCTTTTCAAACCTTAGAGCATGTAGAACATACCATTTTAAAAACTAAGGAATTACTGCCTGATCGATTGGCGTTTTATAGTTATGCACACGTACCTTGGATTAAAGGTAATGGTCAAAGAGGCTTTAGTGATAATGATTTACCAAGTCCAGAATTAAAAAGAGAACAGTACGAGGTTGGTAAGGCATTATTAAGTGAAGTTGGGTATCATGAAATAGGAATGGATCATTTTGCATTACCATCAGATTCATTGTATAAATCAATGATTAGTGGGAATCTACATCGTAATTTCATGGGTTATACCGCCTCTAAAACTCAATCTATGATTGGCTTAGGTGTATCTTCTATAAGTGATAGTTGGTATGGATTTGCTCAAAATGTAAAAGGTATTGAGGAATATTATATGTTGCTGAAAGCAAACAAATTTCCAGTTTATAGAGGACATATTTTAAATAATGAAGACCTGATTATTAGAAAGCATATTCTTAATTTAATGTGTCAGTTTAAAACCTCATGGAATAATGATTATCTTTGTTTTAAAGAACTTCCTGAGGTATTATTAAAGTTGAAGGAAATGGAAGCCGATGAGCTGGTAAGTATTAGTGGCAATGCCATTACAGTTACAGAAAAGGGTTACCCATTTGTTAGAAATATATGTATGGCGTTTGACATGTTGTTACAACGAAAACAGCCAGAAATGCAATTATTCTCAATGACGATATAATTTTAACCATAAACAAAATACCCATGAAAAAAATAATCGTACCAATAGATTTTTCCGAGTATTCTGAGTATGCGCTTAGGACAGCTGCTAAATTGGCAAAAAAGAATAATTCCGAAATTTTGGCACTCCATATGTTAGAAATGTCGGATGCCCTCCTTACAAAAACAGATACGCAACAACAGCAAAAGGCAATTTTCTTTTTGAAGTTGGTGGAACAAAGATTCAATACGTTTTTAGATAAACCTTATTTAAAGGATATCCCTGTGATACCAATAATTAAACATTTTAAAGTGTTTAGTGAGGTGAATGATGTTGCCAAGGAAAATGATGTAGATTTAATTGTAATGGGCTCTCATGGTAGTAGTGGTTTTAAAGAGTTTTTTGTAGGCTCTAATACTGAGCGTGTTGTTAGAAATGCAGATATACCCGTTTTGGTTGTGAAACATGATGTTGCTACAATTGATTTTGGAACTGTTGTTTTTGCTACTAATTTTGATGAAGAAAATGTACGTCCTTATCTTAATGCATCAAAAATGTTTGATGTATTAGGAACTAAGTTAATTCTGCTTTATGTGAATTTACCTAATGAACATTTTAAAAGTTCTGTAGAAATTGAAAAACAAATTGCTGAGTTTTTACTTGTAGCAGATGGTAACCTTGATAAAATGGATGATGTTGCTTATCAAGCTGATTATAGTGTAGAACAAGGGGTGATTAATTATTCGAATAAAGTTGGAGCAGATTTAATAGCTATTCCAACCCATGGGAGAAAAGGAGTTTCTCATTTTTTCACAGGTAGTATTGGTGAAGATATTGCGAACCATTCATCATTACCGGTCATTACCTTTAAAATTTAAATAATCGAGATTATTTTTTATATTAGTTAAAAGGAAGAAGGAATCTTAATTATAGGTTCCTTTTTTTATTACATATTGCAATCCATTGCGGCAGTTGCAATATCATATACTGGAGCAGGAGAGAGGTATGGGATCCCTAATCCAAGACCTCTTAAAATAAAAAGAACGCCAATTAACACTACAAAAATTGGAATCATTTTTTGTATACGTTGCCTTATCGAGCCTTTTAAGAGATGACTAAAATAAATAGCTGTTGTCATTAATGGAATAGTTCCTAGTCCAAAGAACATCATATACAATCCACCTTGTACTGTGCTTCCCATAGCAATAGCTGCAAACAATGCCATATAAACCAAGCCACAAGGTAAAAAACCATTTAAAAAACCAATAGTTATAAAGGTATCTGAAGTTTTCTTTTTAAGCGCTGATCCCAAAGCAACTTTTACTTTGGATATAATTTTAAATATGGGCTTAGAAAAATTATATTTATTAAAAGTTTGATAGGGGATAAGTACAACTATGATCATTAATGCTCCTATTATAATGGAGAGTTGTTGCTGCAATCCAAAAATATATAAGCCTTTACCAACAAACCCAAAAATTAGTCCAATAATACTATAGGCTAGTAATCTGCCAAAATGGTAAATACCTATCTGTGATGCTTTTTTATATGGATTTGTATGGTCTACAGGTAGCATAAAAGCTATAGGTCCACACATGCCTACGCAGTGGAAACTTCCTAATAGTCCTAATACAAATGCCGAAATAATCATAACTAATACACTATTGAAGCTTTATATAAATAAGATTTTCCGTTATATTGCCAATATATTTTAATGTTCCAGCGACCATCTACCAAACGTTTGTCAGGTATGAGCAAATGTAGTTTAGATAATGAAATCGAAGTTTCAAAATCTAAGTGTTTGTTAGATGGTCTATATAGGAACATTTT
>Ga0105356_10001955_pt1 | contig 20649 bp, 28 predicted proteins | sample GOMGulsemesocosm_3_FD_83502 | JGI IMG/M metagenome (GOLD analysis project Ga0105356, IMG submission 83502) | Methane-oxidizing microbial communities from mesocosms in the Gulf of Mexico - GOM9D Gulf of Mexico | ecosystem: Environmental > Aquatic > Marine > Cold seeps | place: Gulf of Mexico... | reverse complement strand
TCTCCTGTTGAATTTTACTCATAAAACATGGCTAACTACAACAACTCTTCGGATTTCGGATCGGATCTAATTTTCTCATTCTTTAAAGAAAGAATGAAAGAAAAAAAAGTAACTCAAAAAAAACTAGCTGAATTAATAGAAGTCAACGAAAGTACTTTGATTCGGAATTTTAAAAAAGACACGAAAATGGAGCTTGAAACATATCTAAAAATATGCGGAGCTTTAGATTTGCATCCTTATCTAATCCCAAAAGAAATTGATAAGACAGAATTTCAACGAATGTTTTTCAATTAAAAATAATATTTCTTTTCACTATATCAGCAACTCACAAGGTTGCTGATTTTTTTATGTCAAAAATTTAGAATAAGAATATTAACCGACAACATAAGTTGTCAAAATAATTGTAGAATCATGGATATAGTCAACCAATACGGAGCGAATTACCTTGTATGCAATCCTCTTGAATACGATCCGAAAAAGGAAACATTGTTTTTTGGTGATACTAAAATTATTCCTGGTACTAAGATTAAAAAGATCGGTGACAAAAAGAGAAATTCTTTTGAAGCTCAAGAAGGTTCTTTTTTTAAATATGAAGGAACTGTGATTGTAAAGGAAGTGAAACATTGCGTTTTTTCATCCACATGGAAAGATAACCCTGGAGAATTTATTTACAGGTTTGTTTTTGCAATGAGTGAAACGGATAGACCTGAATTCCTTTTTCAATCTAACAAAACAAATCAATCTGGTGCCGATATAGATTGCACCAAAGTAACTTTAATACAGTAAATAAAGAAATATCATGGGAAAAATATCAGAAATAAAAAAATTCAAAGGAACTAAAGGACCATGGAGTTACCGACCAGATGCTAGCGGTGATACATTTTATATTGAAACCGAAGATAAAGATAGGTTTGATTCATTCGTGGGTGATGTTGGAGGTGGGCTTCAATTAAAACACGAAATAGAAGCAAACGCACAGCTTGTGTCTACTTCTCCAGAATTATTGTCCGATTTACAGGATTTTGTTAGATATACAGAATATTTTTTTGATTTTGAAAAAACTGTAATGAACGACAAAGAACACCAATTTCTGATTTTGAAAAATCAAGCGAAAAGAACAATAAACAAATCTCTAAATCTGTAGTTAGTCACATAAGAACCTAGCAATAACAAGCAATTGAAACTTTAATCATATAAAATCAAATAAAAATTATGAATTTAGAAAAAGTTACAAAAATAGACCAAATCAAAAAAGGAGACACTCTAATAATTTCTGGAGCTGGTTTAGTTAATCATTCTGCAAAAGCAGAGATAGTAAAAGTCAGCGAAGATGGTACGGAAATAATTTTCGATAAAAAAGAGAATGTGTACATCAATTTAGGAATGTACCTAAAAGGTAACTCATGGGTTAAAGAATTAGTAATACTAAAATAACAGTAGAATATGGCAAAGAAACTAAATGTTAGAAAAACCAACAATTCTGAACTTTCTGAAAAATGGGGAATCCCTGTTAATTTTTCTGGAGACAGTTTTATTAGATGTAATTCTAAAGGAGAAGTTAATTGGGAGAAGTCATCAACTTATAGTTCTACTGAATTAATTGAAAGAAACAATGTAAACTTAATCAAACAGTAATAATCATGAGTAAAAAACACAAACACGACTTAGTTTACCTAGATGTCATTGCTGGAGAACAAACCGCATGGTTCGAAGAAGGCGTATTTATGACTGGACTAAATGCTGGAAACAGAATAAATCACAAGGTTATGTGTAATAGCTGTGAAAAAAGATGGTCGATTAACAATAGTTCGCCAAAATTTATAAAATCTTTTTATCAAAAAATTGATAAAGCATATGATAGCCAAAAACTGTAATTAAACAAATAGAACTTTAAAAGCTCAAGATATTTCGACCTCGTGTCACCCAGTCATCTCTTTTAAAATGACAAAATGGAAAGCAAGTGATATTGAAAAAATCACAAAAACAAAACTCAAACCACACCCCAAAAAAGGATTAATCCCTAAACCAATTCCTGCAGGTGTACAGTTCATTAAGAACCATCTTACATTACTAAAATTAGAATACATTCAAGAACTCGTTTTCTCAAAGAAAAGGAAATTCAGATTCGATATCGCTATTCCAAATTTGAAGATAGCCATTGAATACGAAGGCTTGAATAGTGCTAAGTCTGGACACACTACAATGTCCGGATATACATCCGATTGTACCAAATACAACCTAGCACAAAAAGAAGGGTGGATTGTATTAAGATACACTCTGATCAACTACAAAGATTTCCCTATTGACTTGAGAGAACTACAAACACAAAAACCACTGAAAACTAACTAAGTACATCTTGTTTTTTGATGTAATTGAAGAGTAATTACTAGCGGAGTAATAAGAATTTTCGTATATTTGTTATTCCGCACTTCGCCTAGTTCAAGGCACAAATTTATTCAGCATTCTTGCTACATTGATATTTCGACCTCGTGTCACACCCTTAATTTACCATTGGTAGATGTCAGTACAATATTTAGAAATTCCAATTGAAAATATAGTTCTCTTGGATAAAAACCCTAGAAATATTACAGCTGAGGAGTTGCAGAAACTTTGCAATGATATAGAAAATGACCCGATGTTTTTAGAACAACGCCCACCATTGATTAATATGGTTAATGGCGTTTTCTATTGTTATGCAGGTACCCAAAGAATAAAAGCTTGTAAGATTATAAAGCAAAATAAAGTAAAATGTTTTGTTGAAGAAAATGTAGCGGAAAGAATCCAAGATGAAAGAATGTTGAAAGACAACTTACATCGAGGAGAATGGGATTATGATAAGTTAATGAATTTAGATTTTCAGCCTCTGGAGTTAGAGTCTTTTGGTTTCGATGATTTAGATATAGGTTTGGGTGGTTTTGATTCAAATGAATTAGAAGAAGAAAAGCCAAACAATTACTCACGTAAGATTGAAGCTCCTATTTATCAGGTTAAAGACAAGAAACCTGAAATTAAAGAACTTTATGATCAAGACAAGTATAATAGTCTTATTGCTAAAATCAATGAATCTGACTTGGATCAAGAGTATAAAGATTTCTTGATAAGTGCTGCAGGAAGACATACAGTATTTAATTATCGAAAGATTGCTGATTTTTATGCACATTCAAGTCCAGAAGTTCAGGAACTAATGGAAGAGTCAGCACTTGTAATTATTGATTTCAATAAGGCCATCGAGAATGGATTTATCCATTTAACAGAAGAATTGAAAGAAGCATATGGGCATGAAGGATAAAAAGGATTTTGCTGTATTCATTTTGACGCACGGTCGACCAAATAACGTCAAAACTTATAAGACGTTACAAAAAGCGGGGTACACGGGGAAAGTCTATATAATTATAGACAATGAAGATAAAACGCAAAAAGAATATCTAAAAAAATTTAATAACAAAGTAATAGTATTCGACAAAAAAGAAGTTTCTAAAACGTTTGATGAGGCGGATAACTTCGATGATAGAAGAGCAATAGTATACGCAAGAAATGCTTGTTTCTCCATTGCCAAGGATTTGAACATAACATACTTTTTACAACTAGATGATGATTACACAGAATTTGCTTTTAGATTCAATTTATCCAATGAATATAAGTTCAAAGGAATAAAAAATAATTTAGACCAAGTTTTTGAAAGTGTATTAATGTTCTATAAAAGTGTACCTGTCTTAAGTATTGCTTTTGCACAAGGGGGAGATTTCATAGGAGGAGATCAAAGTGGTTTTGCAAAAAAAATAACATTGAAAAGAAAGTGTATGAATACGTTTTTCTGCTCCACTAAAAGACCTTTCAAATTCATAGGTAGAATTAATGAAGACGTAAACACATATACATGCCTACAAAGTAGAGGAAACGTATTCTTAACAATAAATGCTATAACTATTGATCAATTGCAAACTCAAAATAACAAGGGAGGGATGACAGATATTTATCTGGACCAGGGTACTTATGTAAAGTCTTTTTATACTGTTATACATTCACCAAGTTGTACAAAGATAGCTCTAATGGGCCAGAAGAATAGACGATTGCATCATAAGATATCATGGCCACAAGCTGTACCATTGATTATAAGTGAAGAACATAAAAAATGAATTAATAACAAATCCCTATATTCGTAGACTTAAATTCTACAAAGTATAGGGATGAAATACAAAAACAAAATCATGGCTTTAATAGAAGTAATGAAACGTAGATTGTCCCGTCACAAAGAGAAGCGAAAAGACTTAGAAGTATTCGTACATAAGAATGCTGCTTCTCCTACTCAAAAATCTCTATACATCGAGCTCAAAGCAAAAGAAGAAGAGTTGGAAAGTATTATTGATTTAGCTGAAGGTCTTATCGAAAGAGACAAGGAATAACATCTACTTTTTATCTATTTCTGTTAAAACCGATAAAACGGTAAATAATCGGTTATGGCAAAAGGAAATCCAAACATAGCAAAACAAGGAAAGAATACTCGGTTTTCATCAAAGAACCAACCTCAAAACAGAGGAAGGAAGGGAAAGTCTGTAACTGACTTTTTAAAAAGCTATGGAGAAGCTAAAGAGTTGTCTTTTGAAATCAACACAACGGACAAGGATGGTGAAAAGAAATTATTCAAAGGAGAAATGAATACACCTTCAACTATCAATCAGGTTATAGCTGTTACTATAATAAACAAAGCTATCAAAGGAGATAATAAAGCTTTGCAAACGTATCTTGATCGTACTGAAGGCAAACCAAGTCAACATATTGATCATACGACAGATGGTGAACCAATTAAAAGTGTATCCCCAATAGATTGGGCGAAATAAATGCCAGTAATAAAAGAAAAATATAAGCCTTTATATACTTCTGAGAAGAGATATTTTGTTTTAACAGGTGGACGTGGTTCTGGGAAGACATTTGTAGTGATGGATTTCATAGTTAGACTTTTAGAAGAAGTCGGTCAGGGAATTCTTTACACAAGGTACACGATGACAAGTGTTGAGAAAACCATAATTCCATTGTTTACAAGTTATATAGCAATGGTGTCAGATTTGAGAAAGTATAAAATTACAAAACAGGGGATAATTAATTTAGAAACTAAAGCATTTGTGATGTTTTCAGGAATTAAAACAAGCTCAGGAGATCAAACAGGTAAGTTAAAATCTTTACCGAATATTACTACATGGGTAATTGAAGAAGGTGAGGATTATAATGATATTAACTCCTTTACTGACATCGATGATTCAATTAGATCAACAGGTATTCAAAACAGAGTTATTTGGATCCAAAACCCGACAACTAAAGAACATATGATATTTGATAAGTTCTTTAAGAATAACTACACATATGAACCAGTTAAAGAAGCAGGGAGATACAAATCAAATGCAACTGGTAAAATGGAATATTTCAAATACCAGAAATGCAACCACCCAGATGTTGAGCATATACACACAACATATTTAGACAACAAAGAGAATCTAAATAAAGGAAAAGTAAAGCAATGGGAAAGTGTAAAATCAAGCAACCCTAATAAGTATCAACACAAATATATTGGCGCATGGCTTGACAGGGCTGAAGGCGTAATATTTACCAATTGGACAGAAGGAAATTTTGATACTTCTCTACCCTATGGATATGGCCAAGATTACGGTTTTTCAATTGATCCTACAACATTAATTAAAATGGCAATCGACACCAAACGCAAAAAATGTTATTGGAGTGAACAATACTATGATGAAAAATCTCTAGGTACTGATGATATTTTTGAAATAAACAAATCTAGAATTGATAAACCAAAAGATTTGATTGTAGGAGATTCTCAGGAGAAAAGGCTAATAAGTGATTTAAAAAAGAAAGGGCTAAATATAATTGAATGTGAGAAAGGACCAGGAAGCGTGAAAGCAGGTATTCTTTCAATGTTAGATTATGAACATGTTGTTACACCTGAAAGTCATAACATAAAAAGAGAGTTAAATAATTATGTATGGAATGATAAGAAAGCAGGAATACCAATAGATGATTACAATCATGCAATGGATGGTGGAAGGTATATTTTTAGAAAGCTATCAAAAGGAAATAAATCATGGGGAGGAAGTCGAACGGCATAGATACAATTTTCAATACTAGACCTACCATAAAAGAATACATCACGTTAAATGGCTCTAAAAAAGAAAGTATTGATTTTGTTATCAAGGAACATTTAAATTCAAATATGATTTTAAGAATCAATTCTTTTAATCTAAAACCAAAGAAGGTTGACCTATGGGATTTGAGATGGTCAGATTTAATTGAAATACGTGAGGCCATATCTGAAAAAAATATATCAAGAGTGATTGAAGTGATCTATCAGGTAAAAGAAAGTAAGTTCATTGAATTAGATGTATTCAATTGTTTCGCTGTTTACAAATGGATAAATGAACAGCTTGATGAAATATCAAAAATAGAAATTCAAGAACTAGGTAGTGATATTTCTATTGAAGAAAAAGAAGCAGGTATTGAAATGCTCAATGATTTTGGATATACAGTAAGTTTAAGAGGGCTGATTAAGGTTTTTAATACAAATAAAGAAGATGTTTTAAGTAAACCATATTATGAAATTTTCAAGGAACTCTGTTTAACTAAAACACTTAACGAAATACAAAAAAACCATATAGAAAATGCTCGTAGAAAAAATAAAACAAATAGCTAATACCAGAAATTTTAAGTTCATGATTGGTGATGAACAATGGCAAAACTTAATTGACGCTGCCGATGATGTTGATTTGCCTTTTGAAGAAAAGCAAGTGTATCTTTTATTGTTCCAAGAAAAGGAAAACAGGACCTATGGTGATTTCTCTGTTAAAGATGATACAAGAAGCGCCACATTCTTGTTAGCTGTTCGTTCAAAAATATCTGATCCTAGCTTTGATTTCAAGTATGACAATCACATCAAGCCATTAAAAGAACTGGCTAGAGAAATTGAGGATAATGATTTTGGTATTTGCGATGACATGAATTTGAGGTCCTATAGCATTGAGGGATGGAGGGAGAATTATTTAGATGCAAATTTTGATTGTGTCGAGGTTAGACTAAGTATTGAATATAATGGATAAACAGTTTGAAAAAATAGTACAAAAGTATGCCGATATCATTGTGAGAAAGTTAATAGCTACTTACGATGAAATGGGAATACGTGCTACTGGTGATTATGAAAAGGAGCTAGAATCAGAAATCACAGACAAGTACATGATTATACGAGGTGCTTTCCATTCTCAATTCATGGAGTCCGGAAGAAGACCAGGAGGGCGACCTCCTATCCCATCAATAATTAGATGGATTGAAACAAAAAAGGGCTTACCTCCTTCAATGTTGAAAAACAAAAAAGGAGTTGCCTTTGCAATAGCGAATAAAATAGCTAAGGAAGGTGTAAGCGTACCTAGCAAACACAACAAAGGAGAAGTGATAAGTAAAGTAATAAATGACTTTTTACAAGATGATGTTTACAAGATGATAGATGAGCTTGGAATCATTTGGAGAAAAAGATTTAGTTCAGATATTAATAACATATTTAAAGCAGCATAATGATATTTACAACTGAAATAGACTCAACAAAAGTACTAGCGATTTATGATCAAAACATACTTGTTTTTAAATCTGAGGACTTAATTAAAACGGTTAGCAAGGCAGTAATTACAATCTCTGGAATTACATTAGAACTAACCCCAAACATTAACGGAGAGTTCAAGCTTGATATTTCTGAAATAGTTAGACCAGTTGCAGGAGGTTATAGATTTAGAGATCCTTTGGAATACAATTTAGAGACATCGAGTACTTATCTTATACCAGATTTGTATTTTGAAATAGCAATTACATTTCAAATTAAATATACAGATAACAGTAACGAATCAACCTCTAGAGATTATAAGTTTTTAAGATCAGTAAATAAGGAAGGTACTTTGGATAGAGAGGAATTCCCATTTGTATTAGTTCCTAATGATTCTAGAAGCTATCATTTGACTTATTTTGAAGGCTATCCTTATACTATTCCTTTTACAATTCAAGCTGCATCTGGTGACTATTTGATTACTAATAAAAGACTCAGTTTATCAATTGAAGTTCAATTTTTAAAAGGTGTAAATCATTGGTGTATTTCAGATGGCTTAATAGATTCAACAATAAACGATAGTTTACCATTAATATCAGGTTACAACGAATTGAGAATAGGTTCTAAATATGCACCAACTATCAAACCTTATACAATCATGTTAAAAAAATTAGAGTCCACTACAGGGCTTTATTTAAGATGGTTCAATCAGTCTGGAGGGTATTCATATTGGCTATTCCCATATCATACAAATACAGTTACAAATAATAAAACAATTTCGGAAGTCTCAAGCGATGGAAAAGAGCTTTACATCACAGGAAAGAAATCCGATAAGAAAATAAGTACCGTATCTCAAAAATTAACAAAGGAAGAAAGAAGGTACCTCAGTGAAATTTTCGAATCTCCAAGAGTTGAAATGTTAGATGCTGACCCTTTCACGGAAGTAAAAGCATCTGATTGGAAGTATGCAAAAGTTCAGGACGGAAGCATTTCAGATAAGTCCAAATATAAAAACGCTCAAAAGTTACCAATCACTATACTTGTTCAATCTCCTAACAAACAATCACTATGACGTATTTAGAGATAGATGGCAAGGAAATAGAATTGAACATAAAATCAATTCCTAAAGTATATCAAATTAACGATATCGGTGAAGTTAAAGACAGACAATCAAACTACACTTTACCGTTTGAAATACCTGCAACATCAAAGAATATTAAAGCACTTGAAATGTTAGGTGTTATTGGTAATAAATCTACTGTTCCCTATAAAAAGCTAAAAGGAAAATTGGTTGAGAAAAGCATTGAGATTATTTCAGAAGGAGAAATAAATATTGCTAAGAAACAAGGGAATATGTTTAAAGCTCACATCTATAGCGGAAACATAAACTTATATAGATTGCTCGAAGGTGGTTTGTTAAGTGATTTAGATTTAAACAATTTGAACCACACTTTTAATCAATCCAACTACTTTGCTTCTTATGGTAACACTGAAGGTTATATCTATGGGTTATCAGATTTTGGAGCATTTGAGCATGAAACAACTAATAACTATACAGTTAAATTTAAATATACAATGCCTCAAATATTTGTACATACACTTTGGAGTAAAGTATTTGATGAAGCTGGAATTGGCTATGAAGGTGATGTGTTTCTTTCTTCAGAGTTTAAAGAATTACTATTCACACCAGCTAAAGGTCATTCTTTTACGATAGGAGATACATTTGATTTTTCCGAAGTAATCGGAGATATGACCAAAACGGAGTTTGTAAAAGACATCATGCATCATTTCGGGTTAATTCACCAAAAAAGGAAAAACGAAAACATCTATGATTTCATCAAATTAGATGATTTGTTGTCAAGTGCTGACAAAGAAGATTGGAGTGATAAATATCCAGTATTTATTAAAAATACTTATAAGCCTGGTACCTATTCAAAATCAAACACAATCAATTATCAAGAAAACAGATATAAAGATATAGGCTCAGGAGTTCTAACCATTGACAATGATAATTTAAAGAGCACAAAAGAACTTATCAAACGTCCATACATAGCTCCAAATCATTCAGTACATAAAGAAATAGGAGGCACAAGTTTAATGTATTCTCAGCTATGGGAAAGAGAAGGTGATGTGTTAAATAACTATGCACCAATAGAATCAAAAAACAGGTTGAGCTATTTGACAACAGTTAATTCGAGTTTCAATTATTACAATTCTTCAAATAATATCCAAACATATACAGGACAAGTTCCGGTACCACAATTCGAGAACATAAAGAATCAAAATTTAATTGATACTAACTATTCCTCTTTTAAAAAGGCTTTAGATTTCTATGAAAAACTAGAAGTCAATATCCTATTAAACGAATATGACATCTACAAACTTGATTTTTTCAAGTTGATTCACCTGGAGCAATATGGTTCAGATTTCTATTTAAATAAAGTTAGATTTTTAGAAAGTACTAAACCGAGCAAAGTAGAACTTATTAAAATTATTAGATAAATATTATGTCAAAAAAAATCGAATTATTAGAACTTGATATTTCTACAGAAAGTCTAATAAAAAAAGGAGCTGAGGCTCAAAAAGAATTAGAGCGTCTAAAAAAAGAAGCTGACTTCTTTAAAAAAGCAATTAAGGAAGGTAACTCTACAATAGAGAAATACACCGACAAGCTTACCTTAATGGAAAAGCAGGGTAAGAAAAATACATCTGAGTATAATTCATTAAAAAAGAATCTTGAAACCTTTTCCAAATCTCAAGATAAAAACAGGGAAAGATTAGAACTTGTTAACGATGCTCTAAGCAAGCAAAATGATATTTACAAAAGAAGCAAACGAACTATAAAAGATTTCACTAAAACCGTTGAAGATGAACTAGGGATTGTTACAAAAACGGATGGTTCAATTGATCAATTAAATAGAGCATTAGATATCAATCGTAATATCTACAGAAAATTAACAAAAGAACAACGAGAAAATGTAGCTATTGGTGGTCAGTTATTTAAAACAATATCCGATCAAGACAAAGAATACAAAGAACTTCAAGTTTCTATTGGAACAACACAAGTATTGGTTGGGGATTACAAATCTCAAATAAATAAACTTATAAAAGAAAATTTGAATTTAAGCAAAACGTTTAAAGGTCAAATTGAAAAAATACCTTTCGTTGGAGTATTACTTTCATCACTATATGATCTGTTGATAAAGTATGCAGCAGGTCAAAGAGCAGCAATAAAAGCTACTAAAGGAAGTGCAAAAGCCTTGAAGATTTTTAAACTAGCACTTATAAGTACAGGTATTGGATTAATTGTAGTTGCTTTAGCTTCATTAATAGCTTACTTTCAATCAACTCAAAAAGGTATTGATGCAGTTAGCTCTGTACTTACTCCTTTAAAAATAGTTTTTGAAAGCTTATTAGGAGTACTCCAGAATGTTGGTAAAACTATGGCCGATGCTTTCACAAGCCCAAAAAAATCAATAAAAGCACTTTGGCAATCTATAAAAACAAATTTAATAAATAGAGTTACTTCTATTGGAGGTATATTTAAGGCACTTGGTAAAATTATTTCAAGTGGATTTAAAGATGGTTACAAAGATTTAGCAAACTCATCATTGCAAGCGGTTACTGGAATTGAAAATGTTATTGACAAGACACAAGCTGCTGCAAAAAATACAAGTAAATTCTTTGACGAAGCTTGGAAAAGAGGTAAGAAAATAGATGAACTACAAAAGAAATTAAATAAATCAGAAGCTGATTATATTCTAAATTTAGCTAAAGCCAAAGAGGAATTCAAAGCTCAAAATAAAATAGCTGAAGATCAAACCAAATCTTTAGCAGTACGAGAAGCTGCTGCCAAAAAAACTATCGAACTTCAAAAAGACATCAACAAATTAGAAGATGATAGGTTATCGACTGAAATTGAATTGATGAAATTAAAACAGCAAAGTAACGATACATTAGATTCAGACAGAGCTGAATTAGCTCAATTGGAAGCAAACAGAAAAGCATCCAGAGAAAGACAGTTAGAAGCTGAAACTACGCAACAAAACAAACTAAACGCCATTAGAAAGGAAGCTGTGAACAAAGCTATTGCTCTTAACAAAAAGAGAGTTGATGCTGTAATAAAGGAAAGTAAAACTTTAATTGATTTATATATTGCAGAACAAGGTGTAAAAGCTAAAACATTAAAACAAGAATTAGCCATTGCGGAAAAAGTATCCAAAAAGAGAAAGAAAGTTCTAAAAGCTGAATTGAAAGCTAATAAGATTACCCAATTAGAATACAATTTAGCAATTCTAAAACTAGATAACGATTTAATAGCTAAACGTGCTGAGTTAGTTATCGACAATGCCCAGCGAGAGCTAGAAATATTTAAAGATTCCCACCAAGCAAAACTTGATGCTAATACTTTCTTTACTGAAGAATTATTAAATCAAGAAACTGCAAGGTTAGACGCTATTGCTAACAAAGAATTAGAGTACCATCAAAAAAGATTAGAACAGGGCGTAATCAATCAAACTGAGTATAATGATGCTATTAATACTGTTAATAAAGAAAACAGGATTAAAAAGGAAGAAGCTCAAGTCCTACGAGATGAAGCTCTAAAAGAAAAACAAATAATTGATTTAGAGAACCAAAGAATTATTGATGAGGAAAGATTTAACAATAGTTATGAAATTCATCTATCTAGACTTAAACAATCTTATGAATCGGAGAAGAAATCAGCAATTAAAACAGGTGCAGACACTACATTAATAACCCAAAAATATGAAATATCAAAAGCTAAAATTCAAAATGCTCAACGAGAAACAAAATTAAATGCAGACGGTCAGGCTTTTGGTCAAATAGCAGATTTCATAGGAAGGGAAAGTGAACTAGGTAAGGCAGCAGCTTTAGCGCAGGCGGGTATTAATATACAATTAGGAATTACAAAAGCATTAGCAAGTAAAGGTTTTGCAGGAATCGTTGAAGGTGTTTTAATTGCCGCAAAAGGAGCTGTCTCAATTGGTAAAATAACAAGTACTAAACCTCCAAAAGCTGAACATGGTGCCGTATTTAATATTGGAGGTAAAAGACACCATTCGGGAGGAACCAAGTTTGCAGGTGATGATGGTACCGAGTTCGAAGCTGAAGAAGGAGAAAAGATGTTCATATTAAATAGACAAGCATCCGCAGCACTTGGTCCATTATTGTCTGATATCAATCAACAATATGGAGGTGTATCTTTATCGACTTCATCCTCTTATTTGGCTTCTGGAGGTGAAGTATTAAGAAATACAGTTACTCCAAGTAATTCAAACACTAAAATAAATTACGATCTGTTAGCTGATAAAATTGGAATGAGAGTTGGAGAAGCTAATTTACAACTCCCAGCACCAATTGTAAAACCATCAGAGATAATGGATGTGTACAACGAAAATCAAGCAGTAATAGATGGTTCAAATGGATAAAATATTAGACGGTTGGAAAAATTACTTTCAGGGAAGTAATTCTGTGAACTTAGAATTAGCCAAAGAGCGTGCTAAAATTTGCATTGATTGTCCTAAAATTAAATATGGCAAACACGCAGCAATACTTCCAGACACTCAAATAGGAGAAGTTCAAGGTCACTATTGCGGAGTTTGTAAATGTCCAATTAGCACAGCTATTAGAAGTACTGGTTATGAATGTCCAGAAAATAAATGGTAATAAATGAGATACACTAAATTAAAACACTTAACTAAAGAAATTAAACAACTTCAAAAACTTGGAGTTGTTTCAACTACTGTATTGAGAGATATGGAAATGTTTGAGTATTTTCATACGTTAGATAGTAATTTGTGCGTTTATTGCAGATATGAATTAGCAGGGGAGAATTTCGGAATTAGTTCAGATAGAGCTAAATCTATTATTCTAAAATTGAAGAATTAAAAAAATTATAAATTCAATTAATTATTATTTTTTTATAAAATCTACCCTTTTTATATTATTCTGTTTAAGACTCGTTGTAGTTAAATAAGATTTTTTGTTAACTATAATTTCACAGACTAACATATCTTTATCTGAAAAACTACAAAAATCATTATAAAAATAAATACTTCTCATTTCGTTAAGATATGGTAATATTCTATCATTATTTTCAGAAAACGCCTCAACAAGCCTTTGCGTACTTCCTTTTATTTGTGAAGCATTGGAGGTCACATAATAACAATCTCCTAATTTATAATAAATAGATGCATTAGTTAAGTTTATAATTTTAATGTGAACATAAAAACTATTAGTATCTTTTAAAATGTAATCTATTTTCAGATCAACAATATCATTCTTGTTGATAGTTTTTCTTGATAAGGATTCTTCTTGAAAATTATTAGTTATAACTTTTATATAGCTATCATTCTTTATTGCTATTTCATCCTTTATAAAAGGTTTAAATAAAAAATTGACAAATTTAATCCAACCTTTTATAAGCCAATAACCAATGATTAATACTATAACAATCAAAATAAACACCATACACAAATATAACCATTTAGGTTAAAACAGCAACCTACTGCAAAGGGCTTTATGTGTTTAATTTTGATGAAAATCTATTAAATGCACTTTAAATCTAACATACTTTTCTCTGGAGATAAATCTTTAAACGTTGATCGGGAGAATGGAATTATTAAAAACGTTTGTATTGTTCAGTTTGGAGCAAATAAAAACGGGTCTTACTTTTCAGAAAAATACTTACAGGATTTCGCCAAAGGAGCAAATGAAATAAACCAAGGTGTTAAATCTCGTTATGGCCATCCTAACATGTGTTCTACTACATTAGGTAAATTCATAGGTAGATACAAAAACTTTTCTTTTGGGGTTAACGAAACCAACCAAAAGCCAACTGTTTTTGCTGAATTACATCTAGATAATATCACAAAGAAAACACAAGTTGAAGGTCAAGGCATTTCAATGTTCGAGTATATCACAGATATGGCAGAAAACAACCCTGATGTATTTGGAAACTCTATTCATATTCCTGTTCCAAAATTTGAAAAAGATTTAGTAGAAGTAGATAAAAAGAAATATCAATCTCACATTTTTAACGGTGTAGTTGCTTCTGATTTGGTCGATAGTCCAGCAGCTACAGATTCGCTTTTTAGCGATACTGATGATCTAGGAATTACCGTTACTCAATTCTTAGATGAAAACCCTTCAATTTTTGAAGCAATTACAAAGAAGCCTGATATTATTATCAACTTTTTTGAGACATACGAGAATTATTTAAACAATTATAAATCAAATATTAACATGAAGTTTTTAGACAAATTAAAAAAGACATTCAGTACTGATGAAACTTTTGACATCGAGGAAACTCTAGCAGATGGTGAAATAGTTAAGATTGCTACTGAAGATGAAAATCCAAAGGTTGGAGATCCTGTAACAAAAGAAGATGGTACTTCTATTGCTGATGGTGACGTAACGATCAAGGATGGTACCGTTTGGGTTATTGAAGGTGGTAAAATATCTGAGATTAAGCCAAAAGAAGAAGAGGAAGCTGGAGCTGGAGATGAACCTACAAACGCTGAGGTTATGCAAAGCATCAGTGATTTAGGTAAAACTTTTAGTGCTTTTCAAACCCAATACGCAAAAGACGTAAAAGGAAACGAAGAAGCAATTGAATTTGTTGCAACCACTTTTGAAAAAAAGTTTAGCAACCTAGCAAAAACGGTGAAGTCAAATTCACCTGATTATGAAATAGACCCTTCTACTGGTAAAACAAAGAAGTTTAGCAAATCTGGTGGATATGACCCTGATAAGGCTAGAGAGGAAAGAGATAAACGTAACCCAAAAAACAACTAAAAAATGAATTTAGTAGACGACTTTAGAGAATTATCAACGGATGAAAGATTCATTCAAGACACAAAGGAGATCATTAGAAATGATTTATTCCATCAGCCTACAGAAAACTTTTTCACAATAGTTCCTGGTATAAAAGGCGGAGAACAAGTAGCAGCAATGAAAGGTTTTGAATACATTACTACTGCATCTGCAGGTTGTGGTGGAGCTGGAGTCTCCCCACAATTCCCTGCTTTCTCTCAGCATTGGAATCCAAAATTACAAGAAGTTAAACTTTCTTATTGTTATAAAGACTTTTTAGGTCATTATACGCAATGGGCTTTGGCAAATGGATATGCTATTAAAGATTTAGGCCAAACAGAAATGGCATTGTTTATTCAAGATCATACCATTAAAGCAATGCAGTTGGATTTCCAACGTATGGTTTTATTGTCTGATGCCAACATCGCTGCACAGGATATTTTAACAGATGAAGCAGGAAAGGCTAAGTACTACGATACTATTGATAAAGGATTAATTCCAACATTACAGTATTTAAAAACCTTACCAGAGTTTGCAGCTGCCTTTGTAACTCTTGATAAAAATGGTGAAGCTACAACAGCAGGTCAATTAGCTCTAGGAACTGAAGAAGCTCTTGATATTTATGAAGAGTTAGAAGATCAGTATGATTTCGATAGTGATATGATTTTAACTTCAAATAGATTGTATAAAAACTATGCGAAATGGGTTAAAAGAGCTAATGGATTAGGTGTTCAATCAAATTTAGACAATACTGTAAACGGTGTCAATCCAACTCAAGTAGCAGGTGAAACATTAGTACCTATTGTAAATTATGATCGTTGGAAAAAGAATGACTTCACTGTTGGTGGAGCAATTCACTTGCCTCACTTTGCTATCAGTACAAGAAAAGAGTTTTTGCAGGTAGGTGTAGATGATATTGGAGCTTTGGAAAATTTAACTTTCGAATACATCGGAGGTGATAAAGAGACTTTCTGGATTAAAGGTAACTACATGTTAGACTTTAAGATGGTGAATCCTTATGCATTGAAAGCTGCATTGTAAAAATTGTATAATCAAAGGGAGCTAAACACTCCCTTTTAAAACTTATAAAAATGGCAGATACATGCAACGACAGATTATCAAAAGGCTTTGTGAAAAAATGCGCTCATAAACCGAAACAAGGAATTAAAAGAAAGTGGTATTTCAATCATAGTGATATTGATGTAGCTGCTACTCAATCAGCAAATAGAGGAACAAAAGTAACTGCTTTAGTTTTAAAGGCAGGAGCTAAAATTTATGCGGCTGAAGGTAATTACAAAACCAGTAAAGGAAATCATGGTTTAACTCTTGGAGATTTTGTTAACGGATACATCCATACAGACAATTTCACTGTTTTGTACAGAGGAGAAGATGAATCTGAAAGAATTCAAGAATTGGTAGACGGAGGAAAAGTAGGAACCATTATAGAAATGGTCGATACTGGTGTTTCAGGAGAACTTTCATACAAGATACTTGGTTTAGAATCTGGAATGATTATCACTGAAGACATCTGGTCTTCTCACGAGAACGGAGGTGCTACAAATTTAACTGTAGCAACCTTGGAAGGTCAAGAAGAGTTGACTGGTGCTAAAATTTGGTCTGAAGGAACTTTAGCTACTACTGAAGCTTGGATAACAGCAAACGAATATGCAGCAGCTTAATTCATCTCTAGAATTTATAAAGAAAACTTCTTCAGATGAATTGGTAAACAATCATTTGAAGTTAGTTTTTGATACTTATTATAAATTTTTTGGAGAAGTGTGTACCGGATGTCCTACCAAGATAGCCGGTTATATATCAAGATTAAAAAAACAAGATAAAAACATAATCATGAAAAAAGATACTCGAAAATTCAGATTAAAAAAAGGTGCAATTATTCCAGTACCTGGAACTAGTAAAGCATATTCAGATGTAAACATTACTGATGAAATTGCATTAGATATTTTAAAAATTAATCCTAACAGAAAAAGTATTTTCTCCAAACTTCCATCAAATTTAGATGAATTGTTAGAAGAAGAAACCGACAAAGGTGGTGATGAGGATGTAGTTAAAATTGGAGATGGCAAATTTACGTTAGAAGAAGTTTTGAAGATTTTAGAATTAAACGAAATCACAACCAAAGCGACTACAATTACTGGTGTTCAGAAAAAGGTTGATAAGGTTATAAAAGAAGGTACCGTAATCAAAACGCAATTCGAACCGGTTGACCTTAAGGTAACTGATTCAGAAACTATTGAAAAAGAAACTGATACTACCGACAAAGGTGGTGATGAGGATGTAAAATAATCTTAAACACAATCACTCAATGAAGTCTAGAATACCAAAGGCTTATAAAGAAGAAAGAAAAGAGATTTTCAACAAAAGATTTGGGGTTATTTTCAATGGCGAAGATAACCTCAAACCTCTTGTTATAGAAAATGCAATAGATCTATCACCAACTGCTTCACAGTGCGCTGACACTTACGAGTCATTTCTAGGTGGTGGCGGATTTGAGTTTGATATGTCCAATGTAAATTTGAGTGATGTTTTTTGGGAAGATATTAAACCGGATGATTTGCTGTCAGAAGCATGTACAGATATTGCAAGACAAGGAGGTGTTTTTATTAATGTTGGTTACAATGCTGCTTTTACAAAAGAATACTATAAGGTAATACCTTACAGTCTTTGTTTATTAGGAAAAAAGGACAGTGATGGGTTTTCAGGTAAAATTGTAGTTTCTCCAAATGGTTGGGGAAAAACTTTAAAGAAAGATGAAGTTGATGTCTATGATACTTATAATCCTAATCCAGACATAATTCAAAAACAAGTCGAAAGAGATGGAGGTTGGCATAATTACAAAGGTCAAATTTTCTTTTTTAAACTTGATAAAAAATTCACTTACCCAAAATCATTAGTTGAAAGAGCTTTTCCTTTTTTGGAGGTTGAGTATAAAATGGGTTTATACTATAAAGGTGTTGTAAATAGAAGCTTTGAAGATATTACGGTTGTAAGGCACAAAGAGTTTCCAGATCCAAAAGACGAAAATCAGTTTTACAAAAACATGGAATCATTGTCAGGATTGGAAAACTCAAGTTCTAAACTTATGGTTCAAGATGATTGGGATGATGATAGCGAAAAGCAAGGAAAATTCAAGTTTGACACTATAAAAAATGGAGTAAAGGCAGAAAAGTACGCTCATTTTGAAAGTAGCTCAAGTAATTTCATTAGAAAATCATTCAGAAATATACCACCCCAATTAGTTGAATTCATACAAGGGAAATTAGGTGGCACAGAGGATTTATCAACAGCTCAAGCTGTTTATAATTCCAATACAGCAAAAGACAGGAATAAAATTGAAAGGTTATTTAAAGAGCTTTTTTCAAATTACAAAGAAGACATTAATCCAACTGGAGATTGGAATATCAAACAGTACAAATTATTAGACAATGGAACTACTGATTAATAAAGTTAAAGTTGCAGAAATTCTTCAGGTAGCAATTGGCTACAATGAGACCGAATTTAATGTATTCATTCGTGAGGCCCAAGACTTTGATTTCAAGCCTATGGTTTGTGAGAGGTTCTATTATGAATTACTACAACAAAAAGCCGATGCAGGAGCATTTCAAAAGGTATTAGAAGGTGGTAATTATACCAATGATGGAATTGAATATTATACCAGAGGGATTGCAGATGTTTTAGCGTATTTCACTTATGCTAGATTTATCAGAAAAGCAAATAATGTAAGTACATCTCATGGTTTTGTAACAAAAACAAATCCGCATTCTCAACCATTATCTATGGATGAGAAAAACAACATGTACTACAAGTACAAGAAAGATGCAAACATCATATTTAGCGATGTAAAAAAGTTCATTGAGCAAAATATTTCAGATTACGAAAATTGGAATGATTGCAATGAGAACTGTACAGAAGTTAAGAAATCAACTTTTAAAACAAGAGTTATACAATGACAGCACAATTCACAGACATAAACGCAAGGGAATTCAAGCTTAACGGAGTTAGGCATTTGAAGACTTACGTATCAATATATTATAATAATGGTATTCGAGTAGTTGGAGCTTATGATTCTAAATTAGAATTATTGCCATCTGTTAATGTATCAGAAGTTTCAGTAAATGGAACTATCTATACAAGTGTAGTAGATTTATCAAATGCACTTACTCCATTGTTATTTTCAAAAAATGTATCAGAAATTAAGGTGCCAACATATCAAACAAAAGCACTACTGATTTCTGAATTTGCAGCTCCTCAAGAAAATGATTCAGCTATTGTAATTAATGATCCTAACAATTCTTTGGATGGTGACTACGGTTATACTGGTGGAGCTTGGGTAAAAGGAAATGAAACTTTAGCTCAAGCTAACGAAAATAGAATTGGAGTAAATGAAGGGAATATTACAGCGGCTCAAAATACAGCAAACCAAGGGGTGGCAGATGCAGCTACAGCAGATGCAAAAGCAGTAGCAGCTCAAAATACTGCCAATGATGCCAAATCAAGATTAAACCATACAGAAACACAACCAGCTTCCACTATATCAGATTTTTTGGCAGCCGTGCAAGCTGCTGAAACAACAACTAGCTTATCGTTAAATGCAAACATTCTAAAGTTTACTGATGAAAATGGCTTAGTTACAAACTTGGATTTATCCCTTTATTTGGACGATAGCAATTTGGCTAGAATTCTATCTGGAATAATAGATCCAGTTACAAACATAGCGACATTTACAAGGGATGATAACTCAACGTTTACAGTTGATTTTACGGCTTTAAATGACAAACAGGGAATAATTGAAGCCAAAGAATTGGCGCAAGAAGGAATTGACAATGCAGCTATAGCTCAGGCAATGGCAATAATATTTTAAAATATAAATATGGCAACACAACAACAAATTATAGATTTGACTTACGCTACTTTACAAGATAAAGCGGATATCGTGAAAGCAGAACAGGATGGGGTTATTTTGGATACTTTTCATTATGGGATAATAAATCAAATGAGACTAAATAACAGAATTACTTATGCTGACATAAAAAGTTATGACTCAAGTCTTTCTTTGGCCTCTTCTTATTTACCTGAGATAAAAGGGCTTGGAAAAATGGTTGACATCACAAGTTTAACAGCTTACAATTCACCAATTCTAGAGCGTTTTGATATATCTATGTGTACTAAATTAACGAATATTTATGCTCAAAACTGCGCTA
>Ga0105356_10001949_pt1 | contig 20678 bp, 16 predicted proteins | sample GOMGulsemesocosm_3_FD_83502 | JGI IMG/M metagenome (GOLD analysis project Ga0105356, IMG submission 83502) | Methane-oxidizing microbial communities from mesocosms in the Gulf of Mexico - GOM9D Gulf of Mexico | ecosystem: Environmental > Aquatic > Marine > Cold seeps | place: Gulf of Mexico... | reverse complement strand
CCATAGTTAACATTTTCCATCATCATGCAGTTTTTCTGTGTACGCTCTGCGGTATTAACGAGCTGCCAACATTCTTCAAGGGTTACCGCTGCCGGCACTTCAACAAAAGCATGTTTACCACTTTCCATGGTTTCAACACTCATCGGCGTATGCCATTTCCATGGTGTTGATATAATAACAATATCGATATCTTGGCGGGCCAACATTTTACGATAAGCGTGCTCTGAACCGGTATAACGGTCTGGTTTGGCAAAACCTTGTTTAACGACATAATCAACAGAACGGTCTAAAACCTCTTCATGGGTATCGCAAATGGCTTTTATCTCAACACCTTCTAAGTGACAGTAATGCTTAACATGACCAGTTCCTCGTTGGCCTACGCCAATAAAACCAACACGCACTACATCCATTTTAGGTACTGCTAACCCCATCACGGAAGCGCCCTGTTGCTTCAATGGAGTAAAATCACTTTGCTGGCCGCTGCTTGTACATGCGGCTATTGTTCCAACAGCAGCGGTAGCTACTGCTGATTTCAAAAAATTTCGACGATCTAGATCTGACATAATAATTCCCTCTGCTTAATTTATGATTATATTTATATATAAAACTTACAAGTAAATCAACACAAACCTTTCAAAAACTTTCAAATAAACAATCATAAACTGTAAACACAACCTAAAACCAAACAGAAAAACCAAACAAGACGCCACCCACCCTATAGATAGAGCAACACGAACTACTATCAACCACTAATCCCCTCGGCAAACAGAAACACGTTGCGAAAGCTTTTGAAGGTTGCTATCATTAACGCAAGTTAAGTATTAATATGTAGGAGTTTAAAGTGGAAGATATTAAAAAAATTATTCAAAGTAATCGAGCAGGATTGAAAAAAGGTATCTATGCTGTTTGTTGTGCGCAGCCATTAGTAATTGAAGCTGCCATTAGTCAAGCAAGCAAAGATGATTCTTTGCTTTTAATTGAAGCCACAGCCAACCAAGTAAATCAATTTGGTGGTTATACTGGAATGTATCCCAAAGATTTTATTACTTTTGTTAATAAAATTGCTGATAGGCTAAATTTCCCACAATCACGTATTGTTCTTGGTGGAGATCACTTAGGTCCAGTATGTTGGGTAGATGAAACTTCAGAAAAAGCCATGTTAAAAGCTGAAGATCTTATAAAGTCATATGTAGAAGCTGGTTTTACCAAGATTCATTTAGATACCAGCATGCCTTGTGCAGATGATCCTGAAGTGCTATCCGATGACATTGTTGCCAACAGAGCTGCTCAGCTATGTGAAGTGGCTGAAAATACCGCTAAACAAGTATTTGGTAAATCTGAAATTGTTTATGTAATAGGTACTGAAGTTCCCCCTCCTGGAGGCGCAATGGAAGAAATTGAAGAACTTGAAGTAACGCCAGTAGCGCGTGTAAATCAGACTTTATCAGTACATCATAGTGCCTTTGAAATGAAAAAACTTGATGATGCGTGGCAAAGAGTTATTGGTTTAGTTGTTCAACCGGGGGTGGAATTTGATCATACTAGTATCATTGACTATAAGACGGAAAAAGCTCAACCACTAAGCGACTATGTTGTGTCTGTACCAAATATTGCTTTTGAAGCACATTCTACTGACTATCAAACCGCGGGTGCCTATAAAGATTTAGTAAAAGATCATTTCGCCATACTAAAAGTAGGGCCACAACTAACTTTTGCCATGCGTGAAGCACTTTTTGCATTATCTCATATAGAAGACGAATTAATATCCCTTGAAAACAGATCTAACCTACGAAGTATTTTTGAAAGAGAAATGTTAGAGCAAGATAAACATTGGAAGAAATTCTACCAAGTGCCAGTAAGCCAAGGCACCTTATACCGTCGCTACAGTTATAGCGACAGACTCAGATATTATTGGAATATTGATGTCATAGAAACAGCAGTAGAAAAACTATTGAGCAATCTAAATAACATTGATATTCCATTGCCATTGATCAGTCAATATCTTCCTGAACAGTACCAAACAATCAGAAGTGGCACATTAACGACTAAAGCAACCGCTTTAGTTATAGATAAAATTATGCAAGTTACAGAAGTTTATTCTGCCGCCTGTAATAAACAATAGGTAAATTAAAATGAACGAATTATTAAATATAGATATTGATGAACTTAAAGAGAAAAAAGCGTATTGGACGGCGAAAGAAATTTCCCAACAGCCTGACGTATGGCGTAAAACATCATCATTAGTTAAAGCTAAACAAGCTGAGTTATCTTCATTTTTAGAGCCCATTATGCAATTAGATGGCTTGCGCATTATTTTAACGGGTGCAGGGACCTCCGCTTATGTTGGCGGTGCATTGGCTCCACACTTATCTAAAGTAAATCAAAAGCTTTTTGAAGCAATCAGTACCACAGATATAGTTAGTAGTCCGCTGAATTTTTTAATAAAGAAGGCACCTACATTAGTTATTTCTTATGCTCGCTCAGGTAATAGCCCTGAAAGTCTTGCCGCTGTAGATATTGCTAATCAAGTTGTCGATGACTGCTTTCACTTAGTGATTACTTGCAATCCTGATGGACAATTAGCAAAGGGAACACAAGATAAAAGCAATGCTTACAGCTTGATAATGCCTGAAGGAACACTTGATGAAAGTTTTGCAATGACTAGCAGCTTTACTTCAATGTTAGTTTCTTCTTTATGTATTTTTTCACCAGAAGACAAACAACTTGAATTAGCCGCGAAATGGACTGATGATTTATTAGCAAATGGTCTAGACATTATTAATGAGCATGCAAATAATGGTTGTGAGAGAATTGTATTTTTAGGCTCTGGCCCTTTACTTGCTATCGCAAGAGAGGCTGCTCTGAAGTATTTAGAGTTAACCGCAGGTAAAATATTCAGTTACTTTGAAAGTCCACTTGGCTTTAGACATGGCCCTAAATCATTGGTGGATGATAAAACTGATATTATAATTATGTCATCAAACGATCCTTATACCAAAGTGTATGATAGTGATTTATACGAAGAGTTAACTCGAGATGGTATTGCCCTCTCAGTACGAAGACTCAACACAGCATTGTGGAAGCAATCATCAGAGCTTGATGATATATGGGCGGCACTACCATTTATTACATACTGCCAAACTCTGTCTTTTTATAAATCATTGGATTTAGGCTTGTCACCAGATAACCCATGTCCATCAGGTGAAGTTAACCGTGTTGTACAAGGCGTAACCATTTACCCACTTACAACGAAGTAGACCCCTACTTAAAAGAGTTGTTTAAACGAAGTAAAAATTAATAGGAAGTACTAATGGCACTTTATGGGTTAGATATTGGTGGAACAAAAATTGAAACCGCTATATTTGATGATAATTTGAATCTAATTGAAAGTTGGCGTGTAGAGACGCCAACAGACAATTATTCAGATTTTCTTAACGTTATTCGTCAACAAATTAACATAGCTGATCAAATGACTGGGTCAAGTTGTAAAATCGGTATTGGTATGCCTGGTTTAATCAACTCGCAAGGTAAAGTTCTATCAGCTAATGTTCCCTGTGCAACAAATAAGTTAGTTATTGAAGATTTAGAAAGAATATTAGAACGCCCTATTCGCTTAAAAAACGATACACGTTGCTTTGCATTATCTGAAGCAACAGATGGTGCAGGTAAAGGCTACTCAAGGGTTTTCGGTGCTATTATTGGTACAGGTGCTGCTGGTGGCATGTGTATTAATGGTAAACTTGAAGATACTGCTATGGGCGTTGCCGGTGAATATGGTCATATTCCTCTATCGGCTAGTACTCAGAAAAAATACGACCTTCCCATATTAAAATGTGGCTGTGGATTAATTGGCTGCGTAGAGAGTTATATTGCAGGACCAGGCATAATAAACCTTTATACGCACTTTGAGGGTAAACCACAAAGTGCTAAGTATTTCAGCCAGAAACTAAGTGAAGGTGACAAGTTAGCAAATAATATTCTCAATTGCTATTTAGATATATTGGGAGAGACATTTGCCGCTTTAGTGAAATTTCAAGAGCCTGAAATCATTGTGCTTGGTGGTGGAGTATCACAAATTTCTGAAATAGTAGCGCTGTTACCCAATGCAATTGAAAAACACTTATTTGCTGGTTTTTTCTCTCCTAAAGTTGTGGCTGCAAAATATGGGGAGTCGAGTGGAGTACGCGGTGCGGCTATTTTAGGAGCACAAGACGATGACTAAAAGTAAATATTATTTAAAAGCGGCAGATGTTTATACCGAAACGAGTGTTGAAAAAAACCATTATGTACTCATCACTGATGGCATCATTACGGAGATTACAGATAAGCCGCAGCTGAATATTGAGGTAAGAGATCTAGGTAACTTAAGTCTCATCCCTGGTATGATAGACATGCATATTCATGGCAGAGAAGGCTGTGACATTATGGATGCAAAAATGTCGTCGATAGAGACAATTTCTACCTCTCTCGCCAAATATGGGGTAATCGGTTTTTTAGGAACCACCGTTACGGCAAACTGGCAACAAACCCTTAAAGCATTTGAAGTTGTTGGCGAAGCAAGTCAGCTTAAAATGCCAGGAGCTCAAGTATTAGGAGCATACAATGAAGGGCTATTTTTTACTGAAACTCATAAAGGTGCTCACAACGAAAACTTTTTTCTAAAACTGACTAAAGAGCGGGTAGATGCCATTTATAAAGCGACTCAAGGACAGTTAAAAGTTATGGCTTTGGCGCCGGAATTCCAAGACTCTTTGGAAATAATAGAATACCTTAACTCATTAAATGTAAAAGTTATGCTAGGTCATACCAACGCTAATTTTGAGCAAGCCAGTGAAGCACTAAATGCAGGGGCTGCTGGCGGCGTTCACATATTTAATGGCATGAGCGGTATTCATCATCGTGACCCAGGTTGTGCTGGTGCGGTTTTAATGGATGAATCAGCCCTAGCCGAAGTTATTGCCGACGGCATTCATTTACATCCAACGATAATGCAATTGATTTATCGTTTAAAGGGTCAAGATAAAATGGCATTGATTAGTGACTGTATTAATGCCGGTGGATTTAGTGACGGCGTTTATAAGTTAGGTGAAATGGATGTTGTCGTCAAAGATGGTGTGGCAAGAACACCTAAAGGCTCTTTGGCTGGTAGTACATTAACATTGAACAAAAGTGTAAATAATATAGTGAATATGACCGGTGTACCTTTGTTAAGTGCTGTTCATATGGCAAGTTTAACGCCAGCGAAACATCTAGGAATAGATAACGAGCTAGGTAGTATCTGCCTTGGAAAGCGAGCAAGTTTTGCTGTAATTGATGACGCCCTAGACGTAAAAGCAACGGTAATTGATGGAGAGTTCGTCTTTGCTAATGAGGAGTTTAGTAAATACTTATCCTCTTAGAGTAAAACAGTTATGACCATTAAAAGCACTCCAACCTTTGATGCTATCGTGATAGGAAGCGGTATTTCTGGAGGTTGGGCTGCAAAAGAGCTTTGTGAACAAGGATTAAAAGTACTTGTATTAGAGCGCGGCCGCATGGTTCGACATGGCCTAGACTATCCAACAGCTCACTTAGATTCTTGGCAATTACCCTTTAGAAATAGCCCTAACCAACACGACCTAACTCAACAACCTAAACAAGCCAGAACTGGCTTTGCCATCAATCAAGACATTAAACACTGGTTTGTTAATGATATTGACCATCCTTATGAAGAAAAGAATCGATTCGATTGGATAAGGGGCTATCACCTTGGAGGCCGGTCTCTGACCTGGGGACGACAATGTTTAAGGTTAAGTGATTTAGACTTCAGCGCGAATATTAATGATGGTCACGCCATTGATTGGCCAGTTCGTTATAAAGATATTGCCCCATGGTATGACAAAGTTGAGCAATTTATCGGCGTTACCGGTGAAAAGTTAGGCCTTGCACACTTACCCGATGGTATTTTTCAACCGCCAATGCCACTAAATTGTATTGAAAAAGATTTCAAGAGCAAACTAGCTCAGCATTATGGCAATCGCTATTTAACCATTGGTAGAGTCGCGCATTTAACCAATGATAAAAACATACTTGGCCGAACAAATTGTACCTATAGAAATCGTTGTATGAGGGGCTGTCCTTCTGGTAGCTATTTCAGTAGCAACTCATCCACATTACCAGCTGCGCAACGCACGGGTAACCTAACCATACGTCCTCATTCCATTGTTAGCAAAATTATCTATGATAATCACGCTAAACTCGCGACAGGTGTTGAGGTTATTGATGCCAACAGCCATGAAAAGCAGTTTATCCCAGCAAAGATTATTTTTTGTTGTGCTTCAACAGTAGCAACAACGGCTATTTTATTACAGTCAAAATCCCTCCGTTTTCCTGATGGCCTTGGCAATGATAGCAAACAGTTGGGGCACAATTTGATGGATCATCACTTCAGGGTCGGTGCTACCGCTGAACCAGCAACATTTGATGACAAGTACGATAAAGGTAAAAGGCCGGTAGGCTTTCATATACCCCGCTTTAGAAATATTGAACAGTGTAAAGATAATGAACCAGAGGAAGTCGATTTTGTTAGAGGTTATGGCTTTCAAGGCTATGCAACGCGATCTGATTGGCGAAGAGGTTTTAAAGAAATGTCATTTGGCCATAACATGGTAAAAAGTTTGGCCAAACCTGGGCCGTGGAAAATCGCCTTGATTGGTTTTGGTGAATGTCTACCACGGCATGAAAATAAACTAACACTGAATTACGACAAGCTTGATCAGTGGGGCTTACCAACAGTTTCATTTGATTGTAAGTTTGGCGATAACGAAGCAAAGATGCGAAAAGACATGAAAAACCAAGCAATTGAAATGCTGAAAAAAGCCGGTTATAGCAATGTCACCCCCTATGACAAGGGCTCAAGCCCGGGCCAAGCCATTCATGAAATGGGCACTGCACGAATGGGCAAAGATCCAAAGACATCGATAGTAAACAAACACAACCAAATACACAGCGTAGCAAATGTTTATGTAACCGATGGCGCATTTATGACATCCTCTGGTTATCAAAATCCATCATTAACTTATATGGCTTTTACTGCCCGTGCGGCACACCATGCGGTTAAGCAATTAAAGCAAGGCCTATTTAATAATGCAAAGGCGTAAGTTACTTAAACTGCTTATAAGCAGCTGTGGTGTTGCTATCTCAAGTAACACATTGCTAAAAACATTTGCCAATAGCCAAAGTAAGTTGATAACCAATGGTGTTATCAAACAACATCAGACGGTCTTCATTGAAAGTATTGTTTCGATTCTAATTCCTAATAGCCAGCTAGAAGAATCAAACAAGTTGAACTTAGCTCAGTTTGTCAGTCATATGATCGAGTTTATATTGTCAGATAATGAACAATCTGTATTTATTGAAGGGCTTTCATTACTCCAAAAGCATGAAAGTCTACTGTCTAGAATGAACTCAAATGAGTCGAGTCTCTATCAATTAGTGGCAAGCTACTTAAACATTACTTATGCTGAACAAGCGCGGGTTTTTGCCGAACAATCACTGATCATTGAGCAAGTCATGCCAGCAAACAAAGATAGGCACTTATGTTATAAATGCCTGTTAAAAATTAGGGAGTTTTCACTATTAGGTTTTTTCACTGCTGAAGTTATTACAGGAAAAAAGCCACTAAGCCATGATTTCCCTATTCCTTACCAGCCCTGTACTTAATACCAATGATATTAATACCAATGACATTAATACGGGCCACTATTAGCTTTCTAGGCAGTTAATTTTTCTTTCATCAATTTATAATACGATATTAATCCGTTGGTAGAGCAATCATGGCTATCAATGTCACGCTCACCAAGTAACTCTTGATGGATTTTTCCTGCCAATCCTTTACCTAGCTCTACTCCCCATTGATCGAATGAACATATTTCCAACAATATACCTTGAACAAATATTTTATGTTCATACAGCGCGATCAAGCTGCCCAATGACTTGGGCTCTATACGAGTTAGCAAAATTGTATTACTAGGTCGATTACCTTTATGCACTTTATGAGGAGCAACTTTGTTTATGTAGGCTTCAGTGCGCCCTTTTGCCCTTAGGTCATCACGAACATCGTCTTCATTAACACCTTTCATTAACGCCTGAGTTTGCGCAAAAAAATTCGACATTAGTGTTTCGTGGTGTCCTTGAACTGGCGTTACTGTTTCTATTGAGCCAATAAAGTCAGCTGGTACAACGTTGTTACTTTGATGCAAGTATTGATAAAAGGCATGTTGACCGTTTATTCCCAATGCTCCCCATATTGATGGGACTGTTGCATAGTCAATTTTTTCGCCATCCCAACTGACTGACTTACCGTTACTTTCCATCTCTGCTTGCTGAAGATAGGCGGATAACATATGTAAGCTTTGATCGTAAGGTAGTATCGCCTGGGATTGAGCACCTAAAAAAGTGCAGTTCCAAACACTAAGCAACGCAAGTATCACAGGAGCATTTTGCTCTAATGGTGCCTGACAAAAATGCTCATCTAATTCATGTGCACCTTCAAGTAACTCAAGAAAGTTGTCAAAGCCCAGAGTTAGTGCAATCGGCAAGCCTATTGCAGACCATAGTGAAAATCGACCTCCAACCCAATCCCACATATCAAATATATTTTCTTCACTGATACCAAAGTTTAAAACATTTTCCTTGTTCGAACTTACCGCAACAAAATGCTTTGCTATTGAATTTTGATCAAATGATGAGGACTCTAACCACTTAATCGCCGTTTTTGCATTGGTCATAGTTTCCGATGTGGTAAAGGTTTTACTTGAAATAATAAATAATACCGACTCAGGGTTTAGCGGTCTGAGCACGTCAGCAATTTGAGTACCATCTACATTAGAAATGTAATGGGTGTTAATACATCCATTACTATAATTTTTCAACGCTTCAGTAACCATTTGTGGACCAAGGTTTGAACCACCAACACCAATATTAACAATATCGGTTATGCGTTTACCAGAGTAACCTTTCCATTGGCCACTTCTTACGGACTCAACAAATATGCGCATTTTTTCTAATGAGTCATTAACCTGTTTAACAATAACTTGATTCGTTATTGTTTTACTCTTTTTAAATATATCTCTCAATGCTGTATGTAAAACAGCCCTGTCTTCAGTCGCGTTTATCCGCTCTCCAGCAAACATTTTTTCTCGCCATTGTTCAACTTTGCAATCTCTTGCTAGGTCGAATAATTTACTCATTGTTTCTTGTGATACTCTATTCTTTGAATAATCGATTAAAAATGAAGGTAGTTGTAGCGATAATTTTTCAAACCGCTGCTTATCTTCAGAAAATAAGTCATTTAAATGACATTCTTTCATAGCCATGGCATGTTCATTTAAGACTTGCCAACTATTAAGCTCTGTTCTTGATTTCATTTGGTAATATTACACTCTTTTATGTCTATGATTTTTAGGCGCTTTAGCCAACTTACTTTTTACTCGTCCAAGATCTCATTTTATGACCCTTTAACGAATAAAATAGAATGAATGCATAAATAGGCAACATGATCCAATAAGCCGATTGTCCATCAAAAGATTCTGAAAGCACTGTGTAAACCATTGAGAGTACTGCTCCTCCAGAAATGCCCATAATAAGCAAAGCAGAGCCTTTGGAAGTAAATGAACCAAGTCCTGATAAAGCTAATGGCCATACAGCAGGCCATACCAACGCATTTGAAAAACCTAATAAAGCAATAAAAGTGATAGTGTCTGGCAGTGTAGGTATGCCCGACCAGCCCCATAAAAAGCTAGATACATAAACACTTTCAGTATTACTAAATACGACACATAATGAAAATATCAAACCAGATATAGCTGACAACGTTAAAGCTTTTTCTTGTGAAATAAAGCGAGGTATAAATAAAATACCTAAAGCATAACCTATTAGCATAAACGCCATGGTGTATGAGGTTAAAGAGGTCGCATTGGCAATACCTAAGTTAGAAGCAAATAAGCCAATGGTATCACCGGCAATAACTTCTGCCCCTATATAGACAAAAATAGCGACGGCCCCTAGGATAAGCTGAGGAAAGTGAAGAATTGACTTTTTAGTTCCGTCTAAACTCTCGCCACCTTCTTCATCATTAACATTATCCAATTCAGGTAATGGCGCAACTCTCATTAATGCAGACAAGACAACAAAAGCAACAGCCATCCACAGATAAGGTAAAATTAAACCATCAGCCAACATAGCAATGGTTGTTGTTCTATCAATATCAGACATTGCAGCAAGGCTTACTGCGGTTACTCCACTTAACTCCCCAATAACAACTGCGGTAAACACAACAGGAACAATGACACCTGCACCTTTGTTCATTAACCCCATGTACATAATTCTTACCGCTGCACTTTTTGCTGGACCTACTTTGACCACATAGGGATTAGCTGCGGTTTGTAATACCGTAAGACCACTGCCGATAATAAATTGAGCAACCAAAAATAATGAAAATTCTTGGGTATTTGCCGCAGGGATAAATATTAAAAAACCTACCGATAAAGTAAGCAGACCTACTGCTATACCATTTTTATAGCCAATTTTCTCCAAGAGAATTGATGATGGAAGAGCCATTACGGTATAAGCAACATAAAACACGCTAGCAACCATCATTGCTTGGGTATCAGAAAGCTGACATACCATTTGTAAATAAGGTACCAAGGCTCCATTTTGCCAAGTAACAAAACCAAAAATAAAAAACAAGAAACCAATAATAGCCATTGGAATGAAGTTATTACCTTCAGCTACATTCATAGTTTCAGTCGTACAGTTAATAGTCATTTAAAATTCCTTAACACATAGATGTAAATATTTATTTAGAATACGTTTAAAATAACACGAAATGAAACCACTTGAAAGGCAATAATAACTTTTACTACCTTTCACTTATAATTAAAGATAACTATGTCCTCCGTACAAAAACAGTGAAGTTTTATTCAAAATCTCAAAATATTTTTCGCCTTAAATTAACTATGAATAGAAATAAGAAATATAAAACAACATAAAGTTTGCCATTGCTTGAAAAATAGAGAAAAATATAGTTGTGGTTACTATTTACTACTTTAATCACGGGGATCTGCTCAAAATACTTATTAGGAATTTTAATGTTAAACACGATAGAACGTCGACGTGAAATAGTTTTGTTAACAGAAAAACAAGGAAGAGTATCGGTAACACAACTCTCTGAAAAATTTGATGTATCATCAGTATCAATTAGAAATGATCTCAATGAATTAAGTAAACGTGGTTTATTAGTACGTTCACGTGGTGGTGCTATAGTCAATAGTGGCTTGAATAAAGAACTTTCTATAAAAGATAAACACAAAACAAATCAAAAGGTTAAGCAACTACTTGGAAGAAAAGTTGCGGAACTCATTGATGATGGCGATTCAATAATCTTAGATTCAGGAACAACGACTGAAGAAGTGGCACATTGCCTTACTGATAAAAACGATTTAACCGTAATGACTAATGGCTTAAACATAGCCAATGAATTGTTAGGGGCAGAAAACTGTGATGTATTCATTACTGGTGGGCACCTAAGAAAAAAATCAATGTCTTTTTATGATGCCCAATTTAACAACAAATTTAAGCACTACAATTTTAACAAAGTTATTTTGGGGGTTGATGGATTAGATATAAACAAGGGCATAAGCACTCATTTTGAACCAGAGGCTATTTATAATCGAGCTATGTGCGAACATGCGGATATTGTAATAGCAGTCACAGATTCATCTAAGTTTGGTAAGACATCATTACATTCTATATTACCCCTAGAGTCCATAGACATACTAGTGACAGATAGTAATATCCCTAAAGAATTTATTGATAAATTGAAAGAATTGAACATTGAATTGCTAATTGTAAATATATGATTATTATTTTGAACTGATAAAATGACATATTACTAAAACTCACTCAATTAACTTACCATCTAACCTCAAAACACTAGCAATACTAGTCACGGGTTAGTTGTGTTATCTAAGGCGGTTTGTACCCCAAACCGCCTTAGAATTTGATACCTAAAATCATATTAACCTAAGGTCCGCTTTGGTATTTCCTAATCAAATTATAATTTTTGACTTTATAGATTCCTGATGAAATTTAGAACAATTCTATTATCTAACGCAGGGCTGATTTACATCGATTAAAATGGCACTAGATAAGCCAAGGCTAAGGTCTTCTTTCGTATCTTTGTTAGCATTGAGCTAGTGATCATTAGAGACTTCCTCTAGCAAATTGCGGACATTAAGTCTTTGCAAATTCAGAAATATATTTGGAGTAATATTAGCCAAGGTTTTCTGATTTCTAAGGGGCCTCTTTAAGCTCTAAGCTACCGCTGACCTTCCATCTGTTAATGTTTAGAGGCTGAAACTTACCTTTAATTTCTATGAAAAGTCTAGCTCTGACGGGCGATTTTTACTACAGTTTTTTCACTTATATTGCTTTAAATAAATATCAAACTAGACTTAAGTAATATTCGCTTTTTATCTGTAATCAATTGCCTAAAAAAATACAATTTACCTTACCTTTTATAACGTTACTTCTTGTAACTATATTCTTTTCTTCAATTGCTTTTTCTTTTGATGCAAAGCCGTCTATTCGCTTTAAGCACCTAAGCATTGAAGATGGCTTACCCCAAAATTCGGTCCATGCAATGCTGCAAGATAGCACAGGTTTTTTATGGATTGGCACAGAAGAAGGTCTGGTTCGGTATGATGGCTATAGCCTAAAAGTATTTAAACATGAGCCTAATAATAGTCACTCACTATCTGATAATGACATTCTTAGCCTTATTGAAGACAGCCTAGGGAATCTTTGGGTGGGAACCCGTGGTGGCGGTCTTAATTATTTTAATCCCAAAACACAGCAGTTTACCCATTACCGTTATCAGGCAGGTGATGACAATAGTTTAAGTCATGACACTGTCTATAGTCTTGTTGAGGATAGTCAAGGTAACCTTTGGGTGGGCACTGATGGCGGTGGTCTTAATCATTTCAATCCAAAGAAACAGCAATTTACCCATTACCGCCATCAACCAAGTGATGCCAATAGTTTAAGTGATGATTCTGTCTGGAGTCTTCTTCAGGATAGTCATGGCAACCTTTGGGTGGGGACTCGCGGTGGCGGTCTTAATCATTTTAATCCCAAAACCCAGCAGTTTACCCATTACTCTCATCAGCCAGGTAATGCCAATAGTCTAAGTGATGATGATGTTTTTAGTCTTCTTAAGGATAGCCAAGGAAATCTTTGGGTGGGAACTCATGGGGGTGGCCTTAATCATTTCAATCCTAAAACACAGCAGTTTACCCATTACCGCCACCAGGCAGGTGTTACCAATAGTTTAAGTGCTGATGATGTCTGGAGCCTTCTAGAGGATAACCAAGGTAACCTTTGGGTGGGCACTGATGGCGGCGGTCTTAATCATTTCAATCCCAAAACACAGCAGTTTACTCATTACCGCCATCAGCCAAGTCATGCCAATAGTTTAAGTGATGATTCTGTCTGGAGTCTTCTTCAGGATAGTCATGGCAACCTTTGGGTGGGCACTCTTGGTGGAGGTCCTAATTATTTTAACCCTAAAACCCAGCAATTTTCCCATTACCGTCATCAGGCTGGTGATACCAATAGTTTAAGTGATGGTTCTGTATGGAGTCTTTTTGAAGATAACCAAGGCAACCTTTGGGTGGGCACTGGTGGTGGAGGGCTTAATCATTTTAATCCCCAAACCCAAAAATTCACCCATTACCGACATCAGGCAGGTGATGTAAATAGTTTAAGTAATGATTCTATCTGGAGTCTTCTTGAGGATAACCAAGGCAACCTTTGGGTTGGAACAGATGTTGGTCTTAATCATTTCAATCCCAAAACCCAGAAATTTACCCATTACCGTCACCAGGAAGGTGATGCCAATAGTTTAAGTGATGATGATGTTTTTAGTATTATTGAGGAAGGTCAAGGCAATCTTTGGGTGGGCACTCGTGGTGGTCTTAATCATTTTAATCACAAAACACAGCAGTTTACCCATTACCGTCATCAGGCAGGTGATGCAAACAGTTTAAGTGATGATGATGTCAATAGTCTTCTTGTGGACGGTCAAGGCAACCTTTGGCTGGGAACTTATGGTGGTGGTCTTAATCATTTCAATCCTAAAACACAGCAGTTTACCCATTACCGTCATCAGGCAGGTGATGCAAACAGTTTAAGTCATGACGTTGTCAATAGTCTTATCGAAGATAGCCAAGGCAATCTTTGGATTGGCACACCTGACGGGCTTAATCTTTTTAATAACAAAACAGCAACGTTTAAGCGGTTCACCACAGAAAATGGACTACCCAATAATGTTATTTACCGTATAGAAGAAGATAAACAAGGGCATATCTGGTTAAGTACCAATCAAGGGTTGTCACGCATGGCACCAAAAACTGAAACGTTTAGAAAATATGACGTTGGCGATGGCCTGCAAAGTAATGAATTTAACGGTGGCGCTTCTTTTAAAAGTAAAAGCGGAGAGTTATTTTTTGGTGGCATTAATGGCTTTAATCGTTTTTATCCTGAAAAAATTATCGATGATAAGCAAGTACCCGTTGTGCTAATAACAGATATGCTTTTATTAAATAAATCTGTACCAATAGTGCCATTAGGTTTAAGCCCAAGCTTAAAACTAAACACAGAGACTAAATCCTTAACAGGCTCTTCCTCCAGCAATGCCGTTGATGAGGTAGCAGGTTTTAGTCTCAATCAAGCAATTCACCAAACTAAAGCGATAACATTGACCTATAAAGACAATATTGTTGCCTTTGAATTTGCAGCGTTACATTTCACTAACCCGACAAAAAATAAATTTGCTTATCAATTGGTCGGTTGGGATAAGGATTGGGTAAGTACTGACTACAAAAACCGAAGAGCTACCTATACTAATCTTCCTCACGGAGATTATACCTTCAGAGTAAAAGCGAGCAACGCTGACGGTTATTGGAATGAAGATGGAGCATCATTAAATATTACTGTTTTACCTCCGCCTTGGAAAACATGGTGGGCATATACTATCTATGGCTTGCTTTTAATGGGCTTAGTTTTTGCGTTCATTGATTCTCAAAGAAAGAAAGTGATTGCTGTACAGGCAATTAATGAGCAATTGGAGCGTAAAGTTGCAGAGAGAACGGCAGAATTGGAGAAAGTTAGTCTGACAGATCAATTAACGGGTGCCCATAATCGCCGCTTTTTTCATAAATACATAGACAAAGAGATTGCACAAATAAAAAGGGCTTATTTTAAACCCAACGAAGGTACACAACCTAAAATAGGTTTCATCATGCTTGATATGGATCATTTTAAGCTAGTAAACGATATTCACGGACATGATGCCGGCGATAGCGTTTTAGTACAGTTAGTTAAAGTAATCACTGATACATGTAGAGAATCTGATTGGGTTGTTCGCTGGGGCGGTGAAGAGTTTGTTGTGCTTGCAAATGCTGTTAATTTACAAGAGATACAAAACCTAGCTGAAAGAATAAGAATTAATATAGAGGCATACTCATTTGATATTGGTAACGGAAAAATGTTAAATAAAACATGTTCTATTGGTATTTCTAGTTATCCGTTTATTGAACAAAAACCAGAGGCTCTTAGCTGGGAGCAAACCTTGAGTTTTGCAGATATAGCCCTTTATGTTGTTAAAAATAATGGTAGAAATGCATGGATAAGTTTCTTTGAAAAAGATATTACTAATGTCGACCTGCTTATTGAAGTAACTAACTCAATGGAGACTCTAATACAAAACGCCCATTTATCTTATGAGACCTCATTGCAGAAAAAAATAGATTGGAACTGAAATAATTACAAGGCTACTTAAGCACTAAAAGCTCTATAACTCAAATTCAGAGAATGACATTTTTGCTCTAAACCGCTCCCCCCTATTATCCTGAAAGTCAGGTAAGGTGGCAAAGCGGACTATCAACGATGACAAAATTCCTCATCTGGTGGCGAATTATTATTTGTGGCTCCCCACATGTTAAATGAGGCATTTTTTATATTAGTACCATTGATTATTTTAAAGCTTTTGCCTTACCGTATGCTGACCTTTTTCCTAAATGAGATAGGCTGTGATAAACGAACCGCATTTTCTATTTCATCCATTAGATTAACATCTCCAGCATAAGTGTTTACATCAAATATGATTCCTGATGTCGCTAAAATGGTTAAATATTCAGCGATAAAGCTTTTTCTTGCAGGCCGAGAAGAACAGAGATTAATGGGAGTTAACCTTTTTACTTTAGCTAGCTACATTATTTTAAAGCCATCATCATGGATGGCTCCTTTATTGATAAGTTAAAATTTCACTAGCTCAAGCGAGTTACCTAATCAACATTAGTCATATAGTCTTCAGGCATAGAAAGAGCTGCAACGCCAGAATCTACCGCTGACTTTTCAGCAACAGCTGCAATTTTTTTATTGTTTTCAGTCTATTGTTTATCTTCAATTGCACCTTTGAACCCCTTGATGGCCGTACCTAAGTCACCACCTAGATTACGTAATTTTTTAGTACCAAATAACAATACGACAATCACTGCGACAATAATTAATTGCCAAATACCAATACCAGCCATAAGAACCTCCTAAAACAATAATTGAAAGCTATTGTAAGGCAAATGAAATAAACTACAAGATCAAATAACAACAATTTGAAAGCCAAGACCACTATATTTATGTTATTGTAGTGATTAGCACTCTCTTGAAATAATCAAACAAATTTGAGTAACCTACTAAAATATATGGAGATTAATAAAATGACACCGATGAGTTTAGTTGTATTAGCCGCAGGTTTAGGCTCTCGCTTTGGAGGTAATAAACAGCTAGCGCAATTTGGTCCTGAAAAACTGTCTCTCATAGAGTGCAACATTTGCCACGCAATCGACGCTGGTTTCACGCAAGTTGTTTTTATTATTAGGCCTGAACTTGAAGCATTATTTAGTAAACAGATCAGCCCTAAGATTGAACATAAAATTGCTATCCGCTTTTGTTATCAATCCCTAAACTTATTACCTGCCGGAATAAAACTACCTAAAAGTAGGAGTAAGCCTTTAGGCACAGCACATGCCATATGGTGCTGCCAAGACATAATAAACAATAACTTTGCTGTGATTAATGGCGATGATTATTATGGAAAATCTGCTTTTACCGCATTAATTGAACAACATAATAAAAAGAATTACAGCTTCGCTATGGTGGCTTATCCATTAGGTAAAACACTTTCACACAATGGTGATGTTAACCGTGGATTATGTCAGATAGATTCACAGAATAGGCTTACTTCAATCAAAGAATATATTGAAATAGCCGATCACCAAGGACAAATCACCGGCAAAATGTCAGCTAACACCCCTAGCGATAATTTATCTGAAAAATCATTAGTATCAATGAACTGCTGGTTTTTCAATACTGAAATTTTCCCTATTCTAGCTAGCTTCATCAGCGAGAAAATAACAGCAGTGTATGCCAATGAAAACGGCGAGTGTTATTTACCAGAAGCGGTAATGACAGCAATACGTTCAAATAAAAAGGTTGTGGAAGTACTTACAGCAAATGACAACTGGTTTGGCTTAACCTACCCTGAAGATAAAACGCTTGTAGAGTCTAAAATATCAGAACTTTATCATCAAAAAGCTTTTAACACGCTATGTTAGTCTTAACTGCACATTTAACGACTTTCATGACTTAGCTAAAGCTCCCTGATGCTTTACCCCTTGACCGTCTAAGTTGAGTTTTAAACGGAAATTGGATAAACGGTAACTAAACTGTTATCCATTAAATTCAGGTTTTGTTACTTAGCTGTAAAGCAGAGCGAAGTAACGTTTGCTTTGCAGTATTTAAATGGGTTTCCATCGCAGCTAAAATACCGAGAGTGTTACGAGCAATTAAGTTTGAAATGATTGCAACATGTTCTTCTAAGGCTATTTTATTACGCGCTAATTCATCACTTTTATCCCACCGATAATGGTAATGACAAATTAATGAAATCACTTCAAAAAATTGTAAATAGAAACGGTTATCTGAGGATTTCAATATGAGATTATGAAGCTTTCGATCCAAATTCACCAGTTCTCCATAGCGACTTTCAACATCCCTAAGCACAGCTAAATGCTCATCTAATAATAATTCCAGTTCAGCCCAAACCAGATTATTAGTAGGTACCGCAAGTAAATCAGTGATCGCACCAAATTCAAATATTCGACGGCACTCAACAAGCTCTAAGGCAAATTCTTCATCAAACTCAACCATCTGCCACTTAGCTCTCGGATTCTTTTTGATTAAACCAAAATGGGAGAATTTGATCAAATATTCCCATACCGTGATAGTGTTACACCCTGAAGATCTTGATATCTCAGTTTCTGAGAAAACATCACCGGGGAGCAGCTTGCCATGGTACATTAAGTCTAAAAAATACTTTTCAATGATCTCTTCCCTAAAAGAAACACTTTTACTGATATCAAAATAATCAACTGTCGCAGCAGCTCTTAACACTCGTTTTCTGAGCCTTTAATTTCAACTACACCTTTTTTTTGCAACTCCGTTATCGCAGAACTTATTGTCGTTCTGCTAACCTTAAACTTTTTTGCTAGGGTATTATCTTTAAGAATCAGATCACTTCCTTGCTAAAATTCCATTAGCTGTTTCTTGTATAAGGTGACTTTGAACTTTCATAAATTTATCTCCTTAGTAGATGACGAATTAACTTAATTAATTAACTGGTTTGCCATATAAGCAGCCCCAAGAACACCAGCGCGGTTACCTAAGGTAGCGGCAGAAATTTCAACATTAGCCGCACAGTCTACTTCCGCGACCTTAAAAACCTGTTGGCGTATTTTTTCTATATAAAACTCTCCTGCCTCAGAAATACCACCGCCTATGACAACTTGTTCTGGGTTAAAGATATTAATCAAATTTGCGATTCCCAATCCCAGCCAATCAACATTTTCATCAATTGCTTGAGCGGCTAATACATTGCCTTGATGATATTGTTCAAATAAAAATCGACCATCAATCTTCTTAGAATACTCTACGCCACCTTTTATCGACAACTCGCTAAACCGTTGAACTAACGCCTGTGCTTAAGCAAGAAATTCCCAGCTGACGTATTGAAAATTTTGTCCGCTGCTAAATTGAGGCAGCGCCATACAACCAAATTCAGCAGAAGCATTATTAATGCCACGTAATAACTGGCCTTCTATCAAAATTGCACCGCCGATACCTGTACCTAGCGTTACCACTAAAGCGCTATTTTTTCCTTTGGCACACCCATAAACAGATTCACCAATGGCGATTAAATTGGCATCATTATCGATATACACAGGTAACTTAATTTGCTCGGCGACATTGTCGCGCAACGGATAATCGTGCCATCCACGAATATTATCAGCGCCACTTTTAACGACCCCACTTTCAACATCAATAGTGCCCGGAGACCCAAGCCCTACACAAGTAACCTTGAGATGATGTTGCTCAGCAACGTTTAAGGCTTGCTCTATGACACTTAATATTTGTTGTAAAACAGCTTGACTTGACAGCAAGGCATTCGAGGGTACTTCATCTGAAAAGTGTATTTCCCCTTCCACTGATATTAGGGCATATTTAATACATGTCCCGCCCAAATCGATGCCGATGATGCAGTCTGAGTTAATTGCTGATATTGAGTTCATTGGTTTTTAGTAGCCTTGACCGGACTTAAATACCAGCAATGATTGCTCTTTGAATACTGATAAGATATCACTACTCTTAAAAATTAAATTTCACTTGTGGAATTTCAAACAATTACGAAAAAGATTTTATCTGTAGAAAGAAGTAATACTTATATAGGTGTTTTTAGCGAAGAAATGTGAACCACTCTTTATTTATAATTAGTGGTTTCAGTCGATAGGTACATATTGGGCATTTTCAGGTCAAATTTATCCAATTGTTTTTGGCTTATATGTAACAATCCATTTTGTGGGGTGACAAAATGGAATGCCATTTTTTTGCCTAATAAAATATCATTACCCATAATAGCAGCAGCCTTTCCTTGTTCTTCTTCAGAAGGACCATAAGCTGCTAGTATTCGATGTTCTCTTACTTTTGTTTTCCAAAAACTAAAAAGAGGCTTTTTATAATGTATATTCAGCCAGTTAAGTACTGAATTGTAAGTTATATTTTCTGCGTTCTCTATATCAGTCAAATTGAATAAGGTGGTAACAAATAATTGATGATCAGGTTGATTATTAATTTGATTGATAAACACCTTAAGCTGTTGAAAAGTAGCTACTTGTTTATAGCCGATGGTAATTCCGTCATGCTGTACGGTGTTGTCGGTAAACAGCTGATTTTTTATTATGTTTGAAGTCACCGTATTGTCCATTAAAATAGTTACTTTAGTGGCATTCGGATAGAATTCATCTAATTCAAGAATAGCTCGCAAGTATAATGGTCGCTCCAAAACACCGTGTAAAAATGGAAAGAACTGATTGCTAACATAATGTCTTGGATTTTCATTTACCCCAAGAATAACTACTTTTTGTTGTTGCAATAACAGCTCATTGATAAGTAGTTTAATCGCATTATCATCACACAAGAAAACAATATCAGGTGCGATACTTTTGATCTTTTTTAATATAGCTTTT
>Ga0105356_10001945_pt1 | contig 20688 bp, 9 predicted proteins | sample GOMGulsemesocosm_3_FD_83502 | JGI IMG/M metagenome (GOLD analysis project Ga0105356, IMG submission 83502) | Methane-oxidizing microbial communities from mesocosms in the Gulf of Mexico - GOM9D Gulf of Mexico | ecosystem: Environmental > Aquatic > Marine > Cold seeps | place: Gulf of Mexico... | reverse complement strand
CCTTTAGCTGTTGTGATAGTGCAGCATAGGTTAAATGATCATAACGATTTTTTAGCACAATATTTAAATAATTTATCTGAACTTGAAGTCAAAGAACCACAAGCTTTTGAATCTATTTTACCTAGTCATATATATGTTGCACCTGCGGGGTATCATTTATTAATTGAACGAAATAAAAAATTCAGTTTAAGTGTTGATCCACCGATCTCATATTCAATCCCGTCAATTGATGTTTTATTTCAATCAGCTGCAATATGTTATCAAACTAAATTAATTGGATTAATACTTACTGGCGCTAATAGTGATGGTGCTGATGGCATTAAAACAATAAAAGAATACGGCGGCTTAGTGATAGTACAAGAACCGAGTACCGCAGAAGTTGATTTTATGCCAAAAGCAGCTATAAATAGTACAGATGTAGATCATATAATTCCCTTAAAACAAATAGGTGTTTTTTTGAAGCAATTAGAATTTAATCGGGTAAAACATGAATGATAATAGACCCAAAATTTTAATCGTTGATGATGAGCCTAGTAACCATCGCGTATATGAAAGAACCCTAGAGCCATTAGATTTAGAGTTTGTAAAAGCTATGTCTGGGCAACAAGCATTAGCGGTGGCCCACAGACATGATTTTTTTCTCATATTAATGGATGTACAAATGCCCGGAATGGATGGCTTTGAAACAGCATCTTTAATTCTCGATCATCCTAAAACCTGCCATATCCCTGTAATATTTATAACCGCTTTTGCCAGAGATGAAATGTTCGAGTTCAAAGGCTATGCAAGTGGTGCGGTTGATTATTTAGTCAAACCTATTAATGATGAAATTGTTAAAAGTAAGGTGGGTGTATTTCTTGAGCTCTATGAAGAAAAAATCAGATTAGATAATGCTTATAAAATAAAGAAAAAAGCAGAAGAAGAGTTACGTGAACATAAAGAGCATTTAGAAGAGCTAGTAAAAGAACGTACTGATAAATTGCAACAATCGCTAGATAACTTAATGGAAACGCAAAACCAGCTGGTTGAGTCTGAAAAAATGGCATCACTTGGCCGTCTTGTTGGCGGGGTAGCACATGAGCTAAATACTCCTATCGGAATTTGCATTACGGCAATTTCACATCTACAAGATGAAACAACAAGGTTCAATGGGGCATTTTTAGGTGCAGGGCTAACCAAGAATGATTTTAGTGAATATATAAATGCATCGAATCAGTCTGCTGAAATAATTACATCAAACCTTGAGCGGGCCTCTGATTTGGTGAGAAATTTTAAATTGATCTCAGTTGATTCAAAAGCACAATTAGTTCATGCATTTAACTTGATGGAATATTTTAAAAATTTAATTGCAACATTACATTCGCAGATAGCACCCTCGGGGTTTGAAGTCCAAGTGACAGGTGATGAAAACTTATTAGTGGAAACAGATCCAGGTATTTTATCGCAAATTGTCACAAGTCTTGTCACCAATACATTAATCCATGCAGCAATAGAAGATCAACCTGGAAAGATAATACTAGATATCCAAAGTGAAAAAAAAATATTACATTTAACTTTTTCTGATGATGGTAAAGGCATGACTGAAGACATATCAACTATGGTATTTGAGCCTTTTTTTACAACCCAAAGAGGATCTGGCGGTAGTGGATTAGGCATGTATATCGTTTATAATTTAGTGACTCAGGCGCTTGATGGCGATATAACGTGTGACAGTAGTAAGGGAACCGGAACTGTTTTTAATATTTCCTTTTCAATTTAGCTCAAACATAATCATTTAGAGAAAAAATTAAACTATATACGGCCTCATTTTAGAGGCCGTTTTTATATGTGCGGTTTATATGGCATAGTTAATTAAGGATTAAGCAATATAGGATCTCCTAGGCCTAAATCTTTTAAACGTTCAAATTGTGTTTTAGCATCACCTACCACTAAATAAATCATTTTATCTGGATGTATATAATGTGTTGCAAGCTCCTTAACAGTATCGAGTGTTAAACTCTCAACCATATGAGCGCGCTTTAATACATAGCTTTTAGGCAAGTTATATTCACTTATATCTCTCAAAATTGATAATTTTGCGTCAAAGGTTTCAAATTTACGGGCATTACTTTTTAAGAAATAGCTTTGTGTTGTTGCTAAGTCTTTTTCGCTAAAATCAGCTTGATAACTAGAGACAATATCTTTGATAAGAGATACGGCTTCAAGCGTTACATTGCTACGTACGCCAGAGCTAATCATGAACTTACCTGATGCAGTTGAACCATAAAACCCAGAACGTACGCCATACGTATAACCTTTTGATTCACGTAACTCTTGTGTGAGTTTAGATGCAAAACTACCGCCTCCTAACTTATAATTCATCACTGATGCCGCAAAATGATCTTTGTTAGCTGCATTAATAGATGGATAGCCGATCCTCAATTGAGACTGCTTAGCATTGGGCACATCATAAAAATATACCTGCGAGTGTATTGGTGTTTTTGTATCCGCTAATTTTGGTAAACTTAAGTATTTTTTAGGCCAATTTTTTGCAAGTGGCGCTAAAGATTTAAGTACAGTTGATTTATCAATATCGCCTACAATATGAAAACGGCTTAGATTAGGAGATAACTTATTTTGATAAAATGCTTTTAAATCGGGGAGTGATATATTTTTAACTGATTCAGTTGTGCCAAATAAGTTATTCGCTAATATATTATCTTGACCATATAAAAGTTTATCCATTTGAATATTGGCAAGTAAGCTAGGATTCATTTGTTGTTGTTTTATTTGGCTAATGACCTCTTTTTTAGCTAAATTAAACTCACTTTTGTCCCACCTAGGATGCAGTAACATTTCAGTCATGAGATCTAAGGTTGCTTGATAGTTACGTGATAAGGTCTTTACCTGGAATGATATTTTTTCTTTAGTTGTATAAACATTAATACTTGCGCCTAGGTTTTGTATTGCTTCTTCTAGCTGTTGCGGCGTTTTATTTTTTGTACCTCGATTCATCATTTCACCAACAAGGTTGGCAACGCCTATTTTATCAGGGGAATCAAATAACATACCGCCTGATATTTCAATATTAAATTCAACTAATGGCACTTCTGAATTTTTAATACCTAATACATGAATGCCATTAATTAACTTATTTTGCCAAACATCTGGCACAGAGATGATAGGCGATTTACCATAATTAGGTTCTTGGCTACGATCAAAACTAGAAGCTGTTTTAGAATATGTTGATTTTTTTGATGCATCAAAGCTTTGTTCAGCACCTTTAACAATTTTCTCTTCAACAATATCTGCTTTTATAGAATCTTTTAAAGCTAAACTCTTTTGTCCTTTAGGTACAAAACTTGTTGCTATAAAAGATTTTCCTTTAATGTAGTGTTTGTAAACTCGCCAAATATCATCTTCTGTGACCTTTGATATATTTACAGCATCTTGGTTTATATAGCCTGGATCTTTAGTGAAAATATTATATTGCGCTAACTGAAATCCTTTACCTAAAACACTCGATAAACCACTGTAAAACTCAGTTTCTAAACCTGCTTTGATCCTTGCTAAGTCATCTTGACTAAAACCATCACTTTCAAAATCTCGAAATGCTTTTTTTAAAGCTTTAGCAACATGGTCTAAATCAGTTTTTTCAAATGCGCGTACACTTAGCATCATTTGACCCGCAAGTTCAGACTGATAATGGTACATATCAATCTTTGAAGTGATCTTTAAATCATCAATTAATTTTTTGTTTAAAGGGGCTTTTTTACCTTCAGTTAATAGCTGAGTTAAAATATCTAATGCGTAGCTATCTTGATGGTATTGCTCAATTGTAGGCCAAGTTAATGTGAGTTCTGGGAGTTTTGCAAAATTGTCTTCATGATAGATCTTTTTAGTGTTAGCTAACGTTATTGTTGGTTTTTGTTGCTTGTTAATTTTTTTACCGGGTTTAATTTCATCAAAATATTTGTGGATCCAAGCAGTTGCTTGCTTTTCATCAAAATCACCGGATACAACAAGGGTGACATTATTAGGCACATACCATTTATGATAGAAATCTTTAACATCTTGTAATGTCGCACTTTGTAAGTCTTTTAATGAACCGATAACTTGCCAAGAATATGGATGATCTTGCGGATATAAGTTTTTATCAACCACATACTGCGTATAGCCATAGGGGCGGTTATCGTTACTTTGACGTTTCTCATTTTTAACCACTTGTTTTTCTTTTGCTAATACTTGTTCCGTTACCGTATTAATAAAAAACCCTAGTTTATCTGCTTCTGCCCAAATCATTTTTTCTAATGCATTATTGGGGATTGTTTGAAAATAGTTTGTGCGATCTCGGCTTGTTGAGCCATTTGCACCTGAGCCGCCAATGCGCGCACTCATTTTATCTAAACCCCCTTTGCCTAAATTTTCAGATTCTAAAAATAATAAATGCTCAAATAAATGCGCAAAGCCAGTTCTACCAGGTAATTCACGTGCAGAACCCACATGAGAAGTTAAAGCAACCGCAACAACAGGATCTGAACGATCAATATGAAAAACAACTTCAAGTCCATTTTCAAGTACAAACTTTTTATATTCTATGTTAACTGTATTCGTGTTAACTGGTTTCAACTCTTGGGTTGAATGATTTGAATTACATGCACTAAGTGCTAATAAAGCAGTTATAACGCTTGATGCTAAAAGGTTACGTCGCATTGTATTTCCTTATTGGAAGTTATTATTAAATAAAGGACTTTTCCATTGTGCCTATAAATGAAATAAATGCCACTGGCAATTATGATTTTATCTTGATAATGGTTTATCTCTTCTATACTTATTAAACATTCAGTTTAGTTGGAAAATGAAGTGTTTAAACTTTTACTGTGTATTTTTATTGTATTAACGCATTCAGTTTTAGCATGTGAATTTAAAATTGGCGTAAGAGAGTACCCACCTTATGGTCATAAAGATAATGAAGGGAAATGGTCTGGGATTGATATAGAAATTTTTAATTATTTGATGGCTGGAATTAAATGCGAAAAAGAGTATATAGAAGTGTCGTTTGGCCAAGGTGTTCAATTATTAAAGGATGGCAAGTTAGATGGCTTATCACAAATGTCGATAACACAAGACAGACTTACATTGATTGAATTTATTGGACCTATCCGAAGTGAAACACTCACGTTGATCACGTCAAATGATGTCCATGAAACAATCACTACATTTATGGATATAACAAGGTTACCTCACTTTTTTGGGAAACGTAAAGGTACTTATATTGGTGAAGAGTTTAATACGTTAGTACGTAGTAATCAGGTTTTTGCTAGCAAGTTTATAGAAATGGATAATGCTAACCCAAGGATTGATTTAGTATTAAAGGGCCGTGTAGTCGGTTTTTTTGATGAGCAGCGGTTTAATCGCTATATGATGGCGAACTCACATAAATATACAAATATGAAAGTGCAACCTCTTAAAATAAACAATGGCTTAGTACACTTAGGTTTTAGTAAAAAATCAATATCAAAACATCAACTGAATGAATTAAAAAAAGCATTTGAAAACTTAAAAGCCAGTGGCACTTTAGAAGCTTTAATTAATCTTGAATAGGAGCCTCAATAATTAATAACGAAACTTACATTTATAGATGGACCCCACATTTTCTTCTGCATTATTAAAACAATTCAAACATAAAAGTATGTGATTATATTGACATTTTTCTTGCGATAAGTAGGCTACTTTAAAAATAGCTGATCTCCAGCTTTGATTAACGGAAATTATCATGTCTTATCCTTATTTAGAAAGTGTTTTACTGGATTTAACCGGTATTGATACTGGCACACAGTTTATTCCTATGTTTGGCTTGTTAGTGATTTCAGCTTTATTGATTTCATTGCATTTTGGTAAAAAGAAATTAGCGGAACTTAATATTAAAGATTTAGATGGTGAATATTTTGAAACCACCATATTTTATGCATTTGTAGGTGGTTTGATAGGTGCAAAACTATTGCATGTTTTTGAATTTAGGGAATATGGTATTGCGGATCAATTATTCTCACGTGGTGGATTTTCAATTTATGGTGGTTTAATTTTAGGTTTTATCACAGCCATATTTATGCTTAAACGCAAGAAAATCGCAATTTTATCAGCAACTGATATTGCAGCACCTTATATAATGCTTGCCTATGGTATAGGCCGAATAGGTTGTCAAATCTCAGGAGATGGTGATTGGGGCCAAAAAGTGAATATGGCAGCAAAACCGGGTTGGTTACCTGACTGGTTTTGGACTCAAACTTATGACAATAACGTAGCAGGGCAGTTTATACCGGCACCAGGTGTTTACCCAACGCCAATGTATGAAACGCTATTAGCTTTTGTGAGCTTCTTTATACTTCGAGCTTGTTTTAAGTTCAAAGCGTCAGCAGTAGGCTTTACCTTTGCTATGTACTTAATATTATCGGCAGTGAATCGCTTTATGGTAGAGTTTATTCGTATTAATCCAAGATACGATGTATTAGGATTTGAATTATCTCAATCACAAATCATTTCTTTAGTTGTACTAAGCGTTGGTTTATTCTTTTTAGGTAAATCTTTAAAACAAAGTAAGTAAAACCTTTTTATTAAGTATTGGCTGTTAATTCAGCCAATATATTTTAAACTTATGACAACCTACAACCTACAACCTACAACCTACAACCTACAACCTACAACCTACAACCTACAACCTACAACCTACAACCTACAACCTACAACCTACAACCTACAACCTACAACCTACAACCTACAACCTGCAACCTGCAACCAAAATGAAGATTAGTACGATTTAACTTTAAAATATTTCTATATTTCTATATTTCTATATTTCTATATTTCTATATTTCTATATTTCTATATTTCTGGAATTAAATTGACAGGTGATAAATATTGGAATATTATTTCGATAAATCTAGAATAAAGGATATTTAAATGTTTAATAATTTACCAAAGCATTCTGTTGCAAGTATTACTGAAAAGCTTAAATCGGCTAAAAGCAAAACCCATGCGCCAAGAGTATTAGTTTTATATGGTTCATTAAGAGAGGACTCTTATAGTAAAAAGTTAGCGTTAGAAAGTGCAAAAATTCTAACTGAGTTTGGCGCAGAGGTGCGTATATTTGATCCAACTGGTTTGCCTATTTTTGATGGAGAATCAAGAGCGCACCCCAAAGTAAAGGAGCTTGTTGAACTTGCAATATGGTCAGAAGCTATGGTGTGGTGCTCTCCCGAAATACATGGTAATTTTTCATCAGTGTTTAAAAATCAAATTGATTGGATCCCGCTAAGTATTGGTGCTGTTCGTCCAACTCAAGGGCGAACGTTAGCGGTAATGCAAGTAACGGGAGGGTCACAATCATTTAATGTGGTGAATAACTTAAGGACTTTAGGTCGTTGGATGCGCATGTTTACTATTCCAAATCAATCGTCTGTACCTATGGCTTATAAAGAGTTTAACGAAGATGGCAGTATGAAACATTCAAATTACCGTAATCGTGTTGTTGATGTCATGGAAGAGCTATTTCGAACTACGATATTAATGCGTGGCAATACCGAGGAATTAACCCATAGATATTCTGAAAATATAGCTGAGCATCAAATGGCGCAAATTGAAGAGGTTTTAGAAACTGTTTGAGAAACAAGGAACTGAAACCTGAGAGAAAGTACTCAGGTTTCAGTTTTAAATAGGGTTAAGACAATGATTAGCTAACCCAGTTGAGCATGGTTTGAATGATCACTGCGTTGGAAATATCAATAAAAAATGCGCCAACCAGGGGGACTATAATAAAGGCTTTCGGTGATGCGCCGTATTTTTTTGTTACAGCTGTCATATTAGCGATAGCTGTTGGCGTTGCGCCTAAGGCAAGTCCTGCGTAGCCAGATGTGATCACTGCAGCATCATAGTTTTTTCCTAATAACCTAAAAACAACAAATATGCTAAAACTAAGTGTTAACAAAAGTTGCGCTAATAAAATGAGTAATATAGGACCGGCTAAATCAACGAGTGCCCATAATTGTAAACTCATTAAAGACATGGCTAAAAACAAACCTAAACTTAAATCGCTCACTAACGCAAGTGTCGGTGTTTGACTCACCCAAGTGATGTTTTTAAATATTAAAGGAACTGTATTAGTTAATAAAATACCAGCAAATAAGCAAGGTACAAAAATGGGTAACATGACGCCCATTGAAGCTAATAACTTATGTAAGTTAAGGCCTAATCCTACGGCGATACTCAATACTAATAATAATGTTAAAACAGAATCTACACTGATTGATTGTTGTTTTTCATTCTGTATGCCAACACTCAATTGTGCAGTACTTGTAGATGTTAAATTATGTTTATTAATTAAGTGCTTGGCGATTGGACCACCGATCACGCCACCTAATACTAATCCAAATGTTGCGCATGCAATGCCTATTTCAGCAGCATTAATCACACCAAATTGGTTTTTAAAACTAGGCGCCCAAGCTATTGCTGTACCATGGCCACCACTAAGGGAGACTGACCCTCCTAAAATGCCTGTTGCCGGTGGTAAATCCGTAAGCATAGTTGCGCCAATACCAGTTAGGTTTTGTAAAAACAAATAGCAAATTGCTAATAGCAATAATATAACAAGTGATTTTCCTCCTTCCAACAAAGTCGAAAATTTAGCATTTAGACCTATCGTAGTAAAAAATACCACTAATAAAACATCTCTTTGCATTAAAGAAAAACTAATGCTGTAGTCAAAAATCACGTAAATGAGACTAAAACATAATGAGGCTAACATACCACCACTAACAGGCTCGGGAATATTAAACTCTTTTAAAGCATTTATACGCTTAGTTAAAAATTTTCCTATGAACAATACTAAAACAGCAATTATGACTGTTTGTCTTGCAGAAAACTCCATACTTTTTTATATCCTTATGTTCTAATCATTAACTCTGATACCGTTATCAATTTTTTTGTGGGCCGATATTAAGCAACATTAGCAGTTTCATTATTCAAGATAAACTGGGCACTAACAGGTTTACTATAATAATATCCTTGAATTAAATGACAGCCTCGGTCAACTAAATAGTCATGTTGTGCTTTTGTTTCTATGCCTTCTGCAATACATGCCATATTTAAGCTTTTAGCTAATACTAATGTAGCATCTATTATGGCTTCATCGGCTGGATTTTCATTAATACCCATTACAAAACTTCGGTCTATTTTTATAATATCTAAAGGTAATTGTTTTAAATAAGATAATGATGAAAAGCCGGTACCAAAATCATCTAAAGCGATTTTCACGCCTGTTTTAGAAAGCTCACACATAATATTTATGGCTTTTTTAGGGTCTGATATTAACATGCTCTCAGTCACTTCTACTCGTAAAGTATCACTTGAAATATCAAATAATGAGAGTTGGGATTGTATAAATTCAACTAAATTATCTTGCATAAAATGCTTAGGAGATAAGTTGATAGATAAATAAAAGTCTGGGTTTGTTTTTTGCCACTGTTTGAGATCTGTTAACCCGCGCACTAAAGCAGCTTCTGTCATTTGAATTATTAAGCCAATTTCTTCTGCAATTGGAATAAATTGAAAAGGTGAGATCAGGCCATTTGGACTATCCCAACGCATTAATAATTCAACACCAACAGCATCCTTATGTCTGCCATCAACAATTGGCTGATAATGATTAATAAATTCATTGTTACTATGTGCTATTTTGATATTCGACTCTTTTTCCAATCGTGCAGTCGCTTCAATATTCATTTGTGGCGTATAGAACTTATAATTATCTCGACCTTCATTTTTGGCGCTATACATCGCCAAATCAGCTGATTTGAGTAATTTATCGCTAGAATCACCGTTATTTGGATATAAAGCAATACCTATGCTGGCACCGACACTGACAATTGTATCGTTCAAGTTAACGGGTTTTTGAATCTCTTTAATGATTTTATCTGCAATACAGCTTGCTGATTTTTCATCAACGCCAATATCTAATAAAACAACAAATTCATCGCCACCTAGGCGAGCAACGGTGTCATTGCTTCTTAATGATGAGGTTAATCGGGTTGCAATATTTTTAAGCAAAATATCACCTACATCATGACCTAAAGAATCATTCACTTGCTTAAATCTGTCTAAATCAATAAACAATAATGCAAAGCTTGTATTGTTTCTTTGTGCACAGCTTATGGTTTGATTCACTCTATTTAACAGTAAAGTACGATTTGGTAAGTTTGTTAAATGATCATAACTTGCCAAATGCCTAAGCTCTTCTTCAGCTTTTTTTAATGCACTTATATCTGTCATAACACATAAGTAATGATAACCTTTTTGGCCAACTGTTTTACACATGCTGATATTGATAATGACATTACGTTGTGTGCCATTTGGCATTTGAATCACTTCTTCAGTACGGCAATGCTCATTTTCATTCAATGAATCGATTAAGATTTTATATTGACTGATCCTTTTTGGCTCAAAGCCTAAGTATTTCGGATCAAAGGCAATTTCAGAATGAGGCAAATTAAAAGCACGACAAAATGTTTGGTTCGCAATCATTTTATTGCGGTCTTCAGAGATAATCATCACCCAATCTTGGGTATTTTGAAATGCTTCGCCATAATATTGTGAGCGTTCTTCATCCGCTTTAGTCTGGGTTATATTGCTATAAGCGCCTGTGATTTTAGTTGCTTTACCTGTTTTATTTGCAGATACAACTTTGCCAAGATCGCGATACCATAACCAATTTCCCTCTGAACTTCTTAGTCTATAAGTGCATGAAAAATTGTCTTGCTCAGCATTCAGGTCGTATTGCTTGTTAATAAAATTAAGCCAAGTTTCAAGATACTGCTCGATATCATCAGGGTGAATCAAATTAAAATATTGTGGCATAGCAACAGAAGAGGTTTCGTTACAATAACCCAGTTCTTTAGACAGTCGTACAGAGTATTGATGATTATTTTTTAATTGCCATTCCCATACTTCACTATTACTGCCCTTTAATGCTAATTGCAGTCGATGCTCTCTTTGTTTTACTTCTTCATGGGCATTGAGCAATGCTTTTTGCTGTTTTTGTCTATATATTATCCATTTCGCACCGGCTATGCCTAATAATATGGCATAAATCGTATAGGCAAATGGTGATAACCAAGGAGCATATTCAACCACAAAAGTAAGTTTACTTGGCGGTGAGTAGGTACCCGTTAATGGTCGCTGTGCTTGTACTTCAAAAACATGCGTACCCGATGATAAATTAGGGAAAGTAACTTGGTTTTCAAATGATGCCGGGTAGGTGAGTGTACTATCGCCTGTTAGTTTATATTTATATTTTACATGACCATTATTTTGATAGTTTAAATTTGAAAAACTGATCTTTATACCAATATCATCATGCTTAAGGTTTATGATTTGATTGTCTTTAAATAATAATGGCGAATTGATTGATCTTGAGAGTACTTCAACTCCAGTGATTTTTGCCGGTAATTGTTCATCTGCTATTGTCTGCTTTAATTGCATAGGATCAAATATACTTACACCCGCGGTTGAGCCAAATGCAAATAAACCACCATTTAATTGCGTTGTGGCATTACCATTAAATTCTCTGGCCGAGAAACCATTACTGGTATCAAAGTGACGTATATGATGGGTTTTGTTATCTAATAAATACACGCCTGTATGGCTCGAAAACCAAAGGTCGCCGTCCCTATCTTTATTAATGCCATAGATCACGTTATCAATAATTGAATTATCATTATTAAATTGATGTGTAATTGACATATCATCCATTGATAAACCAACTAAACCTTTGTTATAGATAACTAACCATAAAATATTGTCATCGACCAACCAGTTGAGTATATAAGGATATTCACTTTTTAAACTATTGGCATGACGGTAAACTTGTTTATAAGCTCCGGTATTAACATCTAATGACCATAATGCATCCCAAAATGATATTAATAATAAATTTGAGTTTGGTAAATAACCTAAAATTGTATAAATATTATCTAAATTTAAATTGGGATCGTCGCTTTTAAAATGCTTTACTGTATTTGTTTTAAGGCTTATTTTAAAAATACCTTGAAGGTTATGCAGCCAAAATTCACCTGTTTCACTAATATAGCCTGCGGCTTCTTCAAATAACGTTTGAATTTCTTTTGTTGTATCAAGTGTGGTGAAATTCTTACTCTTAGTATCAAAAAACTTGATACCCCTTGCAGTATTTAATAATAGGGTTGAATCATTAAACTGAATAATATTTGAGATATGGTTTTCAGAATATGACATTTCAACACGTTTGCCATTGAAGAAACGTTCAACATTTTTATTGCTGCGATCTATTAAATTAAGACCATTGGCAGTGCCAACCCATGCTAAGTTTTCATTGGTATTATGTTGTAATACTGACCATACCTCACCATGACTCAAGCTATGTAGATTATTTTTTTTATGTTGAAAATTAGTGATTAGCTCTCTTTTAGGATCCCATTTATAAATTCCAGTTGATGAGGAGCCAAGCCAAAAGCTACCTTGTCGATCTACCATTAGTGATAACATATGATCACTTGATAAATACTCAACAGTATCACTAAAACCAAACATGCGTTTAATTGTATTTGTAGGCATATCAAGATGCCAAAGTCCGGTTTCGGTGGCAAAATATAAGTCTTTCTCTTGAGCAAAGGTTGACCAAGTGGAGATGTGTTTACCTATCAGTTTAGGTGAGGCTAATTGTTGTTCTTTGTTTATGAATTTAGAGATGTTTTCAATATTTAAACTAAAAACACCATCGTTAGTAGCAATATATAAAACACGATCATCATAAACATATTGCGAATATATTTTCTTAGCTTCAATTGGGTTGAATGCCAAATCATCGTCAGAAAGTGTGACAAAATCAGGGATCTTACGACAGACGTTAGACTCAGTATCATAGGCATACACGCCTAACTCTGTGCCTATGTATAAAATATTATTGTTGATAGTGACGGTATAAATTTTTGATAAGCTGGGAAGCTTTTGAGATAAATCTATTTTATGAGCTGTTTGTTTGCTATTAAAGTTATATTTTATCACTTTTTTTGCTGTTGTGATCCATATATCCCCATTTGAGCCTTCAACAAGATCGGTAACAAAAGAAGCATTGTCATCAATTTCATTTTTAAATATGAGTGTGTATTTGTTTTTTTGTGGATCAAAAGTATATAAGCCTTTTTGCGAAAAATTGATCCAAATAAGCCCTCTAGAATCTTCTTTTAATAGATTAACTTTAATGGTTTTATAGCCACCATCAGGATCTGTTAGTTGTTTAAAATGATAACCATCGTATACATTGATACCATTTTCTGTGGCGATCCAAATTAAGCCAGATTTATCTTGTAAAATAGACTTAATCGTACCTTGGGTTAAGCCTTGTTCAACAGATAATTGCTCTAATTTCAAATTATGAAGCTTAGTACTTGCAGTACTATCAACATTAGAAAACATCAAAATGAGCATTAAAATAAACTTTAAATATAAAGTTTCTATTTTTTGGTATTTATATAGATTAATCATAGTTACTGTCTAGAGTTGTTCATTAGCATTAGATAAATTTTCTAACGCGATAGGGTAATGGAGTTTAAATTGGCTAAATTCGTTTGTTATAACATCAAAGCTCTCGTGTGCAGAGACTTGATTGTTATTTTTACAATAGCGCTCAAACATTTGGCATGCTTGCTTTAAGTTGTTTGCTGATATCATGCTTGCAGCCCCTTTGATCCTATGGGCTATTAGGGCGACATCTTCTAGCTGTGCATCGTTCATTAAAACACAAACTTCTTTAATTGAGTCTTCAGTTGTGGCTATAAACTCTTGTAACAGTGTTGCAATGACATCTGCATCACCAAACATTTCATAGAGTTTTTGTATATCAATAATATTTGTTGCCACGGCTGCGTTCACATTTAAACTAGGCGGGGTAGTTATCAGTACTGGTTCAGTGGTATTTAAAATAGCCTCTAAATCTGCGTCAAAATCATCTATCTCAACTAAATCAAGATCCAAGTCAGCGTCATTAAGTATTAAAGAATCACTATCCGTTTCATCAGTAATATCGCAGGGATGGTTGAGTATGCTTTGCAGGGCATCTTCAAGATCATCATCTTGTAATAACGCTTCATTATTGTCATCAGCACTTTGAGAAAATTCTAAGGTATTGTGATCAGGTAAGAACTTTTCAATAACTTGTTTTAATAAGTTAATTGATACTGGTTTAGTGAGAAAGTCATCCATGCCTAAAGATGTGCAATGCTCAGATTCACCTGTCAGTGCATTTGCAGTTAAGGCGATAATCGGTATTTGGTTATTCTGACTTCGTAATGTTTTTGTTAATTCATAGCCATCTAAGTGAGGCATATGACAATCGGTTAATAATAAACCATAGTTATGGTTATCAATTGCTTTTAGCGCCTGTACACCATCGTCAACAAAATCGGCATGATAATTTAGCTTTTCGAGTTGTCTCTTTATAACCATTTGGTTTGTTGGGTGATCTTCAGCCACTAAAATAAGTTGGCCATTATTTAATGCTTGCTCACGTGTGACTTGCTCTATTGGTACAATTTCATCAAATGAAACGATTTCATATAACTCATCATTCCTTTCATTTTGAGCTTGATTAAGCGTATAAACTAAAGAAGAAATAAGTAACGGCGCAGTTGAAATAATTAACTTACCTGGCTCAGGTGAAAAATTACGCTTACTTAATTCTACCCATATAGACTGGCTGTTATGGGTTATTAAATTATTTTGCGAAATGATTAGCTCATCACAAATAAAAATGCACTTTCCTTGAGGTAAAGTGGCTTTAAATCTTTCTATATTGTGATTGTCAAAAGGTAAACACACTAACGGAATATTCCAGCTAGAGAAGTAATTTTTTATTTTATTACTTGCTCTATTAGCTTTGTCGATTAATACAAAAGGTAAATCTTGATTTATTTTTGGTTCAAATACTTCATCACTATATTCTAATGTGAGATTAAACGAAAAATCAGTGCCTTTACCCAGTACGCTGTTTATTTTTATTTCGCCACCTAAGCGTTCAGCAAGCATTTTACAAATTGCTAGCCCTAATCCAGTGCCGCCATATTGGCGCGAAGTAGAGTCCTGTGCTTGTACAAAAGGGGTAAATAGCTTTCTTTGGTCATTTGGAGAGATACCTATGCCGGTATCTTTGATGCTAAAACATATTGTTTGTTCTGTTTCATTTAGCAGAGTTTGCTCTAGTGATAGTGTGACATGACCAGATTTTGTAAACTTAATGGCGTTAGATACTAAATTATTTAATATTTGTAATAGTCGCATGGGATCTGTGACAATTTTATAATTAAGTTTTGAATCAAAGTCTAAATATAAAGATAAGCCTTTTGATGATGCTGTATGAGCATGATGTTTTATTATGTTTTCAGACAATTCGAGCAGATCACATTCAATGTTTTCAACACTAAATTCGCCAGTTTCCATTTTTGAATGATCTAATACATCATTTAAAATATGCAATAAATTATTAGCACTATTATCAATTGCATTTAAGTCATTTAACTGACTTTTAGTTAAAGACGAAAATGAAAACAGCTCAATCATGCCAATAATGCCACTGAGCGGTGTTCTTATTTCATGGCTCATCATAGCCAGAAAGCGTGACTTTGCTTTATCAGCTTGTTCTGCTGCCTCTTTCGCTTTTGATAATGCAAATTCTTGTTGTTTACGTTCATTTATATTAAGTAAAACACCATTCCAAATGCGTTTATTATTAATCTTGGTTGGGAAAGCTGTAATATGAAGCCAATCTAAGGTGTTTTCACTAAAAGACACTCTAAATTCGACATCTATTACGATGCCTTTTGATGCCGAGCGCTTTTTAGTTTCTATTAATTTATCTCTATCTTCAGGGAGAATGGCACTAAAAAATAGTTCAGGGTTATCCATTACCTCAGATTGACTGTATGGACTAAACCGTTCTATACCACGACTTAAATAGCTAAACTCTAATTGCTGTTTATCACTAATCGAAAATTGAGTTACAGCACCTGGTATCGCATCGGTAACAGAATTTAGCTCATATTCAGCTTTGATTGCTCTTTGTTCTGCTTTAGTTCTGTGTGTTACTTGTAATTGAAGGGTGCGATTCCAATATAAAATTCCGGAAATGAGGAAAATTACAATAATTGAAACGATCAAACTATAAAAAATAATTTGTTTTAAATCAGTACTCTGATTAACATTTACTTTTGACCATTTTTGGTTGATTTGCTGTAATTCATTTTTCCCTATTTCATTTAGCACTTTATTAATAATATTTAATAACACTTTATTTTGATCTGTACTGCCAAAATGCATATCAACGTTTTGATTGGCGGTTAAATCATTTAGAATTTTAAACTTACCAATATTTTCGCCTTGAAGCCAAGGAGAAATACTCGGTAATAACGAGAACATGATATCGGCCTCACCTGTTTCTATCAGAGAAATGCTGTGTTGTATATTTGGGGTATTTACTATGCTGCTTTGAGGTAACTTGAGTTGTACTTGCTTATTAGTCAAAGTTCCAGCTGAATTTGCGATAATTAAATCTTTTGTAGAAAGCTGTTCGAATGTTAATGGGTTTTTAGCTTTTGCAATTACAACCCATGGCGATACATGGTATCTACTTGATGTATTTAAATTATAAGACGCCGCTTGAAATTGACTTAAGGTAGGTAATAATTGAATTTCATCATCATTGAGTTTTGTCATGGCATCAAACCATGATTTTACTGCGATGGGTTCAAAAATAACACCTAGCTTCTGTTCTATTATTTGTAATAACTCAATTGATAATCCTGTCTCGATACCATCTTCCATATAGCTAAATGGTGCTAAGTTATCATGTGTGGCGTATTTAATTGTTTTATGATTTTTTAACCATTGTTGTTCAGCACTTGTTAAAATTAAAGGTATTTTACCTTGTTTTTTAGTCAAGTTAGATTTGTTCCATCTTGCACGGATATAAGCATGGGTTGCTTCATCAATTGACGGTAATACTTTATCGATTGTTGTTTGTAAAATATGAGTGTCTTGTGGCAAGGCAAATCGAGAAGTATCTGGAGCTATATCAGAAATAGTGACTAATTTTAATTGTTTATTTTGTACTTTATCAAGGATGAAGTTATTTAGAATATGATCACCTAAATACGCATCAGCTAAACCAAACTTAACAGCACTAATTGCTTCTTCTGTACTGGTAACTTCGAATAGCTTTGCCTCAGGTAAATGCTTTTTAAGCTCTGCAGAGGTTGCAAAACTACGCTCGACAGCAAAAGTACTGGTATTAAATGATGTTAAAGCACTTATAGGGGAGTATTTGGCATTTTTCTGCACTAAAATAGAGCGAGGAATTTCCATAAATGCTTGAGTGAATGCCAGAAACTCAGCTCTTCTTTTAGTTTTAGAAAAACCAGGCACAATATCAACGATACCTGATTTTAAAGCTTCTTCAATCTCTTTAACTGAAGAGATAAACTTATATTCAATATTAAGCCCTAGTTCACTCGATATAAGTTTAAGATAATCGGAATAAATACCTAATACTTTGCCATCATTGCTATGAATTATATAAGGTGGGTAGTCAAAATCAGTGATACCAACAATCAATTTTTGTTTGTTTTTAAGCCAGTGTGATTCCTTTTCAGTAAAGCGGGTTACAGACTCACCAGAAGCAAAACTATTAAATGTTGAAATCAAAAATATAAAAAATACACTGATTAATTTGATTTTAATTAGCATTAGGAAGTTTCCAGTTGTTCAATTGCTTGTCTAACACTTTTATTGGTTTCGATAAACCATTGAGGTCGTTGTGCTTTTGATAAATTTAATTCAACGGTTTGGCATGCTTCAGAATATACTTGCTTTAATTTAGCGATAGGCACTGACATAGGCAGTGCATTAGAAAAGCTCTTTATTAAAGCTAAGGCTGAATTAACCTCAAAAGGTTTTAGCTCCCAAATCTCTAACCATTGTTTTACCGCAGACATAAAGTCATCGGTATTACTTGCTATTGCAGCTTCACGTTTTAAATGTGATATTTTGTGATCAGTATTTCTTTGTAATTGATCTTGTGATGCGAGTAAGCTCTTTTTGGTTAAATCTAAATCAGAGTCGCTTAGCTCAGGTTGGCTTAACGCTCTTTTTTTACCTAATGTTTGCATAATATGATGTTCATCTAAATACGCATAAAAATCATGTGTTTTTAGCTGGTTTTCATCTAAATATGCTTGGTAGATTGTAATCGCATCTTTTATTTTTCCGTTAAGTAATTCAAAACGACAATTTAATAAATCTCTATGATCTTGATAATCAGATAGGCGAAATTGTTTTTCGGTTAACTTTAAACGTTTTTTAAACTCAATTAAATGTGCATTACGCTTCGTTGGATCTTGCTCTTTTTCGGCACAAATTAAATGGCATCGCGCAGAATTTAATGAGTAGTCAACTGTATTCCAAATAGAGTTCTTTAATCTGGTATTGATTTTATTACTTAAAATAGGCAATAAATCACTTTGATTTAGCTGTAGTGCTAAATTATAAACACACAATAGTCTCTCAACACTATTTGATGAAATCTCGCAAATTGCTAATAAAGCATCTAAGGCATATTGCATTTTATTTTGTTTTAAAAAGCATTTAGACTGTATCTGTAAAGCATTAAATCTGAATTTTTTATCTTTAATTAAAGGGTCAATCACTTTGAGCGCAATATCGTATTTTTGCTCATTTAATAACAAAGTAGACAATAAAATACGTGCTTTACTATCATTGTTTTTAATTAAGTTAATATATATTTTTTGTGCGGCTGCAAAATCTTTTTCATCTTCATATATTCGTGCTTTGATATATGCAACAGCAGGGGCTTTCTCATATTTTGTACACATTTCAAAAGCGGCTTCTTTACCTTCTTTTAAATAGGTATTTCGCACTTTTTTTCCGACTTGTTTTAGTCGATAGCAGTTAATCAAACGCGTAACAATTGAATTGATATTTAATGGTTTAATTAAATATCCATCAGGCTCATATTCAGAAAAACCATAAAAAACACTTTTGCTCATTTCCCCTGTCACCACAAATACAACGGTATCTTCTGGTAATAGTTTTTTTGTATTTAACTCTTCGATTAGCTGTAAACCATCGCTACCACTGCCTAAGTTATAATCACATAATATGAAATCAAATTTATGGGCAGTACATGCAGATAATGCTAATTTTGCATTTTTAACTAAAATAATATTATTTGGTGCACAACCATGACGTACTAACATCAAACGTGTGGCATTTAAAATTATCTGGCAATCATCGAGTACTAATACTTTTTTGTTTTTAAAGAAATTTGCGTTGTTTGTTTTTGGAGTAAGCATTAAATTAAACTCCTTGCATCGTATCGGCTACAGGAGCGCAATCTAGTGGGGTAATGGTAGTTAATGATTGATGCTGTGTTAGCCATTTTTCATTTGCAATATGAAGCTTTTCAATAGAAACAGGTTTACTGATAAAATATCCTTGTGCGACATCACAACCCAACGCCTTTAGTAGTTTCCATTGGTGAATGTTTTCAACCCCTTCAGCAACAATGCGTAGTCCCAGGTTTTTTGCTAATAAAATACAAGATTCAACTATGATATATGCACTTTCTTCAGTATCCATTTTAGATACAAACGCACGATCAATTTTCATCTCGTTAAATGGAAATTGACTGATTTGTTCCATAGTTGAATATCCAATGCCAAAATCGTCAACGGCCAGATCAAAACCGCGCATTCTTAAGCGTGACAATGTTTCAATCGCTGATTTATATTCGGCAATGCATACTTGCTCTGTGATTTCTAACGTTATTTTTCTTTGCTGCATAATTTGATCTGTTTCTAGGTTTAATAATAAATACTCAACAATATTATTGTTTAAACTTGATGCAGAAATATTTATCGATAAATTCAAATTACTTAATGTATCTGGGAGTTTTGACATTGCGTTTATGCTACTGAGATACATGATTTCAGTCAGCTCAGCCATCATATTATTTTTTTCTATGGCGTCTAAAAAAGCGATTGGAGATAGCACGCCATATTTAGGGTGCTTTAGTCTAACCAATGATTCAACAGATATCATTTTACCTGTCGTCATGCATATTTGAGGTTGGAAAAATGGCACAATATCTTGATTTTTTATGGCTTGCTCAATTTCATTCTGAGTGAGTTTTATACTTGCATTTTCGTTAAGTTTATTTTTCTTAATTTGATAATGACTTAATAAAAACTTTAAGAGCGTTTTAGGTTCTGGTGGCTTATTGATTGCCCCTAATAACTTTAAACCATAGGTATTAGTCATATTAGCTGCACTGCGAATTAAGCTGCTATCCATGGCACTTGAGAGTAAGATACTCCCTGTGAAATTTTGCTCTGAGAGTTCACGGATCAAAGCTAAACCATCCATATTAGGCATAGATAAATCGCAAATAATGATATCTACATTACGAGTAGATAAAACCTCTAATGCAATAACACCATCAGATGCAGTTTCAACATCATGAATATGTAATCTATTAATCATGTGCACTAAAGCCGTTTGTTGAAAATGATCATCTTCAACAACTAACACTGATAGCTTTTTTAATGCGCGAAT
>Ga0105356_10001941_pt1 | contig 20713 bp, 14 predicted proteins | sample GOMGulsemesocosm_3_FD_83502 | JGI IMG/M metagenome (GOLD analysis project Ga0105356, IMG submission 83502) | Methane-oxidizing microbial communities from mesocosms in the Gulf of Mexico - GOM9D Gulf of Mexico | ecosystem: Environmental > Aquatic > Marine > Cold seeps | place: Gulf of Mexico... | reverse complement strand
CATGCGAGCCCGCCATCGCCACCTAACTCTGGGATGCTGGACGGCTTCCGCAAACCTGTCTTTGCTGTGGGCGATGAGGGGGAACTGGAGATAACAGGCTATGATCCCATAACCGAGGCAAATAGGGACTATGGCCGGCTGACCTATACCCCGGAAGACTTCAACGCGCTGTCCGTGGCTGCCATCGAGGCTGGCTTCCACCTACATGTGCACGCGATTGGCGATAATGCAACCCGGGATACGGCGAACGCTTTCTCTGCATCACACGCAGCGGCGAAATCCGCGGGCTTAACCCAGAGCATAACGCACCTGCAGATCGCGAAAGATGAAGACATCAACCAGCTGGGTGCGCTTGGCACCTACGGGGCTTTCACCTTCAACTGGGCGACACCCGATACCCACTACGACTCGCTCGTGATCCCATTCATAGACGAGGTCAATGGCATAGCCGATCTCCACAATCCTGAACACTACTATATGCAAAACGCCTACGCTTTCCGGAAATTTATCGACGGGGGTGGGATTACAGTATTTGGCAGTGACGCACCCGTCGGCAGCCGCAGCTCGCGACCATTTCGAAACATGAAGGCAGCGATGACACGCGAGGCGGGCGGCAAGGTTCTCAACGCATCGCAGGTACTCGATGTCCACGAGACTCTAGCAGCGTTCACAATCAATGCAGCACGCCTCATGCAGCACGATGACAGGCTTGGTTCACTGGAGAAAGGCAAGCTTGCCGATATCGTGATTATCGATCGCAATATTGTCAAATTGGCGGAGCGGGGGGATTTCGTCGCAATCCAGGAAACGCAGGTGCTAACGACCATTTTTGATGGACGCATTGTTTTTGATGCGGATATCTAAATGCTGAGTACGCTGATTGGCCCGCGTGGACCTTGCGCCTTCGGTGATGCGGCCGATGATGCAGAGTCTCTCATCAAATCTGAAAGGCCTCAGCATGGCCTATTCGCCAGGTAAGCCCGCCTGTTTTACCCAAGTAACCGAACGCGGACGCACTATTGGTATGAAGGCTACTGACCGGCTCTGCTAACCGCAAGCTCAAAGCTCGAACAAGGAAGCTTTCTATTTTCTTGCCCCTTTGGAGCCTTCGGGCTCCCTTTTTAAATATGAGATGTTTTAATGTCAACAAAATATCGCGAGAATAAAGTGGCATCAGCAAAACTTGGGATGCACCTGGAAGTCATCGCAACATCCCTAGAGAAATCTTGAGTAACACCATAGTTGCCTTCTGCAAACAGAATATTGAGTTAAAGCTATTATTATCAATAAAAGATTCCAGCCATGGATCCGAGCTGGATATCCAATACTTTAAAATAGCACGGATTTCCCAGCGGACGTTGACGACACAAATCTGAGACGACAGACACAAAAAAAACCATTGGTTACAATGGGTTAACTTACTATTACTGTTTATAGATACTAATCAGTGCTAGACGTGGAATCATTCCCACTCGATTGTTAACAAGCGATTATTTTCTTTTGATTTCAACTGGTTATAGAATACCACTAACTCAAATACCTGGATTTCCCAGACTTTACTAGACACTTTCTAGCCTAGAAAAATAGTCTTTTTCAAACTGCACTGGAGAAACGCCTCCGGTGTGACTATGTCGTTTAACTGGATTGTAAAACATCTCGATAAAATTAAATATCTCTGTCTTGGCATCATCGCGCGTTGAGTATATCTTACGTTGAGTCACCCGCTTTTTGAATGTCGCAAAGAAGCTCTCAGCTACGGCGTTATCATGACAATTCCCTCGACGACTCATGGAGGTCTTCAAATTGTTAGCTTCAAAAAATGAGAGATAATCAGCGCTTCCATATTGGCTACCTTGGTCACTATGAACCAACACGATTCCCTTCGGCTGTCGTTGCCACACAGCCATCATCAGCGCACGAATGACTAAGTGCCGATCAATGTTCTTGTCCATCGACCAGCCAATAGTGCGGCGCGAGAATAAATCGAGGACGGTAGCAACATACAAAAAACCTTCGTGCGTACGGACGTATTTGATGTCACTTACCCAGGCCTGATTCGGTCAACTAGCGTCACGATATGTGAATTTCCGCACCCTGAAACTAAGTCGCCTTCCCAGTGACCTAACGTTGTTCTACCCTCGATTTGGCTTGGTCTTTGATGAATTGTTTTAGCGTCAATTATACCCTTGTATACCCCTTTCTTTGTTGATCGCTTGCCATGCCTTAGCTTACGCTTAGACCGAAGATGCGCAATGGCTTCCCTATCAAAAACTTCACGAGATGGAACGAACAAAGCTTTATAAATTGTCTCGTGGGATACCTGCATCTCTGGTGAGGCTATATAAGTTCTTTTTTGCCAACCCGAAATCTGCTCTGGAGACCAATCATCTAGTAGCTTAACCTCAACTAGCTTACTGATAGGTATAGCGTTTCGAAGTTTGTACTCTTTGGGTCGCAATGCCTGTTTGAGAGCATTTGTGTCCGCAGCGATTGCCCTATATTTTACAGGGCCACCGTTGCGATTGATTTCACGGCTTAAAGTTGATGGCGACTTTAGTATTAATTTAGCTATCCCCTTATGGAAACATCGGAAGCTAGCCCTCTCGATATGCTCTCGCGTTCTTGCAGGGTAAGAAAAGAAGCTCGACGTTTTCGTTGCATTGGGGAGATACCACCTTTCAGCTTGAGTACGCCAAAGATAGAACCAGCAAGCCTATCAACAGTCAATCCGATTTCACTAAGTGCCTGTCCTGATCTCCATAAACGCCAAACTTTCCTCTTCTCGATATCATCTAGACCACGTTTTGAAAAATCTTTCATCGGAACCCTTTATATGGCTAATTTATAAGGTGTTGCGCTGCCCCCTTGATATCCCCACCCCTCTATTGATGTCAGACTCGCGGAACAGTTCGAGATAATCGAACGTCTCAATAAGAGCTATAGCATTCTGCGCCTTTGTCGAGTGTTTGATGTGAATCGGAGTAGCTACCGATACTGGCTAGCTGTCAGCTGCCCTCTCACTCGTATAAAAGAGGTGGTCGGGAACACATTGCTATTCCAAATGTTTTGAACCGGGAGTTCAGCGTCGACAAACCCAATTCGGTTTGGTGCGGAGATGTAACCTTTATTTGGGTCGGGGCTCGCTGAGCGGACTTAGCGGTGGTTCTTGATCTATATGCACGAAAACCAATAGGCTGGTCGATGTCTTACTCTCCAGACAGCCAATTAACGGTAAGAGCATTGGCAATGGCTTATGAGTCTCGAGGTCGGCCTAGCGATTTATGTTTCACTCTGATCAAGGAAGCCACTATACGAGCCTTAAATTCAGACAATGCTTGTGGCGAATTACAAAATACAAGCGAGTTGTTGACATAGGAGCGTCAATGCAGCCATGGAGCGTTTTTTAGAAGTCTCAAAACAGAATAGGTTCCTGATCGAGGATATCAAAGCTACGCCCAGGCAGAACGAGAGATTACACAATATATAAGGGACTACTATAGCCAGATAAGGCCGCATACTCATAACAGTGGGAACACTCCGAATAGGGCTGAAAAGTTATACCGGAATTCCTACTAAACGGTGGCCAAATTTCTTGACCACAACAATGCTGCTACCAGCTCTTGACGGGAATAAGTACCCCCGCCCTAATCTTGATTGTACTATTCTTAAGGCTGTACCGGATAATGGCACCCTATGAACACGCCTTTTCTTCATACGTTCTGCCGGTATTGTAATCCACCACCCATCAGACTCTTCAGCTATTTCTCTTTCATGAAGGCCACACACCTCACCTGAGCGCAAGCCCAAATACAAAGTCAGCCTCAATGTATCGGCTATTGCTAATGAATAGTTGCTCATCCAAGGTAGCACTAGCCTTAATTCGCCCTCAGACAGCACTCGCTCACGCCGTCCCTGCTTAATCTTTCCGCCAATATGCGTATTGATGGGACAAAACACATTTGTTTTACCCGTTGATACAGAGTACTCCCAAGCAGCCTTCAGCTCAGCCCTAAACCTGCGAGCGGTATCAGGTGTTTTTGCGCGAATAGCCAAGATGTGGGCATGCAAATCTTGGGGACTTACGTCCTGAAGTCTCTTACCTGCCAAACCTTTTAAATACCTTTCAAATAACCACCTCACTTCATTTGCTCCTTTGAGCTCTCGGTTGTGCTCAATCATCTCCGTCAAATACTGCGCCACCATTTGCGAAAACAAAAACTCCTTCTTCTTACCATCAGCACGATACTTTTCTTTTTCTGCTTTTTGCTCCGCTGCAAATTGCTTAGGGTCTCCATGAGTGTTTCGTATAGCCCTTTGCTCAAGGAATGCCGCCCTCGCATCAGACAGCCCCATGGATGGGTAATCACCCAATTTAATCTGAAGCAGCCTTCTATCACTGGTGCGATACCTATACATCCATACTTTAGCCCCACTTTTATTAACCTTGAGGCGCAGCCCCTGATGAGGCGGAACATCCGCTAAAACGCCCTCCTTGTGACGTTTAACTGTAAGGGCGTCGAGTGGTTTGTTAGAATCACGCATAATTTCAGCCCGGCCACATGATAATGCTTATCATTATCATAAGTTGTGAGATTTCATCTTTGCATTATTGGAGAGCATATAAGCTCTTTCAGATTATAAGTCATACCAGGAGTCATACCAAACCGTGCAATTTCGTGACACACATTGACATTCTCTGACACGCACTGACACTCAAACAACAGAAGCGATTAGTTTATAACCTACTGATTATAAAGAGTTAAATATTAATACATGACTACAAACAACAAGTTAAGTGAACAGAGCATATCTAGTCACACCCCTATGATGCATCGGGCGTCTGTTGCTTTATAATCAATGACTTAGAGATGGGTTGCACGGGAAACAGACCCAAAAGCTATCCTGAAAGTGAGCCTGCATTTTCAAAGGGATCGGCGGGGCTTGGAGCCCAGGAATTTGTGTACAAGTATACCTAACAACGCGATGAGCCAGAGCAAATACTCAGCCAAAAAACACCCCTACCCCCTCCCCTTAAGCTAAGACGATAAGGAAGAAGAATGGTAGAGGAAACGACATCGACCACTAGCTCCGGCGTACTAGCCTAGCGCTAAACGGTTGGGAACTGATAGTCCAAAACCTGCTTCCGTAGACACTTTTTGGATATCTTGCCTGTTGCGGTGTGAGGAATTGTATCCGTCAATATTAGCCCGTTGGGGAGCCACCACTTTGCCACTAAACGTTTTAGGTGCTCATTCATTTCCTCCAAAGAAAGCGTGTGGCCTTCCTTTAAAACCGTAAACATTAAAGGCCTTTCTTCCCATTTTGGGTGATGGTGACCAATTACGGCCGCTTCTTGAACCGCTGGGTGGGCTAGTGCTGCATTTTCAAGATCAATTGAGCTAATCCACTCGCCGCCAGACTTAATTACATCCTTAGAGCGATCCGTAATTTGCATGTAGCCACTTTCGTCAATTGTGGCTACATCACCTGTTTCAAACCACATATCATCGTCGAGCGCAGACGAGTCAGCTTTAAAATACTGTTTTAAAACCCAAGCGCCACGCGACATCAAGTTACCTTGTGTAACTCCATCCCAGGGTAAAAAATCGCCATCGTCACTTTTAATAGCCATTTCGATACCCATAACACCGCGCCCCTGCAGGCACTGAAGGTCGGTTAGTTCATCACTGGATAGATTTGCGTTCAGGCTGTTTGGTTTGCATACAGTGCCCAGCGGGCTCAGCTCGGTCATTCCCCACACATGGTTTACCCACACGCCATATTTATCTTTAAAGCTCTTTATCATAGATCGAGGGGCTGACGAGCCGCCAATCACTATGGTCTCAAGTTTGCCAAGCCCTTGGCCCGTTCTCTCAAGGTAATCGAGTACCCCCGACCATATGGTTGGGACGGCCGCGCTGCTTGTCACTCCTTCCTCAATAATAAGCTTATGAAGCGTTTCTGCATCGTGATGAGGCCCAACCATGACTAACTTGGTACCGAGGCCGGCCGTGCCATAAGGAATTCCCCAAGCATTAGCGTGAAACATAGGTACAACTGGCATCATTACGTCGAGCGCACCCACATTGAAAGCGTCTTTACCCATGGCCGACATTGTGTGGAGGTAATTCGATCGGTGACTATAAAGTACACCTTTGGGATCACCCGTTGTTCCCGAGGTATAACACAGCGAACTGGCGGTATTTTCATCAAATTCAGGCCATTGGTAGTTGCCATCCTCAGCATCGAGCAAACCCTCATAGCACAAGGAAGTCATGTAAGTTTGATCAGGCATGTGCTCTGGGCCAACCATAACAACAAAATGTTTGACGGTTTTTAGCTGACTGGCGATCTCTTGTACCCGCGAAATAAAAGACAAATCAAAGAACAAGACGGCGTCTTCAGCATGATTGATTATATAAATAAGTTGCTCGGGAAATAGGCGAGGATTAATCGTATGAGTTACAGCTCCCATACCCGAAGCACCAAACCAGATTTCCAAATGACGATGAGTATTCCATGCCAAGGTGCCAACGCGGTCTCCAGGCTGCACGCCTAAACCTGACAGTGTTTGCGCGACCTTCTTTGACCGTTTAGCAACAGCTCCATAGTTTGTTCTTAACATACCGCCTTCAGGCAGCATGCTAACAATTTCAACATCACTATGATTCCGCTCGGCGAAACTAATAAACCTGGAAACCAGCAGCGGCCAGTCTTGCATCAATCCTTCCATGCGAATATAGCTCCTTAATCGCCAAAATTATATTGAACTGACATACCAAAAGCCCATATGGCTCCGCCATATTCAAACGTGTCCCGATTAGCTGAGAAGCTTAATGTGTCGGCATCGAGAAGATTAGGCAGAGAAAATCCTCCTAAATTCTGGCTTTCGCCGACCTCAATTTTTCGATCCTTATAATCGGTGATTTGCATTCCCGCCGTCCAGATCCAACCAGATTCATTAGTATTGGCCCTTAGGTCGTAACTAAGGCCAAGACTAAAAATATTTCGGTCGGAATCATAAACGAGAATATCAACATATTGGTCGTCAAAGATCGATTCGTCGAATACGTAGCCCGCCATCAAGGTAATACGATCGTTGAGCTTATATTCAAGGCCAGTTCGAAATGTCATTGTGTTGTTGGCTTCGTAATCGACTTGAAGGTCATTGATGAAACCGAGCAAGGGTGCGTCAAATTCAAATTTGGTCGTAGAGCCAATGCCGTCTGCGCTAGCCCAGTTTGTCCACTGGCTGTCAATAGACCAGGCCAGCTTGTTAGGAATCAACTCATATTCAGCTCCAACCTGAATATGTCCTGGCATATCAAACGCCAAATCGTAACCTACTGTTTGCTCGCCCAAACCGGCAGGGTTGAGGTCAAGCTTTAAGTCGCCTGAGAAACTCATATCAGTTTGGCTGCGATAAACCGCTCCAAGTCGAAGGCGATCTGTGGCTTGATACTGCATTCCTAAGGTAAAAGAAAATTCTTCAAAGGAAGTTTCAAATTCATCCGGTGGAATGCCTAAGCCAACGGCGCCGTCCGTGCTTGTGCTAATTGATCCGATGACGGGCGAGTCAGCGGTTGTGGGAATTATCGCCCCCGCACCGCCGAGTGCGGGCGGAAGTGCCGCGCCAAAACTGAGTGGAATAAGGGACTCAGTACGCAACTGTTTCAGGGCAACAATATTAAATGACAGTCCGAGAGATAGCTTGTCATTAATTTTGTAGGCCAAATTGGGGGAAAGTTCAATTACGAATAGCGATTGATCAGACATATTGAAGCGATGAATTCCATCATCATTTTCCCAATCAGCGGTAATCGCAAAAGGCGCTCCTATGCCAAGCCCTAAGGTTATCTCTTGTGAAATAGGCGTATAGACGGCGAAGGTTGGCGCAATGGCTACTTGCCCTTCTGTATTAGTATCGTCAATTGAATGCGATCCGCCGCTGTCTTTCAAGGTTACGTGAGTGGTGTCTAAAGATCTGAGATTACCGCCTACGACTGTGCTTTTAAAGGACGTAGCCGCCGCCGGGTTGTGGTAAAAAGCTGCGAAGTCACCTTCTTTTGCGACACAAGCTCCGCCAACGGCTATGCATTGCTCACTCATTCCCAGTGATTGTATCCAGCCAGCGTTGACAGGTGCTGCGGCCAAAAATACGGCGCCACTAAGCGCCACTCTGCTGAAAGTGGTTTTCATATTTACTCTCCTATTACTTTTTTTATTAAATATCGAGAACGATCCGGCCGCCCTTGGCACGGCCAACACAAACGCACATTTTGTCGCCTGCTGCTCGTTCAGTGTCGGTGAGAATTGCATCGCGGTGTTCGATATCACCTGAGGCCACAGGTGTAATGCAAGAGCCGCATATACCTTGTGTGCAGGAACAAGGAATACCACAGTGATTGCTGTTAAGTACGTCGATCATAAATTCGTCGGCACCCACTTGGAAAACCTTCCCTGAGCTTGCGATTTCCACTTCAAACGCATGATTTTCTACTTGGCCAAGGTTACGAGAGACAAACGTTTCAGAATGAATTGCTATGTCCGGCCATTGGTTGTCTCTTGCAGCCGAGACAATTGAGCTCATGAACCCGCTAGGACCACACATATAAAGTACTTTTCCTTCAGCCCATGAGCCAGTGATACTGTGGGGGTCAAACCGACTAGCAGAAGATTTACTATCGAAGAAATAGCTAATCTGATTGGCGAATGGCAGTTGAGTTAAGGTGCTAGCAAAGGCGAGCGTCTGCTCTGAGCGCGCTGAAACATTTAGAGTAAACTTCTTTCCCAGCCGGTAGAGCTCGTAGGCCATGCTTAAAATGGGTGTTATGCCAATACCACCGGCAATCAAAATATATTCTTCGGCATCGACACTGAGTGGGAAATTATTGCGGGGTTTACTGATCTTCAGTGTTTGCTCCTGGCGCACTGTTTGATGCATTTTCAGCGATCCGCCACGGCCGTCCACTTCACACTTTACGGCAATTCTGTAGCTGCCGCCTTCATTAGACAGGTTGCAGAGCGAATATTGGCGAATAGTTTTGTCGGCAATTCGAACGTCGATGTGAGCACCGGGAGTAAAGGCTGGCAAGGTATCACCTGCCTCACTGGGCCCAAATTCATAACTCTTAATTCCCTCCGCAACATCGACAACGGATAGAACCGAAACGTTAATCCAATGATCGTTATCCGCCACAGGCAGTGTGATGTCTTTCGCGGGTACGAACAGGCTGCGCTCAGGAATATTTTGCTGTTCAAATAAGGTTTTACCGGCCGCCCATGCCTTGTGATACCGGTAGAAAGGTACGGAAGGCAACAAATGGTGCAAGCAGTGAATAGTTTGGCCTAACATCAAGAAATGCGCGAGCTTGTTGGTTTTTATTTTAACGGTAGTTTGGAAGGGAGCTTCTTCCCAGGTGATATCTTCGGGATGTTGAATTCGAGCAAAGAAATAGGTCACAAGCCACGCACCAATACGTTGTGGAATCATCCATAATAAGAAAAACTCCATCGCATAAGGCGACATTAGCCAAGCCGCATGCCAACCAACGTAAACTACGATGCCAACAGAATACTCTAACCTTTCACTTATCGGTCTTGTGTTCCAATGACGCAAGTACCAAATACTCCACACTACGTCTGGAAACGCGAGTACAAACGGAGATATAAGTGGATGAGTCACTACAAACAAATCATCGGGGTCTTTGTGTTTGTTACCGGTGAATCTATGATGCTCGAGGTGCAAATAACGATAGACTCGAGTGGTGATACCTGGCAACAACATGAAGCAGGCTATCGTGCCGAGAATATCATTGAATACTCGGCTACCAGAGGCCGTTCTGTGGGTGGCATCGTGTAGCGGCGTAAAAGCCAAGTAGACCGCGAAGCCATTAATTGCAATTGTCATTGTTATCGGCAATGCGCCGGCTAAAAAATAGTAACTACTCGTTAGAAAAATCAGATAAGCCGCCGCAACAGTGCCGACAGAAATCCATGAAAAAAATGGAATGGTTGTAAGCGCACGAAAGCGGGGCTCTCGAATGACTTGTTCCAGAACTTCTTTTGTCGATACTGAGAATGCAAAACCCATCGTAAATATCCCTCAAACCCGGCAAAGATAAGATGCAACCTCTAAACGTCAACTTCTTTTTTGCCTTATTGTTATTTCGGTTTTCTTTCTTCATGAGATAGAAAACCATCTGATTTAGCTGTCTTACCGAAACGCCTTTAACACTGACTTATGAGGTAAAATCTTACTCCGCTCACGAACGGTGCCTAGGTTTATTTGGGCCAAGGGTATGTGAATTTCGGACATGGGCGAGCGACGTGCGGAAATAGCGAAACTAGGCGCTCTTTCTTGTAGGGGCTTTTGTGGAAAGATAGTGTGGAATACCTAGGCCTAACGGCGGTAGTCGCCCGCCGTTCTCCCTGTCCACTTCTTGAAAGCATGACGGAAGTTGGCTGCATCACTGTATCCTAACCTATCGGCAATTTCATCGATGCTCAAAGCGGTATCTCTAAGATAGTCTATGGACAATTGCTTGCGCACATCTGACAGAATATTCTGGAAACTGGTGCCTTGACTCGCGAGCTTACGCCGAAGGGTACGTGAAGACATATTGAAATGCTCTGCGATCGTTTCAATGTTGCCCGAGTCTTGAATATTTTTTGTCATGACAATAAAGGCTTCGTGAGCAATTCCGCCTGTTGTCGCCATTTTTAGGAGAATGTCATCACACAGTTCTTTAGTCGATTGTGCGGTAATTGGATTCGCTCGCTGCAGCGGACTATCTAGCCAGCGGGTGCGGAAGCGGAGCTCATTAAATGGCTGATTGAACTTCACTGGGCACTCGAGAATTTCCGTATACACATCGGCGTGTTCCGCTTCTGGGAATTTTGCCCATATTTCGCTAAAGCGGAAATCAATACCAGCCATATCCTTAAAGAGTGAATAAACAAGGCCAAACTGAACCTCTAAATTGAATTGGTACAATTCAGGCACCTTGATGCGGTCCTCCATGCGAAAGGACGCAATAGAGTTTTCGTCATCAATTATTAGAGACATTTTTACGGTTGGCGTCGCTAACTGATGATAGTTGATTGAAAAAACCAGCGCTTCTCGCAAAGTTGCCGCTGAAATCAGAGCATAACCGTAAAGCCCATAATCAGTGACACATAGGAGGCTTCCTGTACGTAAGCCAATGGCGGGATCTGTGGATAAGCGGGTTGCATTTTTATAGGCAAGAATGAGCTGACGGTGGGATATACGGGTGCTGTTAGAGTTTATGTCACCTTCAGACAAATTGGTGCCTTCCAGGAACAGCTCTGCATCTGTTCCCTGCTCTTGCAAAATAGCGAGTATTCTAGCGATCTTATAGGTTGGATAGATCTTTGCGTCCATTTCAGCGTCCCCCCATCGAAAAACACCCTCAATTCAGACTACGGCTTAAAGTCGTCCGTAGACTAAAGGGAGTCTGAGTCATTATCAAGAACACAAGCTCCATTCTTCGATGGTTCTCAGGTGCTCTTGAATATACATCAGTGTTTAGGGGCTAATGTGGCATTCTCAGGATAGGCTTAATCACTACACCTGTTTCACTGTCATGCGCCGCTTGATTGATGTCCTTTAAGTCATAGAAGCTGATGAGCTTATCAAAAGGAAATCGGCCCTGCCGATAGAGCTCAATAAGTTTTGGGATAAAGGTATCAGGCTTGCTGTCACCCTCCACAATGCCTCGAACCGTGCGACCTAGCAGTAAATGCACCATGTCGAGAGTCACCTCTGTGCCGGCCGGTGGCAGGCCAATTAAACCGCAGACACCACGCAAGGCCAGACAATCGACAGCTTGACGAAACACCGTTGAAATGGCGGTTGCTTCCAGCGAATAATTGACTCCGCTGCCGCCAGTAATAGACAGAATGGCCTCAACAACGTCACCATCTTCGGGGCTCAAAGTATGCGTCGCACCTAGCTCTTTAGCCATTTCTAGCCGGCCTGGCATAAGATCGACAGCGATGATTTTTGAACAGCCCACGACCCGTGCCGCCATTATGGCTGATAAGCCAACTGAACCCGCGCCAAACACGGCTATTGTGGAACCTGCTTCAGGCGCCAGACTGTTCATAACGGCTCCAGCACCGGTTTGTATACCACACCCTAAAGGGCCAAGAATTTCTAGATCAACGTCCTTTGGCACCTTGATGACGCTCTCCTCCGTACCCATTGCATAGGTTGCAAAAGAGGATTGTTGGAAGAAATTACTGTGTATCACTTCACCGTTGCGGCTGAGCGTGGTTGTGCCATCGGGGCGAGCTGCGGACAGTAGGTTAACCCCCAGAAAATCGTCACAATAGACCGTATCACCCTCATGACAGCCCGGACATTGATGACATGAATCGAAGGTCATCACGACATGATCGCCAGGCTTTAATTTTTGTACCCCAACACCAACGGCATCAACGATACCGGCCGCTTCATGACCCAGCACTGCGGGCAAGGGCACGGGTAAATATTGATCTCTAACCACTAGATCTGTGTGGCACATCCCTGTTGCAATAACTTTTACGCGAACTTCACCCGGGCGTGGATCGTCAATCTGAATGGTTTCAACGGAGAAGTCTTCCGACTGTGCAGGTGTAACGGCGGCTAGAATATCCATAACGTATTCCTATTGTATTTATTATTAATGACTTTTCTATTTTGAAACACTGATGACACTGCACTGAGTAAACTCTGCAATGCCTTCTCGGCTGAACTCAACACCCATTCCAGATTGCTTGGCGCCCGAGAATGGAATGTGCGGACCAAAATGTAAGTGGTGATTGATCCAGACGGTGCCACTGGAGATCTGTGTGGCAACACGCTTTGCTCTCGCGACGTTAGATGACCATACAGATCCACCAAGGCCATATTCTGAATCGTTGGCGCGACTGATAACATCATCTAGATCACTGTACTTAATAATGGGAAGAATGGGCGCGAATTGCTCCTCTGATACAAGTGTAGAGCTATCGTCAATGTCGCGTACTATAGTTGGTTGAATAAAATAACCTTGACGATTTAAAACGTCTCCGCCTGCAATAATTTTTCCATCACGCGCGCCAGCTTCAAGATATTTTTGAGCCTTTTTATATTGCATGATGTTTTGTAGGGGGCCAATTTGCACTCCATTGTCGAGCCCGTCTCCGACCGTAGCGTTGTTCGCAATGGCCGCGAGAGCCTCACACATTTCATCATATTGACTTTCATGTACATATAAACGCTTTAGTGCAATGCAGACCTGCCCGCAATTCATAAATGCACCGGCAAATATGCGCTCAGCCGTTTTTCCAATGTCAACGTCATCAAGAACAATGCCAGCGTCATTGCCACCAAGCTCTAAGGTGAGGCGTTTTAACGACGACGCCGCCGTCTCTGCAACTTTTCGCCCTGTCGCGGTGGAGCCCGTGAAGCTGACTTTAGCCACGTCAGGGTGGCTGCTTAGAATAGGCCCTAAATCGTTTTCGTCGGCAATAATATTGATCACGCCAGGAGGGAAGATATCTTTTGCTAACTCACCCAGCATGAGTGATGTGACGCTCGTTGTGGGAGCAGGCTTTAGAATAACAGTATTGCCCGTTACTAAAGCAGGGCCTAGTTTATTCGCGCCAATCAGCAAGGGAAGGTTCCACGGAGCAATGCCGACAACAACACCAAGAGGTTTTCGATAGACTTCAACTTGCATGTCATCATCGTCCTGAATAATTTCTACACCGGCATCAAAAGCTGCGAAATATCGCATAAAGGCTTCGGTGTAGAGAACTTCTGCAGCGGCTTCCGCAAGTGGCTTACCTTGCTCTCTTACCAGAATTCGCGCGAACTCTTCTGCGTTCTCTTGCAAGCGGTCAGCCAGCTTGCTGACCATCGCTTGCCGGTCTTCAAGCTTAGTGGCTGCCCAAGCAGGGAACGCCTTCTTGGCCGCGGCTATGGCCTCTAGGGCCTGATCTTCAGACGCAACTGGAATCTGCATAAAGGTTTTGCCCGTTGCAGGATTAATTACGTCCGTATTTCTATGGCCATCTACTAACAGCCCATTTATCAGTAATTTTACAGTTCGCATCACTCGTTTCCTTATTCTAATTAGTCTATACGCTCAGCCTTCTTAAACTGCCTGTAACTGTACTTTGTCGACATAAAATGCCTAGGTGCGTGCGGGTCATTGTTGTGTGAATTTCGGACAAGGACGGCGATGGGGAGACCAAGGACAAAAGGTGCGGCGCTATCCCCCGCATTGTAAATTGGAGCGACCCTACCCCTTCGGACACTAAGTCATCTAACCTCATACCTATGTCACCTTTTGTTATGTGTATCATCACAAAACTAACATTCACAATGATAGCGACCAACTGCCGACTGTGAATCCCACGCCAAAGCCACCCAATGGGGGAAACGTTGGTGTTACCGGCTTTTGAACATACACCTATTACCGATCGGAGGTCCGTTACTTGATAAACAATGACTTAGAAAGAGATGCCACGGAAAACTGAACCAAAAGCTATCCTAGAAGAGGGGCTTGACTTTTATTGGGCTAAACAGGGGTTTTTAATAGCTAGAACCCCCGACTCATAATCGGGAGGTCCGCGGTTCAAGTCCGCGATGGCCCACCATTTTTCCCTGGGGTTTGTTGGGGAATGGAATTCCTGCAAAGTAGTTGAACACTCCGTATTACTTCTGTGCTGGTGTCAGCACATAGCGCCTCTTCACTATTTTAGTCAGCGCCAAGCGCATGAGAGATTCATAATGTCTGATAAATTTTTCTTCAAAGGCCGTCCAGGCAACAAACCTACCCATGTGAATCATGCGTTTAGTACGAATCGGGTGATTAAGCAGGGGACGGAAGAGCATCCTTTGTCGCTGACTGTGGCTACGGAAGAACGTAAGGCTGAGCTAGAGGCTATTGCAGCTGAGAATGGATTATATACAGATGTGACGGTTGATGCGGATGTGGCTGAGAATACGGCGGAGCTGGATTGTATTTTAAACAAGCCAGAGTCGGTGACTGTAGAGAAGACGCCGAAACGAAATGACCCTTGCTCTTGTGGCAGCGGGAAGAAATTCAAGAAGTGTTGCGGGTAGATAGACCCACTACCTCCAAGCAGTAGCGTAAACCCCACACCATTAGATACCCAGTTCATGAATATCACCTTTGGCGGATATGTCAGCTTTGCTTGCAGTCGCTGTAGCAAGCCGCACAACATCGAAGCTCAAGCTCTTACGTTTAAGGAAGATACGAGCGCCGAAGCTGAAGACGATGAATATATTCGCTATACCTCTCAGGTTGATACGGTCTGCGCGACCTGCAACAATGAAATGCTGATCAATTTTGATATTTGGGAATACCCTGAGCCAATCAGTAACTATTCTTACTATTCCGAGGTTGGCGTGAAGGGCATCGATTGTGAATTTACGGTTGAACACTTCTTTGACGACGCTATTGTCAAATTAGAAAACACACCACATGAATACCGTGTAGAGAACGAAGAGCCAAGCAACCTCGATAAGGAACCGAACATTTAGCGGGGTGCGCTTAGACGAAATGCACCTAAAGTAACCAAACCCAAAAATAATAGAGCCAGACTACCTGGCTCAGGGACTGGCACAACATCTGGCCCCTGCCCAGAATCTGGCACAATAACACTTGCAAGCGCCCAACTCACTTCATCTGACGTAAATTTAGTCAATGGTGGAGCACATAAAAAGCTACAGTATTCCACAAAAGCACGAGTGATGAGCTTCCCTGCTATTGGGTTGTCAACAGTAATGTAATAGCAGGGAAAACCGAAGATGCAGACCTTTTCTCTAATAGTCTCTGGCGCGAAAACTGCTCCAACATCTGCAAACGCAAAGGCAATTAATTCCGACTGGTTCGTATTAATGTTGAGGGAAAAATAAGTCGCGTCAGCAAGATCCCCCCACCAGGGTGTACCCTTAATCTCACTTTCCAAATCTTCAAACGAACCCCTCTTCTCATAGACATCATAGTTTATGCCCCCATGGGTGATCGGCACCGCTACTGCCAAGGCCGGCACCAATGACAGTAATATCCAGATCCCTATACTCTTTCTAACCATCATCAACTCCTAATAAATTCTTATATGCTCTCAATGGACCTGAAATCACAATACCCAACGAAAAACTCTTGCAAAAGCTATTTTCGCAGACGAAATGCCATTTCACTTACCATCCTCTAACATAGGAGCGGAAATTTCACCCATACAAAAGTCGGGGTTCGATTGGAAGGCTGATCATAGAATAAGCACCTCCAAATTTTCTACAATGCCAAAAGCTTCTACACAGAGGAAAGCTCATTACCATCTAATTGAAATACCTATAGCCCACCCTCTAGCTTGACCCGCATTGCCATTGGGTTTCTAATAGGCTAACACCCCCCTTGAGTAAGCTCGCTTACTACCCAGGCAACATCGAATTTAAAGGGCAATCATACGGCTGCAATACGGACATTCACCAATGAACATTCTAATTCTGGATGACCACCTTCTTTTCGCCGAAGGTATTAAGGCTTACTTCAAAAAACGTATTCCCACTATAAATATTGAAATTAACACCGAAGCTTCTACATGCGTACGCCAGCTCGAACGTAAAAACGATTTTGACCTCATTCTTCTTGATCTGACAATGCCAGATATTAGTGGCTTTGAGCTGATAAAAGCGCTACGTTCAAAGCAAATCAACACTCCCATCTTGGTAATCTCAGCCTGCTCTGATCTGAACGACATCGAAAGAGCACTTGCACTAGGCGCAAATGGATTTCTCTCAAAGTCCACTCAATCAGAGACATTGATCGATGCAGTCAGGGAAGTTGCAAGCGGAGGTCAGTACCTGAATGCTGGACGCACAACGAAATCGACTACTAACAGCCTTCCAATGCCGAAGGACGCTAAAGGCATACCGCCACGCACCGCCGAAGTATTACAACTAATAGCCAAGGGTCATTCCAATAAAATTATTGGTAACTTGCTGTCCATTTCCGAGCCGACTGTCAAATGGCATGTTTCGAGGCTTTTCGAACACCTCAATGTTAAAAACCGAACCAGCTGTGTTGCTCAGGCAACTCGATACGGGCTGATATCGCAACCAATAACAACTAAAAATACAAATGTCTAACTCTCCTCATCACGACCCCTACGCCGATCCCGTCCTATTCGAGCAAGTGCGCATGCTTCACAAGCAGGTCCCCACATCTCTCATAGGTGGATTTTTTATTGCTTTATTTATTGTTGTCACGATGCAACACTCGCAAGATAGCTCTTTACTAGCTGGCTGGCTCAGCTTAACTTTCTTTGCTCTTCTTTGCCGACTTCTATCGTTTTTGCGCATCAAGCCGGATATTAATGACACGTCTTTATTGGCCTGGCTTAAGGAATTTAAGCTATTACTGTTTCTTTCCAGCTGCATCTGGGGGAGTGGATTTTGGATGTTATATAATGCAGACAACTTCTTAACTGGCTTTGCGCTAGCGCTTTCGGTATGCGCGTTGCTTTCTGGGAGCGTAGCGCCACTATCTAGCCACTTCCCATCATATCTTTGGTATACACTGCCACTGATGACATTAGTTTCAATTAAACTATTAGTATCCACAACGGAGAATGATTTTTTCTTGCCTATTTCTCTGTTTATTTTCTGGATAGTCAATCTGGTTTACACGAAAAACATGCACGCCAGCTATACCTCCACAACATCCCTTCGCTATGAAAATGATTGCCTCATTACACAACTCAGATACAAACAGGAAGAACTCGAAAATGAGCATAAAATATCTCAAAAAAACGCTGATATTGCGGAAAAAGCCAATCGAGAAAAGACGAAGTTTCTAGCGGCAGCCAGTCACGATTTGGCTCAACCACTACAATCTTTAGGTCTATTTCTCAGCGCCTTGAATCTAGAAGAAAATCCTGAAGAACAGAAAAAATTGCTTGAGAAACTACATCTCTGTGTCAACAACATGAGCGAGTTATTTTCCTCACTGCTGGATATCTCCAAACTTGATGCTGAAGTTGTTAGCCCCCAGTACAACTCTATCGGAACAATGGAGATTTTGGGACCGATCATTGCTGAATTTGAAGCGAGCACTCTGAGAAAGGGACTTAAGTTTGAGCATAATATCAGTGTAACTAGAATATGGACAGATGGAAGTATATTACAACGAATAGTTCGTAACTTACTCAGCAATGCGGAAAACAACACTGCTCGAGGACAAATTGGAATTAACGCGACTGTCACCGACAGCGAAAGCCTTTTAGTCAAAATTTACGACAGTGGTGTTGGGATCCACAAAGATGAACTAAACAGGATTTTTGAAGAGTTTTATCAGGTCTACCAATCAAATGACAATCCACAGAGAGGCTTTGGTCTCGGCCTGTCCATAGTAAAACGCCTTGCAGCAATACTAGACATAGAACTAGGACTGAGTTCCACCGTTGATAAAGGTACTCACCTCTCATTTGTCGTACCGTTATGTAGGTATAGAGATTTGCCACTAACGCAATCCAGCGCAGCAATAGCTAATCAGAGTAGAAAACACGTGGTTATCATAGACGATGAAAAACTTGTTCGTGAAAGCATGGGCGCCGCTCTCAGAACACGAGGGATGTCCGTGTTAACTGCAAAAAATGCAAAGACTGCGATTTCAAAAATGATCGAAAACGACTTTACTCCAAACTTACTTGTCTGTGACTACAGGTTACAGAAATCAAACACTGGGCTGGATGCAATTAACCAGATCAATGAGGAGTTCAACCGCACTTTCCCAGCCATTGTTATTACAGGCGATACATCTGCAGAAATATTACAGGCCATCAATGAAACTAAAATAACTTTGCTTCACAAACCAGTAGCAATGGATGTCTTATGGTCTGAAATCCTGTCGTCACTTGAAACCGTCACCTAGCTTTTATTTTTCGATCGCTCTCTCAGCAAATCGATTGGACAACAAGGATCACTAGAATCGAGCCAAATCAGGTACCTATCATGGAGACGCCTCTCCAACATTTCAACCAACCAATCGAGGCACTACCATGACAACCACTCTACGCATACTCAAAAAGTCCAACTGCTCCAAGCTCTCTACCCGAGCTAAGGGGGCACCCTCACCTACCATTTCGGCTAGTCAGCTAATGACAAATCCTTCTACTTTCGTATCACTGCCAACCCTGGCGGGTTCTTTTCCAATGAACACATCAGCTTGGAAGTCGTACTGGATAAGGGGTGGAAATTGTCTTGCACTAACGAGCCCTTCTTTCCAGCGGCAGCTTGGGTTAATTTGCTCTGTGGATCCTTCCGTCGACGCCTGGAGCTGCAAGCTGCCGGCAAGTAAGATAGGAACCTCCCTCTATATGAGATATTGATAACCGATACAGGCTCCTATCATCTCGGCGCCTAAATTGCCTCAACCAGCAAACATACACCTACTATAGATCCGTGGTCGACTTGTTGGATTTCAACAAGGTACAGAATTTACCCCGCATGGAATTAACCGAAAGCTATCCTAGAATTGAGGCTGCATTCTCATTGGCCTGAGAGCATGGTATAGATGGTTAGATTGGCCCCGTATGCTCCATCGCCGTACCAAGGACAGATCGAAACTGTAGATAATCACTGAGAAGCTATCAAGTGTCTAGGAAACTGGGGTCTTGCCAGCGTTCAGTGGCAACCTAACGTAATGCCGGCCGTCAGCTCATCTGGTAGAGCAGTTAGCATACCCCTAGGGTCAATCACGAGGGTTTTATGAGTGATGTCCGCCACAAACTTGATCACTTCATTAATGTCAGAATCATTGAAATTATCCGTCCAGGTTTGTTGTGCCAACACGCTGACAACCGGAGACACACTCAGGATCAGGACAGCAATTATTTTTCTTAATACACTTTTTCTCAAAGCTTTACGCACTTACAGAACCCAACGCTGGAGACAAGATAAGCAACGCTTGTTAGAATCTACAGCGCAGACGAAGCTGATGACCGAGCCAACATCGCTCATACTCAATATGGTCACTGAGCTCAATCTGCGCCAGCACGAGGTTAGTTACTACCTGGAGAAAACTGACAACCGAGACGTCATCCTGAAGCACAAATTCGGCAAGCGACACTAGAGGCCGCCCACAGGGAGCAAGAAGCATTGCTACGGCCATTTAAAGATTCTGTGCATACGATTACGGCAGACAACGCAACGGTGTTTGCGTACCATGAGGAAATTGCCGAGGCGCTATCAGCAGATGTTTATTTCGCTCATCCGTATAGTTCTTAGCAGCATGGACTCAATGAAAACACCAACGGTTTGTAACGTCAGTACTTTCTGAAAATAACGGTTTTTAACACAGTCGCTCAAAGCGCTGTTAGCTGGGCGAACATATGGCCGCTGTGGCGGTCTAGACTTTGATGCGCATCGGATTTGAATCCGCGTAGTAACCAAGCAAAAATAGAAGCCAAATAAGGATAAATAGTGAGTCACTTTCAAATAGTGAGAAACATATCTATAGTAAGCTCAATATTATTACTGACTTCGTGTTTTGATTCCGATTCACGAGAAGAAACTGCTGAAGAGATTGCCTCGTTTCAACTTAACCAAACTACTGAGGTTGGAAGCAACTTTCAGGATTGTCAATTCTGCCCTGAAATGATCACCATACCCGCTGGTCAATTTAGGATGGGCAAT
>Ga0105356_10001937_pt1 | contig 20739 bp, 19 predicted proteins | sample GOMGulsemesocosm_3_FD_83502 | JGI IMG/M metagenome (GOLD analysis project Ga0105356, IMG submission 83502) | Methane-oxidizing microbial communities from mesocosms in the Gulf of Mexico - GOM9D Gulf of Mexico | ecosystem: Environmental > Aquatic > Marine > Cold seeps | place: Gulf of Mexico... | reverse complement strand
GTAATTAAGCAGCAAGGAAATAAATCTGCTGTCACCACTAGGAAGAATGTGAAATTGGATCAGCTATTAACGGCCGATGGTGTGTTTTTAACCAATAGTTTGATGGGAATACAAAAGGTTGCTGAGATAGACGGTCAGAAAATTGCTCAGAATTCCATGATTGATACTTTGGAAAAGTCTTTTAACCAGCAATTTGAACTGTGAGTTTTTGATTCACTCTGTAGCCACTAATTCTTAATACGCGTAAAACGACAATAAAAGATAATGTAGAAAAGGCAGTCTTTAATCATGTTTAGAAAATTAATTATTTTATCTGTTTTAACTTTCATTGTTCTGATATCTGCTGTTGTGTTTCTGGTACAGAGCCCGATTATGCTAGCGGAAGATGAAAGCAGCATTGTCGTCGAGATTGAAAAAGGCCAAACACTATCTCAGCTAGCGTATCACTGGCAAGGTCAAGGCTGGCTGCCTTCGGCAAGAATATTATTGATTCAAGCACGCATTTTAGACAGCGCAAAGAGCATCAAGCCGGGTGAGTTTGAGATACCTGCGAATAGTAAAGGATATGAAATATTATCTTTATTAACTAAAGGCTCGAGTAAGCGCTACAAGGTAAGTTTTATTGAAGGTACTCGCTTAACGGATGCACTTGTTCGCTTAGCAAATGCGCCGAAGTTGATTCAAGATATTCGGCCACTGAGTACTCAAAATGTGAAAGCTATTTTGGGATTGAAAATGCTAGCAGAAGGTTGGGTTTATCCTGATACCTATGTTTATCAATCGGGTGATACGGTATCTTCAATTATAAAACAGGCTCATGGCAGAATGCAGAGTGTATTGGACGATGAGTGGAAGGCCTATATAAATAAATTATCAGCAAAAGAAATTGAGAAACTGCCTTATCGATCGGCTTATGAAGCACTAGTTATGGCATCAATCGTAGAAAAAGAAACTGGGCAGGCCAGTGAACGTGCTGAAATCGCAGGGGTTTTTATTCGACGTCTACAGATGAATATGCGACTAGAAACAGACCCTACAGTCATTTACGGCTTAGGCGAAGACTATAAGGGAAATTTGCGAAAGAAGCATTTGCGCGACCGTTCAAATCCTTATAATACGTACCGTAATAAAGGCTTGCCGCCATCACCGATTGCCTTGGCAGGACGTGAAGCAATTAATGCTGCATTAAATCCTGCAGATGGTCAGAATTTATACTTTGTTGCGAAGGGGGATGGCAGTCATTATTTTTCCGCATCGTTAGCAGAGCATAATCGCGCAGTTCGTAAATATCAAATTTTTAGACGCAGTAAAGAATATAGATCTGCCCCCATTGCGAACTAACGAAATACTAAGAATCATTATGCAGAATAAGTTGCACTATCAATTTAAGTTGAAGTAATCATGAGTAGCCCAAATACAGTGCAAGCCCAATTTATTACCTTTGAAGGCGGCGAAGGTGTTGGTAAATCGACCAATATTGAATTCTGTCGCCAGCTAATTGAGCAGCAAGGCCTAGAAGTTATTGTAACGCGTGAGCCCGGCGGAACTGAGATAGCAGAAATTATTCGTGATGAGTTATTGAAAAAACCTCACAAAGAACGCATGTGCGATGTAACTGAACTGCTATTGGTATTTGCTGCCCGTGCTCAGCATATTGAAGCGTTAGTGAAACCAGCTTTAGAGCGTGGTTGCTGGGTATTATGCGATCGCTTTACGGATTCTACTATCGCCTATCAAGGCTATGGCCGTGGCTTAGAATTAGCATTAATCAGTCAGTTAAAAAACATTGCTCAATTAGGCGTAGAGCCTGATAAAACCTTTTTATTGGATGCTCCTGTTGACGTTGGTATGGGTAGAGCGAAAGCTCGCGGACCTGCAGATCGTTTTGAAGTAGAGCAACTGGATTTTTTCTCTCGTGTCCGGGAAGGCTTCTTAGCCATTGCCAAAAGTTCACCGCAGCGCGTGCAGGTTATTAATGCTTCACAAGAGCTTCCTCAAGTACAAATTGATCTCAAGGCAGCCGTAGAGCAGTTACTGGCTGATGCAGAGAAACGCATACTGGAGCAGCGCTAATGGCCGTTGATGAAGTAGAGCTTGCCAAGCAAGGGCGTGAGGCTCGACAGGTATTGCTGCAAGATATTCCTTGGAATAAAGAACTTTGGCAAGACTTAATTGAGCGTTATCACGGTCCGGGGCTCCCCCATGCTTCTTTATTGCTAGGCAATGAAGGTACAGGAAAGCGACCGCTGGCGTTTAAATTGGCTAAGTTTTTATTATGCAAAGCCGCTGATAAAAAAACAGCTAAAAATAATAGCTATTGCAGCGAGTGTCACAGTTGTAAGTTGTTTGATGCAGGCAGTCATCCTGATTATTTCATTTGTGACCAAGAAGCAAAAGGTAAGCAAGTTAAGGTAGATACTGTACGTAAGGTAAATGAATTTTTATCGAAAACGCCTCAGATTTCTGCCTGCCAAGTTGTGCAGATTTATCCCGTTGAGGCGATGAACCTCAACGCATCAAATGCCTTACTGAAAACGTTAGAAGAGCCCTCTGGTGAATCTTATCTATTGTTGATGGCTGAGCGACTCGGTTCAGTACTGCCAACAATACGCAGTCGAACGCAACGTATTAGCTTGCATCCGCCCCAAACTGAGCAAGCATTGGCCTGGTTAAAGACAAGAATGGCGGCCAGCACTCCTGCTGACGACTTAGTGCTCGCATTAAGGCAATGCGCTGGAGGCCCATTAAAGGCTGAACAGTGGTTACGTGAAGGGCTATTGGCTCAAGATAGCGCTTACACTAGCCTGATGCAGAATTGGCTGTCGGGAAAACAACAGCTGCAAGATGTTAGCAAGGCTTTATCCAAGTTTGATTTGCCGGATACCATAAATTGGTGGGCAAGCTTAAGCTTAGATATCATGAAGCTAGGTATGGGAGCGGATGCGAATCAAATTAGCCATCCGCATCAGGCAGAGTGGATAGAGCAGCTCGTTGCTACCGTATCTAAGATAAAGCTGTTAACCTTACAACAGAAGTTACAAGAAATTGCAGGTCGCCTAGCCGCAGGGCAAGGCAATTATAATACATCCTTATTGTTAGAATCACTGTTACTCGATTGGCAGCAGTCATTCACACCACCCCGATCGTCCTAAGAGGTCAGTATGAATCCTAGAAGTGGTATTTTGTCGCTCACAATTAAAGACAAAGCTGTTTTATACGCGGCTTACATGCCGTTTATTCAAGGTGGTGGGTTGTTTATTCCAACGAATAAGCAATATCCGTTAGGTGAAGAAGTTTTTATGCTACTTAAACTAATGGAAGAGCCTGAAAAAATCCCGGTCGCAGGTAAAGTTATTTGGGTTACGCCAAAAGGTGCTCAAGGTAATAAAGTTTCAGGGATTGGTGTGCAATTCACTGCGGACGATAGCATGGCAAAAGACAAGGTCGAGACTTACCTTGCGGGTGCGTTGTCATCAGATCGATTGACTCATACTATGTAGATTTATCGAAGTTTGATATAGAAATGGCTCTTCCAAGAAGGGCCTTTTTTATATCTGTTTAATTAGTCATAAATATTATTCAGTAAGCGTGTCATATAACCTCAAGGATTCCGTTATGAATGTAGACAAAGCAAAAAAGCGTATCGCGAAATTAGTTAAAAAAGGCGACAAAGGTTATCCACAAGTTTCACTCGAGTATTTTGGAGATACAGCTGATTCAGCATCAGAAGTCGTTGTAACCTTTAAGATGGAAGAGGGAGATGAGCCTCAAACGCAAAAAATAGTAAGTAAAGATGATGCTCGTGAAGATGAGGCTATTCAATCTGTTCTGGTGAAAATTATTGAGCGCGCTGAGGCAAATACTGTTATCGAAATTGAAGGTGTATCGGTCAAAGTTTAATCATCAAGGTTTTTGGTAGCCGCTTTGAATAAGGCGGCGTTTCATAATTCAGCGATAAGCTAATATAGACAAGCCTATCTATTCAAAACTTTTAGATTAACGTTTTCAGTACGTTAATTGCATTATCCATGCATTTTTTAGTAGTATGAAAGTGCGGTGAAAAACGAACACCTCCCCCTCGATTTGCACACACTACGTCGTTCCCCATCAACTTCTGATACAGCTCTGCGGAATCAATACCTGAAAATTTGAATGTGAGTATTCCTGCGCGCATATTAGAATCTAATGGCGATAGTATGTCAGCGCCTAAATGCTGTAGCTGCCTTAATAAGTAGGCATGATTATTTTCAATTTCAACTGCGACTTTATCGAGGCCGATTTCTAATAATAGATCGGTGCTGGCTTCTAGTGCATAACCCGCAAGCATATTCGGGCTACCACACTCAAAGCGCCTAGCGTTGTTAGCGGGCTGCCAATCTTTGATACTGAAATCGCCCGCGCCTTCAATCATATGCCAGCCGTATTGATACAGGTTCATATTTTTTATGTGATTTGTTTTTACAAAAAAGAAACCTAGCCCTTCAGGTCCTAGCATCCACTTATGGCCATCAGCCATGGCGAAGTCGATATGCCACTCATCGCATTTAAATTCCATTGCCCCTACCGCTTGTATCGCATCAACACAAAATAAAACGTTATTGGAGTGACAAGCTTCGCCCAATTTAGCGAGGTCTAACTTGATGCCAGATGCATACTGAACAGCACTAATAGAGATTAGCTTGGGTTTATTTACGGCTGAATTAATTGCCTCCAGTATTTCAGCTTCAGGATCTTCAGCTGAAATATGCACTTGTTTAACGATAACGCCAAATTTCTGTGCAAGAGATTCCCAGACGATTCGATTAGATGGGAATTCGTCATCACTAATTAATATAATATCCCCAGTTTGCCAGTCTAAGCCGTAAGCTACGATCGAAAGCGCTTCTGATGTGTTCTTAACCAACGCAATGCAATCTTCATTTTTACTACCCACCAGCAGCGCTAGTTTAGTACGTAGCTTCTGCTCTTTTTTTAACCAGGTTAAATAACCTTGAGCACCTGTCTGGCAATTTTCGATTGCGAACTGTTGTACGGCTTCGCTTGTGCATTTGGGCCAAGGTGCAACGGCTGCGTGGTTTAAATACATGCATTGATCGTTAACAGGAAACTGATCGGCAATCGTTTTCAGGGTTTCAGGGGGTAAAGGCATGTATTTAGAACTCATTTTCAACGACTCATTGATTATCAAGGCGGTAACAAAGATACTTGTGGTTTTCATTCAGTATCCCCATATAGCTTTTACACTAAAGCATACAATAATGTACAGAAAGAGGCACAGCAAGGTATGACTCAGGTTAAATCTGCGTTTGAATTTATCAGCAGTACAGAAGTTAGCTCCCTTAATTTAACCGTCGAGCATTATCAGCATAAGCAAACCGGTGCCGTTCATTATCACCTTGCCGCCGATAACCAAGAAAAAGTTTTCATGGTTGCTTTGCGTACAATGCCAAAAGATAGCAGCGGCGTTGCCCACATTCTTGAGCATACGGCGTTATGTGGCAGTGATAAATATCCTGTGCGTGATCCTTTCTTTATGATGACGCGTCGTTCACTTAATACGTTTATGAATGCGATGACCAGCAGTGACTGGACGGCGTATCCTTTTGCGTCGCAGAACGATAAAGATTTTGACAATTTATTAAGTGTTTATCTGGACGCGGTTTTCTTTGCCCGTTTAGATGAATTAGATTTTGCCCAAGAAGGGCATCGTGTCGAATTTGAAGAAATGGAAAACCCAGAATCTGATTTGGTTTATAAAGGTGTTGTTTTTAACGAGATGAAAGGCGCGATGTCTTCGCCGGTCAGCCAATTATGGCAGAAGATCAGCAAACATTTATTCCCGACTAATACCTACCATTATAATAGTGGTGGCGAACCGTCTGAAATCACCAACTTATCGTACGACCAATTAAAGTCTTTCTATAAAAGCCATTATCACCCAAGTAACTCCATCTTTATGACCTTTGGCGATATGGATGTGGCTGAATTACACGAGAAGTTCGATCAGCAAGCGCTGGCAAAATTCGAAAAACAAGATCAAAAGTGGGCGGTGCCATTAGAGCAGCGTCTTGCCGCGCCGATGCGGGTTGAAGAATCGTATGCCATCGAAACCGACGATAGCGAAGAGTTGAAGGGTAAAACTCATCATGTAATTGCTTGGTTGCTAGGCGAGTCTGCCAATTTAAAAGAACAGTTAGAAGCGCACTTATTGTCTCAGCTGTTATTGGATAATAGCGCATCACCTTTGCGTAAAGCATTAGAGAAGTGCGAGTTTGCGACAGCGCCATCACCGATGTGTGGCTTGGAAGATTCTAACCGTGAAATGAGTTTCATGTGCGGAATTGAAGGCAGTAATGTCGGTGACGCTGATGCTTTTGAAAAATTAGTTTTTGAAGTGTTAAGCGACGTTGCGAAAACAGGTGTTGAGCAAGAGGAAATTGATTCAGTATTACACCAGTTAGAATTTCACCAGCGCGAAATCGGTGGTGATGGCAGCCCTTATGGTATGCAATTGATTTTTAGTGGTATGAGCGCGGCGACTCATTATGGTGATCCAGTTGCCATGATTAATATTGAACCGGCATTGGCTGCGCTAAAAGAAGATGCAAAAGACCCTAGCTTCGTCCCGGGCCTGATTAAAGAGTTGTTATTAAGTAATCGTCACTTCATTCGTTTGTCTTTACGCCCTGATAGCGAGTTGGGCGCAGAAGAGCTGCGAATTGAAAAAGATAAGCTGGCTAAGATGAAAGCCGAGATGAGCGAAGAGCAAGCTCAAACGGTGATTCAACAGTCACTTGCTTTAAAGGCCCGCCAAGAACAAGAAGATGATGGTGAACTGCTACCTTCTGTCGGGCTTGAAGATATTCCTTCTGAAATAAAATACCCAGAGCCCGATGATGAAGCGACCCGAAAGGCGGCTAATTTATCCAGTAACCAAATCAGTTTTAGTGCGGGTACTAACGGTATTGTTTATCAGCAATTGATTACCAACTTACCGGCATTAAATGCAGAAGAGTTACAGCTATTACCGTTACTGGGTTACACCTGGACAGAAGTAGGCGCAACCGGCAGCTATTTAGAACAGCAGCAGAAGCAAGCGGCCTATTGCGGCGGTATTTCTAGCTACGCGAGCATTAAGCCTAAGGCGATGAGCAGTGATCAGCAGCAGGATGAAATACTGGCTTATTACACATTTTCGGGTAAATCCCTTGCCAGTAATCAGCAACAATTTAGCGACTTAATGCGCGAAACCGTAATGGAAGCTGACTTCTCAGATGCAGAACGCATCGGTGAATTGGTGGGGCAAGTCAGCGCACGTCGCTTGCAGGGTATTACCGGTAATGGACACGGTTTGGCGATGCAGGTTGCGGCTGCGCAAGTCACTGAACATGCGGCGATGATGAGTGATATTTCTGGCTTGCCGTTAACGCAACGTCTGAAAATGACTTTTGGTCAAGAATCTACTGATAAAGTAGAAGGTTTGGCGAGCGAGTTGCAATCGCTACAGCAAAAAATAGTTGCTCAGCCGACTGAAGTTCTATTGATTCAAGATAAAGAGCAGTTAGCCGCTCATAGTGAATCGGTTGCATCTTGGAAGCAAGATTACGCGGAGTCTACTTTTGCAATTCAGCCAAACGATGCCAAAGTCTTAGCGAGCAGTGGCATTCATAATTATTGGATGGTCGATAGTCAGGTTAATTTCTGCGCAATGGCCTTTGCAACGGTTAATCAATTACACCCAGATGCACCAGCACTATCTGTGGCTGCGGGTATTTTGCGCAATGGTTTCTTGCATACGGCTATCCGTGAGCAAGGCGGTGCTTATGGCGCTGGAGCAAGTCAAGATTCAACTTTAGGCATATTCAAATTTTATTCTTATCGTGACCCGCGCATTGAAGGAACATTTGATGACTTCCATGCGTCGGTTAATTGGATATTGAATGATGCGAAAGATGAAAGCTTGGTTGAGCAATCGATTCTAGGCATTATTGGTTCAATGGATCGACCGAGCTCTCCGGCTGGCGAAGCGAAGCTGATTCATCATGCATTAAAATCAGGCCGTACACCTGCACGTCGTTTGGCTTATCGCCAAGGGTTGTTAGCGGTAACGTTGGCTGATGTTAAACGTGTAATTGAAACTTACCTGTTTAATGTTGATGGTAAAAAAGCGGTGCTGGCTCCTAAGGGAACTGACGATATTGCGACAAAATTGGGATTGAATGCAATCGAACTCTAGATTAGAATGATTCGCATCAAGTTTAAGTGAAATCAATCCTATAGAATGAAGAACTTTATAGGATAAGCACTCTATAAAATGAGCACCTAGCCGCGGCTAACTATGATTAAAATTGTTAGCCGCGGTTTTTATATTTATAGGCAGGAAAAAACATGAAATTGTCTTGGCAAAAGACAGCGATGTCATTTTTAACGACGTCTAGCTTAGTATCGATCATGACTTCGGGGCTCGTATTTGGGTTTGTTAATTCGGCAAGCGCGGCTAATGAAACTTTAGATCAGGGTCGTAATGAAGTCGCTAGTGGTATTAAGCAAGCGGCCAACTCTCAGAAAAAAGTGGATACGCTAGACAATGCCTATCAAGGTTTATTGCAAGATTATCGCGCGACTCATGGCGAAATTGATCAGTTAAAACTTTATAACAAACAGATGTCGGCCATTGTTGAAAATCAACAGGCAGAGATTGTTAAAATAGACCAGCAGATTCGTGATATCGAATTTACTGAGCAAGGTATCTTGCCTCTCATGAGCCAGATGCTGGATTCTTTAGAGCAATTCAATCAGCTGGATTTACCTTTCTTAAAAAAAGAACGAGATACGCGCTTAGTAAATCTACGACAGTTAATGGTGCGTGCTGATATCACTATCTCAGAAAAATATCGCCGTGTACTCGAAGCCTTCCAAATTGAAGTGGAATATGGCCGTACGCTAGAAACCTATCGTGAAAAAGCAGACGACAATATTATTTATGATTACCTGCGTATTGGGCGCACTGCGTTATATCGCCTGACCCTCTCGGCCGATACTGCTTGGGCTTGGAATAAATCATCGGCTGCTTGGGTTGTTTTAGACTCTTCACTTTTGCGCGATGTGCGCAAAGCCCAAGACGTTGCTCGCCAAACAGCGGCTCCAGAATTATTGACTTTACCGCTCGTTGCTCCAGTTGTTACCAGCATCTCATCTTTAAAAGGAGGGTTGTAGTATGAACTTTTCAAAATTAACGGCCCGTCTAGTATGGGTCGCTGCGTTTATATTTGTCCCTCTCGCAAATGCTTCTGAAACTAATGCTTCTGAAGTGAGTTCTATTGATACCAAAGCGCCTGAAGTGAAAACTTTAGAAGGTCTGTTGCAGCAAGTTAAACAGTTTCAACAGCAAGAAAATGCACTAAATGTTCTGCGCGAATCTAAGTTTAAAGAGAGTAAGCAACATCAGAAAACTCTTTTAAATAAAGCGAAAGCCGGGTTAAAGGCTGAGCAAAAAAGAGCTGACGATTTAAAGAATCATTTTGATAAAAATGAAAAACGCTTAGCGCAAAAAGAAGATCAATTGCGCTTACGCATTGGTAATCTCGGCGAGATGTTTGGTGTTGTTCGCCAAGTAGCCGATGATTTAAATGGCACGCTGCATACCAGTTTAACCCGTGCCGAAAAACCTATTCGTGCGGCGGACCTAGATAAACTTTCGCAAGCAAAAGAATTGCCAAACATTCAAGAACTGCAAGCTTTATGGCTAACCTTGCAGGAAGAAATGACATTAACGGGGCAGATCAGTCAGTTTAAAGCGCAGGTCGTACAAAATGACGGCAGTGAAGCAGAGCAACTCGTTACGCGTATTGGTGCTTTTAATGCGATTACAGATCAGGGTTATTTACGCTTTGATGAAGAAACAGGTCGACTAATTTCGATGGCTCGCCAGCCAAGCCAAGCAGGATTGATTAGTGATTATCTTGAAGTAGGGGCCGGTGAGATAAATGCAATTGGTTTAGACCCAACTCGAGGTGCGTTACTGGGTTTGGTATTATCAAACCCAGATTTGATTGGACGTATTAAACAAGGTGCTTTGGTTGGCTATATTATTATTGTATTAGCAATTATTGGTCTGTTATTAGCGGCTTGGCGTTTGACTAGCTTGTTTTCAATTCGTAAGAAAGTTGAAGAGCAGATTAAAAATCTCGACCAGCCAAATGAAAATAATCCTTTAGGGCGCGTATTAGCAACGGCTGCGGCCTTGCGAAATAAACAGGGTGATCAAGAAACATTCAAGCAAGAAACGCTGGAACTTAAAATTGATGAGGCTATTTTGAAAGAAGTGCCTCAGCTAGAAAAAGCTCAATCAATGATTAAACTGTTTGCTGCCATTGCTCCTTTATTGGGTCTGCTCGGTACAGTGACTGGCATGATTGCAACGTTCCAAGCGATCACAAATTTTGGCACTGGCGATCCAAAGTTAATGGCGGGTGGTATTTCTCAGGCATTGATTACAACGGTATTAGGCTTGGTTGCAGCGATTCCTTTATTGCTTTCTCACAACTTAGTAAGTAGCCAAAGTAAGCGTTTAGTACAGATTCTTGATGAGCAAGCGGCAGGTTTGATTGCGACGGCAATGGAAGCGCGTAATGCCAAAAGCAGCGTTAATAACAGCTCAGCTAAGAAAGATAACTAATTATGTTAGCCTGGCTTTTTGATTTTCTTGATCGTGGTGGCCCCGTACTTTATGGCATTTTAGTTGTCTGCGTGATGCTATGGACTCTGATTCTAGAGCGGTTATGGTTTTTTTATCGCACCATGCCGAGTCGCATTAAAAATTATCGCGAGAACTGGGTTGGCAGAAGTGAGCGAACCTCTTGGACCGCGCGTCAAATTCGGGTCTATATGATTAGCCAGTTCAAGCTAGAAACTCAAACTTGGCTATCGTTTATTACCTTGTTAATTGCTATCTGTCCTTTGTTAGGACTGCTCGGCACCGTAACGGGAATGATCAGTGTATTTGATGTCTTGGCGGTTACCGGAACGGGTAACGCGAGAGCCATGGCGGCGGGCATTTCTAAAGCGACTCTGCCCACCATGGCGGGATTGTTAGTGGCTTTAACCGGCTTGTATTTTAAGGCGCGCTTTCAACGTTTAGCGCAGCAAGGCCATCAACGATTAGCCGACATTCTGATTACCGATTAATAGTTACCGTTTAATAGTTACTGACTAGCAGTAATGGATGAAATTTATGAGCAGAAGACGACATACCGCCACAGAAACCGATGAAGCTGATATCGACATTACTCCGATGCTGGATATTGTTTTTATCATGCTTATATTTTTCATCGTCACCACGTCTTTTGTCAAAGAGTCGGGGGTTACCGTGAGTCGGCCGAGTGCACAAACGGCAGTAGAGCAAAAAGGCAGTAACATTTTAGTCGCCATTCGCCCTAATGGTGAAATCTGGATTGATCGTCGCGCGATTGATGTGCGCGCGGTACGTGCCAATATCGAACGATTAAAAGCAGAAAATCCTGAAGGTTCCGTTATTATTCAAGCAGACGAATATTCTAATACCGGTTTACTGGTTAAAGTTATGGATCAGGTGCGTTTGGCGGGTGTTAGTAATATCTCAATTTCAGCTGAAATTTCAGGAAGCTAGCATGAAACTTATTTTAGCTTTCTTATGCTCAATGCTCGTTACTGCCAGCATCTTTGCGGTAATGAATGGCATGGTGAGCAGTGATGGCGCTCAAAATAATAACCAAGGTGAGCAAACGGTTATTGATTTTATTCGTTTGAAGCAAGATAGCGAAAGCCGAATTAAGGAGCGTGATAAGAAAGAGCCTCCTAAACCGAAAAAACCGCCAATGCCACCCCAGCAAACGGCGCAGCAAACCACGCCGATGAAACAGATCGCGATACGGATGCCTAAGATTTCTCCTGATTTATCGCTAGCCAATAAAAGTTTGTTAGGTGACGCTCAAATTGGGATGGGCTTTGGCGATGGTGATGTGATTCCATTAGTACGCATGCCAGCGCAATATCCGAACAAGGCAAAGCGTCGAAATATTGAAGGCTTCGTTAAAGCGCGACTTGAGGTTAATGCTTAGGGCACTGTCGATGCTGTTGAAATTATCGATGCCAAACCTAGTGGTGTTTTCGAGCGTTCTGCTATTCGTGCCTTGTATAAATACAAGTTTAAACCGCAGATGATTAATGGTAAACCGCAAGCGCAAACGGTTACCCAAACCCTTGAATATACGCTAGATAAAGGCTGATATTGTGTTTCAACGAATTATTCTATTGCTTGCCAGTTCACTTGCATTTTTGTCTGTTAGTTCTTATGGGGCTAATCAATCTTTATCGCCTAAAACCTATCAGGCATTGAGTGATATTCAAGCGTTTTTATCAGAAGAAAAGTATTCTGAAGTAGAAGAAGGGTTAAAAGATTTAGAAGAAAATCTTAATCCTGGATTTGGTTTAGCATTAACCTATCAAATACATGCGCAGTTATTTCTTTCACAAGAAGATAGTACACAAGCGTTGAATTATTTTAATAAAGCGTTAGCACTAGAAGCCATGAAAGCTGTGCAAGCGGTATCTCTTGCAACCAATGTTGCTCAGCTCCATCTGGCTGATGGTCAAATAGAGGAAGCAATAGCGGTATTAAAAACTCGAGTTGAAGCCGCGGAAGAAGAGAAAGTAGGGTCGACTAATGCAATGGCTTTTATTACGTTAGGCTCTGCATTTCAGCTTAAGCAAGATTTTAATAATGCCATTTTCTGGCTAAAACAGGGTATAGAAAGAGCCAAGCAGCCCCGAGAGAATTGGTTACAGATGCTTATGGCAGCGCACTATCAATTAAAGAACTATGCTGATGCTATTTTAGTACTGGATCAGTTGATTGTTATCAACGAGAAGAAAGAAGAATACTGGTTACAGCAAGCGTCTTTAAATCAGATGTTGGATAAACCTAAAGAGGCACTAAAGGTATTGCAGTTGGCGAATATCCGTAATATTTTGGTGAAAGAAGATGGGCTAATTATCTTAGTTCAACTTTTGATTACTCAAGGCGCACCGGAGCGAGCAGGGCGTATTTTATTAGAGCTGCTTGAACATGAAAAAATAGACATTAATGAGAGCAACTGGAAACTTCTAGCGTCAGCCTGGCTTCAAGGGCGCGAACGTACGCAAGCAATCAACGCTTTTATCAAAGCTGCAGAATTTTCTTTGCAGCAATCTAAAGATGACTCAGAAACAAACAGATCAGACATAAAGGATACAGAAAAAAGCAGGCTTGCCTCGGCTAAGCTCTATTATCGCGCCGCACAACTGCAGTTTGATGAATCAGATTTCAGCGGTGCAGTATCAAGTTTTGCCAAGGCAAGAAAGCTGGGCATCACTGGAAAAAAAGTCGGTTTGAGTTTGTTAATGCAGGGGAATGCGTATTTTGAGTTGAAAGATTTTGTGAGTGCGAGAGTCTATTTTTCTAAGGCTTTAAAAGAGCCTAGTAGCAGTAATAGCGCAAAATCTTGGTTGGATTATATGCAGCAGCTAGAACTTTTTAAATAAAAAACCCCTCAAGCAAAAGTGCTTGAGGGGTTTTTATTAGTGAATTAGCTTACAGCTTCTTGCTGGCTATCTTCTTTTAACAAATCAACAAGTCCAACAACCTTGTCATTCCAAGCTTGACGCTCAGCTAAGAGTTGAATGTTTTCTTCTTTCAGCTGTTCGTTACGTAGCTTTTCTTCTTCAAGCTCTAGATTCAATAGCTCCATTGTTTCAAGCGTTGTTTGGATTTTTTCTTCTAGCGTTATTAATAGATCTAAACTCATTTGGAAATCACCTTCTGCTTTGTTAATAATAATGGCTATTACAATTGTTCAGAAAACAGCTTAACACTTGTTCGGTATTATATCAGGGCAAACTGCACAAATATTAGAGCTTCTTTAGGTCGAAGTCTGACCAAATTGGCGCATGATCAGATGGTTTTTCCATTCCTCGAATATCGTAACTAATATCAGCCGTTGTGCAGGCTTCTGTCAAAGCAGGCGTGGTTAAAATGTGGTCAATTCTTAATCCGCGTTTAGGTTCGTCGGCAAAGCCTTTTGAACGGTAATCAAACCAGCTGAATTTATCATTACTGGTTGGATTATGCTTACGATAAGTATCGGTTAAGTTACGAGATAGTAAATCCTTGTACCACTCACGCTCGATCGGTAAGAAAGAACACTTCTTGGTTTTTAACCAACGCTTTCGATTAGGCTCGCCAATACCAATATCAGTATCTTCAGGAGATATGTTCATATCTCCCATGAGCAAGATGTTAGCTGCATCTTTTAGCTCATTATCTAGGTAGTTATTTAAATCGACGTAAAACTTAGCTTTGGCGGGGAATTTAGTTTCATGAATTTCGCTTTCGCCTTGAGGAAAGTAACCGTTAAGCACGTCGATTATTTGCCCATCAATTTCATAACGGCAATGAATCAAGCGCCTTTGATCATCTTCGCTATCGGTAGGAAAGCCTTTTTGAACGAACGTAGGCTTGCTCTTAGAAACCAGGGCAACACCATAGTGACTTTTTTGGCCAAAGTATTCGACATGCCACCCAATGGATTCAACGTCAGCAACTGGGAATACTTCGTCATGGGCTTTTGTTTCTTGCAGCCCCATTACTTCTGGATCAAGCTGCTCTTTAATAGCTTCAAGCTGGTGTTGACGAGCACGGATACCGTTGATATTGAAACTGATAAAGCGAGCCATAATGCTCTCCAAAGTTATTTTATATAAAGTCACGTAAATAAAAACGACTTTATTAGGCAGGATTAAGATAATTCATCTGATTCTACCAGTTCAAATGGACGATATCATCAGTAACAATTTTCCAAGCCTTTCTATGCAAAGAATAACTGGGTAGGATATGCGCAACATTTGTGAACAATTATTATTACGGTATTTAATTATGTGGCGCTTAATCGCAGTTTCCATTATTTGGGCTTTCTCGTTTGGTTTAATCAAGGGGAAGTTAACAGGTCTTGATTCTGGTCTGGTTGCGAGTATTCGTCTCATCTTGTGTTTTCTATGCTTTGCACCTTTTATCTTTAAAGTATCGCAACAAAAAATGAGACTTCGTTTAATGGCTTTGGGGATTGTTCAATTCGGCATAATGTATCTGGCGTATATTAAGTCATACCAATTTCTTCCAGGTTACTTGGTGGCCGTGTTCACGATTTTTACGCCTTTTTACGTAATTGCTCTCAACGTCATTTTTGATCGTGATAGTCGTGAGTCAAAACAAATATTTGTGGCTTTGAGTGCTGTGATAATAAGCATTGCGGGCGCAGCAGTTATCGTTTTCAAGACTCCAGGGCAAGATGAATCTATAATTGGTTTCTTAATACTGCAGCTCGCTAATATTGCATTCGCTATTGGCCAGTGGAACTATCAGCGCTGGGCAGATCAGGGCAGCAACGCAGGCAACATGTCTTGGATGTACTTGGGCGCAGCCTTGTTCGCCAGTTTAGTCAGTTTCCCCCAACTTGATTGGCCTAATGTGTCGATCACTAATGAGCAAGTATTTGTTTTATTGTATTTAGGGATTGTTGCTTCAGGTTTGTGCTTTTTTCTATGGAATAGCGGTAGCAAACAGGTATCACCGGCTACATTAGCCGTAATGAACAACGGCTACATTCCCGTTGCAGTGATTGCGACTATCGTATTATTTTCAGAAGAAGTGGATCTTGTTCGGCTGAGTATTGGAGGTAGTTTGATTTTACTGTCTATCTTCGTATCGTATAAGGCAAATATTACTGCCTCTAGCGCGGCTTAAAAATTAAGATGATCTTAGCCGCTTTGCCGTCTTCGTAGGCAAAGCGGCTAGGTGCCTCTAGGGTGGGGTAATCTTAGCTTGCAAAAAAAGACTATTTTTTAGACTGCAGGCTACTTTATTCATGTGAACAGCTGCGAAAAACATTTTTCAAATGTTAGTATTAACTCAATTATTTGCATTCATAAAAACTAAATTTCAAGACTGATTTTAAAGACTAAACCTTATGAACAATCCAACACATATATTACTTCCGCTAGCCATTTCTTTTGCCAGCCTGTCATTATCGTCGGTACAAGCGAACTCATTTGAGGACGAAGCCTTAGAGCTTGATGCTCAAGTTGTTAGTGGTCGTCTATATTCCGACCCTGTAGCCGCAGCGGCCTTCAATGTAACGGTGCTAGAGCAATCTGATCTTCAGAAATTACCGGTTAATAATATTATTGACGCGCTTGAATATGTTTCGGGTATTGATGTGCGTAAGCGAGGTATTGCAGGTGTTCAGGCTGATGTCGGCATTCGCGGTAGTACTTATGAGCAGACATTAGTTTTGCTTGATGGTGTGCGGATGAATGACCCGCAAACAGGCCATCATAATTTTGATCTGCCTATTGCCTTTGAAGATATTGAACGCATTGAAATCGTTAAAGGCCCTGGTGCTGCTCAGTATGGACCAAGCTCAAATGGTGGTGTAATTAATGTCGTAAGCCGCAAAGAAATCACTACCGAAACAGGTCGTAAAGCTACGCTGAATGTTCAGCGCGGTAGCTATGATTATGAGCGCTATGCACTGAGCCTTGCTAAAACCGAAGGTGAGTACAGTCAGTTTTTAAGTGGATCACATGCGGCGGCGGATACCTACTTACGTGATGAGGCGTTAGACTCTCGTCAAGGACAAGGGAGTTATCGTGTTGTTCACCAAGGTGAAAATGCAACGACTCAAGTTGCTTTTGGCTATATTGAAAAGGATTTTGGTGCTTATCGTTTTTATACTGATGATCAAGTTCAGGCAACTGAATCTAGTGCGCAACGTCATGCATATGCAATTAATGAATTTCGCCTGGAGAATGGTGGGAGCTTTAACTCTTCAATGAGCTGGAGAAATCATTTCGATCTCTTTGACTACCCGCTTAACGGAGTGGTTTATAGGAATAAGCATGAAACAGAAGCTAACCAAGGTCGGATTAATTATACTCAAGGGGCTTTAACCGTTGGTGCAGAGTTTAATCAAGAGAATTTGGGAAGCTCTCGAGATGGTGTTCATGGACGTCACTTTGCTAGTGCTTTTGCAAATTTTAAACAGCTACTGGGTAATAATATCAGCCTTAGCGGTAATGTTTCTTATCTTGATTATGATAGCAAAGAGCAATTCATATTACCTGTAATTGGCCTAGATGCGTTGGTGTCTGAAAATATAGAGATTTATGCTAATGCGGGGCAGTCTGTTCGAGTGCCTACACTTAATGATCTCTATCTAAACATGAGACGGGATAAGGGAACCGAAGATATTGATGTTGAGAGAACCACAAGTTCAGAAATTGGTATGCGAATGAATTCCAGTGATGTAAATGTTGCCGTTAGTGTTTTTTATAAAGATACCAAGGATGCAATTGATTTCACACTGACTGATGCAGAACTTGCTGCTAAGTTAGCAGAGAATGATTATGCACACGTAGCTCGCAACTACGGCGACAATGAAACTAAAGGGTTCGATGTCGAATTCGATGCTTCGGCTTTTGCTGCGCTTCGCATGGGGATGAATACCCTTAAATTGAGCCATACTCGATTAATTCAGACCATTGAAACCAACTTAGCAGTTCTTAAAAATACCGACGGACAATTAGAAAACCAAACTGCGTTGCATACAGGCTTTGATTTCTATAATAACTACTCTTTGTTAACGACCTATAAATATGAAAGTCGTTTCAATAGCAGCGATTATGAGATTCTTGATCTTCGCTTGGCTTATGAAAACGAGAACTTAACGGTTGCACTAAACGGCAGTAACTTATTAGATGCGGAATACGTAGATGCAGGCTTTGTGGAGGTTGCAGGCCCTGCGATCATTCTTGAGTTGGGATACCAGTTGTAATGCACACTGTTTTAATAGCTGATTATAATGATGAGTTCCATGCTTCGGCGATAGTGAATTTAATGAATGCTTATGCGATGGACAAAATGGGAGGTGGCGAAGCACTTCCTGAGTCGGTGAAACAAGTATTAGTGCCCGAAATGGCTAAAGTGCCTAATGCTTTTACAATATTATCTTTAGTAGATGGTAAACCGGTCGGTTTAATTAACTGCTTCATGGGGTTTTCAACGTTTAAAGCTAAGCCACTAATCAATATTCATGACATTGTTGTGATCAGTGATTATCGCGGAATGCAGCTAAGTCAGTTGATGCTGGATAAAGTTGAGGAAGTTGCACGCGCGAGAAAATGCTGCAAATTGACGCTTGAAGTATTACAGGGGAATACGATAGCACAGAATTCTTATGTGAAATTTGGTTTTGCTAATTATGTACTGGATCCGGAAATGGGCAGTGCGATGTTCTGGCAGAAGTCTCTTTAGACTCTTAAAGGAAAAGACTTTCACCACCGAGGCACAGAGAAGAGCGGAGAGAAGTTAAAATAAAAAGAGAGCGTGAAAAGAATGAGTATTCACGTCATCTCTAATCCTCACCTTTTATTTATTTTCTCTGTGTAGCGCAGCGTCTCTGTGCCTCGGTGGTGAACCGCTTTAGTCTTTTTTCTCTGCTTCTGGCGCAGTTTCTATTTCTGAGCCAGCTTCCAATTCAGCTTTTTGTTTGGCTTCCCATAAAGCTCTCTTCTCGGCTTTGTTATCAACCATCTTCGGAGTTTCTTCTAGATACACCTTAATATTTGTCATGCCTTGCTTACTCAAATGATGCGCATGTATTTTACTCATGGTGCCTTTTTGGCAATAGAACAAATACGTTTCGTCGTCTTTAAATTCGCCTTTACGCGTTTCAAGTTCATAAAACGGCATTTTGATGATTTCGTTAAGGCTAAATTCTAACGGTGCATCTTCTACTTCGTTCGGGTGGCGAATATCAACGATGATATCGCTTGGGGAAGGAAGGCTGACGCAGGCAACTTCAAGAGCATCGTTTTCTTCTTTAACCAGCGTAGCAATAAACTGATGAGTGCATTCGGCCACAGCTTGGTCTAATACCGCCATGTCAAACTTAGCTTCTTCTGCCAATACTTTTGGCATTTTAGCTTCAGTAGTAGGCTTAACAGAAATAACACCGCAGTATTCAGGCATAGTTGCTGCAAAAGCCTCTGTGCCTATTTCACGAGATATCTTAATAATTTCAGGCTTGTCCATAACAACAAGCGGGCGCAAGACGAGCTTGTCGGTAACCTTGTCGATAACGGCTAGATTCGTTAACGTCTGGCTAGATACTTGAGCAATGGACTCTCCGGTAACGAAGGTTTCCAAATTAATCATGTCAGCGACTTGGTCTGCAGCGCGATACATCATGCGTTTTAGAATGACGCCCATGTGGCCATCTTCAACGTTTTCTAAAATCTCTTTTACTACACCATCAAAAGGAACGCTAATGAAACGTGCTTTATGTGATGCACCGTATTTATCCCACAAGTAATAGGCAACTTGCTTAACGCCAACTTCATGTGCACTGCCGCCTAAGTTGAAGAAGCAATAGTGGGTTTTTAAACCACGCTTCATCATCATGTAGCTAGAAACAGTAGAGTCAAAACCGCCGGATATTAGGGAGAGCGTTTCACCTTGTGACCCCATTGGGTAGCCGCCCAAGCCAACGAAACGATTTTTAATGGCAAATAAGCTTTGATCGGTGATTTCGACTTGAACTGTAATATCAGGGTTTTTAAGTTTCACCCCAATCGCATCCGTTTCTTTTAATAGACCCCCACCGATATAGCGCTCAGCATCGTTACTATTGTATTCGTGGGTACCACGACGCTTTACACGCACACAAAAAGTTTTCCCTGATAATGAAGGGCCATTAACTTGCTTAATAATCTGGTACGCATCATCTAGCGTCTCGAAACTATGCTCTTCGATTTCATAAGAGAATGCGATGCCAGGCGTATTCGTCAGTATGTTGATCATCGAGCGACGAATCGTTGCATCTTCACTGTTGATGTTGACGTAGAGGTTATCCCACTGACCTTGGACATCGGCTTTGAATCCATTACGACCGACTAAGTTTCGCACATTCATTTGCAGCTGCTTCACAAAGCGCTTACGCACAGGTCGACTCTTCATGATGATTTCAGGGAAATACTTAGCTACAAACTTCATAACGGACTCACATCTTAAGGCGCTTCATAAAGAAGCGTGGTGGTAATAAATTGGGTGGGCGATTATACGACATAATCTGTCTTTAGGTTAGGTCATATGGAAAATGGGTTGGTAGGGCTAGAATTTGAGCTTTTGCCATGCTCTATGCCATTTATCATCTTCAGCGTGCTGGTAGATTGCAGTTGTTTCAATTTTTTCATGTCGAGCAGATCGAGTTAAGTATTTAAGTTCAATGCCTGCGTCATCTCCGTGGGTTACAGATGTGTGTCTAAACCAGTGAGTTGATGCTTTTTCTAATGTTGATGCCTGAATGGGATGGTCTATTCGAATGGCTTCAGCTGCTTCCTTTACGACGTTTTTCACTTGTCGATACACCATGTTGGCACTAATACCTTTGCCGCCACTAATGCTACGCAATAGGGGAGTTTTATCGCTTTCTTCTGGTAATGAGCTGAGCCCAAGGTGTTCCCGATACTGCATTAATGCAGCCAGCATTTCATCGCTTGCAGGGATCTTGCCTTGTTTCTCTCCTTTACCTAAAACAAACCACCACCATTGACCTCGATATAAGCGGAAGCTGTTCATGCTATGACTGCTGACCTCGCTAACTCGGG